>Ga0105237_10003475_pt1 | contig 18682 bp, 19 predicted proteins | sample KBSC24metaG_FD_81520 | JGI IMG/M metagenome (GOLD analysis project Ga0105237, IMG submission 81520) | Corn rhizosphere microbial communities from Kellogg Biological Station, Michigan, USA - KBS C2-4 metaG | ecosystem: Host-associated > Plants > Roots > Rhizosphere > Soil | place: Michigan, USA... | reverse complement strand
CGGTCGGACACGAGACCGACGTCACGCTGATTGATTTTGCCGCCGACAAGCGCGCCCCGACCCCGACAGCCGCCGCCGAAATGGCGGTCCCGGTGCGCAGCGAGTTGTTCGTCGAGGTCACGGCGCTGGCGCGGCGCACCATGCTGTGCTGGCAGCGCGGCCAGGAAGGCCGCCGCAATGAGCTGCGCGCCGCTATGCGCGCGCTGCCCGCGGCAAGCGAACTGCTCGCGATCCCGCGGCAGCGGCTGGATGGCGCGGCCGCCAGCCTGCCGCGCGGATTGAAGGCCAATACCCATGCCCATTTCCGCCGCTTCGCAGCCACCAGCGCACGACTGACCGTGCGGGTACTGCGCGGTCAGGTCGCGCAGGCCAGGCATCGACTGACGGTATCGGGCGAGCGGATGACGCTTTCCGCCCGGTCGCTGCTGCGCGCCCGTCGCGATCGCTATGCCGGACTTGAGATCAGACTGAAAACCTCGAAGCTTTCCAACGCCCAGGCGCAGCGCCAGACCATTGCCCGCGACCGCGAACGCGCGCTGCGTCTTTCCGAGCGCGCGCGGCGCGCGCTTGCAACGGCAATGCAGCGGCTCGAGGCGCGCGTTGCCCATAGCGGACAATTGCTGACGGCGTTGTCCTATCGCAGCGTGCTGACGCGGGGCTTCGCGTTAGTGCGCGATGAAAAGGGTCATGCCGTGCACGCCGCAGCCAGCGTCGGACCGGGGGCGCGGCTCGACCTGGAATTTTCGGACGGACGGGTCGCGGCCACCGCGGATTCGGATCGGCCGGCGGCGACGCGGCCCGCGAAGCCCGTCGCCAGCGAGCCCAAGGCCGCAACGCCCAAGCGCGCCGTCAAGCCGGCTGGTCAGGGAAGCCTGTTTTAGAAGATAAGCCTTGGCACGATCGCTCTTTTAACTTCCCCCCGCTCTTTTGCAGGGACAGGCTAAATCACCTTGCCAGCCATTCCGCGACGCGCTTTTGCGAATCGGCGCGCGCCTCTGGGTCGGTGCCGAGATGGCCGCGTTCCGGCACCATGGCGTCGGGCGTCGCGGCAATCGCGTGCAGCGGGAAATTGGCGCGGTCGAAATCATGATAGGCGCCGGGATAAACCACGATCCGCGCCAGCGCGCTGCGCCCGCGCGCGCCGTCAACCACCTGACGGCAGGCCGGCGGCGAGCTGATGTCGTCCTTGGCGCCGATCAATAGCAGCGTCGGAATGCGTGTGCTCCATCCAAGGCCGGACGAGATGCGGCAGTTCGGATAAAACGCAATCGCCGAGCGGAAGTCCGGCTCGAGATTGCGCGACGGCAATTGCGGACGCACCGCCCATAATACCGCGCTGGCGCCGTGCGCCCATCCCAGCAGGCTGATGCGATCGCGTGCCGTCCAGGGCTGCTGCAGCAGCCACTGCCTGGCCGCCAGTATGTCCGTCACCCGTTCGCGGCGGGCGCTGAGCCGGCGCTCCCCCTTCACGCGGCATTGCGGCCCAAGTTCGCGCGAACCATAACTGTCCGGCAGCAAGACCGCGTTGCCTTCCTTCAGCAACTGCTCGGCCCAATCGCGATAGCGCGGCTGGACCGGCTCGGAATGGCCGGCCAGTCCGCCGCAGCCATGCAGCGCGATCACGACCGGAAACGGGCCATCGCCGTCGGGTTTGTACAGCTGCGCGTGCAATACCCCGTTGCCGAGGGCGATGTCGACCTGATGCGCGGAAGGCAATGGCGCCGCATCAGCGGCAAAAGCCACCGCAAATAGCGTCAGGAATGTAGCCGCTGGCAGAAGGCGCATCTGACTTGCCGGATCGCTATGGTGCCGGAAAAACAGCGTTCCATGTGTGCGAAGCTAACATGAGGCCGAGACAAAAATTCATCACAAATCGGTGGGTTTGACGGGCGGACTCCACGACCTATTTATGATAGATCGCATCTGGAAAAACATTTAGGCCGGCCCGAATCGCCGGGAACTAATCGGAGACTTCATCCGTGCTGAATAAATTCGGTCCCTCGGGCCATGGCGAAGCGCAGGTACAATATCTGGATGGCGATTTCCGCGTGATCTCGCCGGGAACCTACGTGCGCTGCGCGGTGACCGATGCGCGGATCCCGCTCGACGAACTGAAATACTGGAGCGTCGATCTGCAAGAGGCCTACGCCGTCCCCAGCGCCGTGCTGCAGCGGCATTTTCCCGGGGCCTTGAAGGCGTAGGGTGTGCAAAGGCGCGCTTCGCGCCGTGCCACCGTTCCCATCAAGATGTTGCCGAGATGATGGTGGGCACGCTATCGCTTTGCCCTCCCTACGTACTTTTCCCGAACTTCTTCTCGCGCGCCTGAAACAGCCATTCCGACACCAAGTTCCGCAATTGCGCGGCGGTGTCGAACTCGAGCGTCACCGCGAACGGCACAATATCGTTCGCCCAAGGCGGAAGTCCCTCGGCGTTGCGCAGCCGCGCCACATCCTTTTCCGTCGTTACCAGCGTCAGCGCATCGCGCTTGGCTTCGGCGATCAAGGTCTCGATCTCGCTTTGCGAAAACGGATGGTGATCGGGGAAGGCGCGCTCGCGGACGAGCTCGATCCCGCTGGCGCGCAGCATCCTGAAAAACCGGATGGGATCGCCGATCCCGGCGAAGGCGAGAGCGCGCTTGCCGCGCAGCGACGCCACCGACCCATCGTCCGACTTGAGATGGGCCGGCAGCACCGGTTTGCCGCGCGCGGCGATGGCGGCAGCAACCGCCTTGGCCGCGGATCCATCGCCGACGACGATCAGCGCGTCGGTACGTTCGAGTTGCGGCGGCAACGGCGCGCGCAAGGGACCGGCGGGAAACACGCAAGCGTTGCCGAGACCGCGCTCAGCGTCGATCACGATCAGCGAGGCGTCCTTGGCGACCGCGGGATTCTGGAAGCCGTCGTCCATCAGGATCACGCTGGCGCCTTGCGACCGCGCCAACGCGACGCCATCGATGCGATCGCGCGCGACCACCACGGGAATCGTCCGCGCCATCATCAGGGGCTCGTCGCCGACATCTGCCGCAACATGCCGCTCAGGATCGACCTTGATCGGACCGCGCAATCGTCCGCCATAGCCGCGGCTGAGCACGACCGGCGTCTCGCCGAGATTGCGCAGCATCTTCGCCAGCGCCAGCACCGCAGGGGTCTTGCCGGCGCCGCCGACATGATAGTTGCCGACGCACAGCACGGGGATGCCGGCGTCAAAACCCCGGCGCTGCAATCGCCGGCCCGCGACCGCGCCATAGAGCGCCCCAAGCGGCATCAGCAATCGCGAAATCCATGATGACGGCCGGTACCAGAAGGCCGGCTCATGCATTGGCCGCTCCCATTTCGAGCCGCAATTGCAACAGATACGGCTCCAGCGCGAGCAGCGTGCGGTCGAGCGCGCCGCCGAGCTGTTCGACTACGCGCTCGGCGGCGCCAACCGACAGGTCGCGCGCCGCCGGATCGGCCAGCAACTGGCCGAGCTGCTTCACCAGCGCTTCCAGCGTGTCAGCCCGCCTGGCGCCGCCCGCGCTATCGAGCGCCTCGTAGACATCGGTGAAATTGAAGACGTGAGGGCCATGAACGATCGATGCGCCGAGCTTGGCTGCCTCGATCGGATTCTGCCCGCCATGGGGAACCAGCGAGCCACCCATGAACACGATCGGCGCCAGCCGATAGAACAATCCCAGTTCGCCCATGGTGTCCGCGACGTAGACGTCGGTGGTCGCGGTCGGCGACTCCTCGCGCGAACGCAAGGCCACATGCAGGCCGGAGGCCGCAATGGTGCGGGCGACAGCTTCGCCGCGACCGGGATGCCGCGGCACGATCACGCTCAGCAGCGACGGAAAGAATCGTGCAAGCGTCCGGTGTGCTTCAAGCAGGATCTCCTCTTCGCCGGGATGGGTCGAGGCCGCCACGATGATCGGGCGGCCGCGCGTCACCGCCATCAACCGCTCCAGCCTGGCGGAGTCGGCTGGCGGCGCCGGAACGTCGAGTTTCAAATTTCCCGTGGTAATGACGTTGCGGCTACCGAGCGCGGCAAAACGCTCCGCATCGACGTGCGATTGGGCCAGGCAGACGTCGAACCGGCCAAGTAACGCCGCGATCGTGCCGGCAACCCTGCGCCAGCGCGGGAACGAGCGATGCGACATCCGGCCGTTGATCAGGACCATCGGCAGCCGCCGCGCCGCGCTCGACAGGATGAGATTGGGCCACAAATCGGACTCGATGAACAATGCGAGGCTTGGCCGCCAGTGGTCGAGAAAGCGCGCGACATAGCGCGGCGAATCGTAGGGCACGTATTGATGAATGATATCGGCGGGAAACCGCTTGGCGACGATCGCCGCCGAGGTCACCGTGCCCGAGGTCAGGAGAATGCGGATATTGAGCGCGCGCAGCTTCTCGATCAAGGCTGCCGCGGCCAGCACTTCACCGACGCTGGCGCCGTGAATCCACACCAGCGGTCCATGCGGACGGACATCCTGGCTGATGCCGCGGCGCTCGCCGATCCGCGCCGGATCCTCCTTGCCCTGCTTCAGCCGCCGCTTGATCAGCGCCGGCGACAGCGGCACCATCACGGTGGACAGTCTACGGTAGAAGCGCAGCGTCATCGGCAAGGAGCTAGTCATGACCCGCCCCTTCCGGACGGCCGACCTGCACATAGGCGCGGCGGGTCGCTTCGTTCAAATAGGTCTCCACCTGCAGGCGCAGCTTTTCCATGGTCTCGCCATCGGCGTCGGGCGGCACATGAACCGCATCGATCCCCACCACTGCGCCCCGCCCGAATGGCAAATTGATGGTGGTGCGGTCCCAATTGTTCAACCGAATGAAGCGGCTGGTCACCATCGCGAACGGCAGGATCGGCCGTCCGGATTCCCGCGCCAGCATGATGATGCCGAGGCCGGCGATCCGCGCGCGTTTCGGAACGTCTGCCGTCGATGCGATATTGTAGCCATCCTCGAGCGCGCGCACCATCTCCTTGAACGCACCGACACCGCCCTTGCGGTGAAACGCCGACCCGTGATCGCCGGAGCCGCGGATGGTCTCGATGCCAAGCCGTTCGGCGGCGATGGCGTTGAATTCGCCGTCGCGGTGCCGCGAGATCAGCACCTTGGCGCGATGGCTTTCCTTGATTTTGATGAAAGGCGTCATGAAATGCTGGCCGTGCCAGAACGCCAGGATCGCCGGTAGCTGCGGCTCGACCAGTTCATAGATGTCGGGCGGATCGAAACTGAATTTATTGGTCAGCCAGACCAGCCGCAGATACTCGGCCGCGAGAAAACCCACAGCGCGCTGAACCCAGTTGCTGCGCAGCACATTGCGAATTAGCTTTTTCAACGGGCTGGCTTCGTGTCTTGACCCGGATCGAGCAGCCGGTGGAGGTGGACGACGAAATAGCGCATGTGGGCGTTGTCCACGGTCTGCTGCGCCTTCGCTTTCCAGGCCGCGTAAGCCGTCGCGTAGTTGGGAAACACGCCGACGATTTCCACCTGATCGAGATCCTTGAACGTTGTGCTCTGAAGATCGGCCAATTCGCCGCCGATGACGAGATGGAGCAATTGCTGGGGGGCACTATCTGGCATGATACCTTATTCCTGACTCGGTGCCCGGCAAGCCAGGATTCCCGACGCGCATCGAGGGCGCTCAGGGCAACGGACGATTGCGGAAATGCTCGACAATGCGTGCATGACGATCGCGTCCCGCTGCCACCAGCACCCCGTGCGTCACCTCCCGGCGATTGTAGGAGATGGCATCCCCCGAGAGCGCCGTCATGTTACCATTCGCTTCCTGCACGATCAAATTGGCCGCCGCAAGGTCCCAGTCGCGGCTTTGGCCGCCTGCAAAAGCGGCATCCAGGCTTCCTTGCGCGACCCGGCACAGCCGAAGCGCCAGCGATCCGATTCGCGGATGAAGAATAATTTCACCTGGTGGCCGGCTGAGCCGTTCGACCAGCGGCTTCGGACCCGCGATACGTGAAAAATCCAGCTCAGTGCCCCCTGTCGCGTAGACCGGCACATCGTTGCGCGCGGCGCCCTGTCCGCGCGCTGCAAAGAAAAACTCGTCGCTGGCCGGCGCGAACACCGCCGCCAGTAAAGGCGAAGTGTCCTCAACCAGCGCCACGCTCACGCACCAGTCTTCGCGGCCGGCGAGATAGCCGCGGGTGCCGTCGATCGGATCGACGATCCAGACCCGATGCTTGCCGAGACGTTGCTCGTCGTCGGCGCTTTCTTCCGACAGCCAGCCGTAATCCGGCGTCGCGTATCGCAGCCTGTTCTCGAGCAGGTCATTGACCGCGATGTCGGCTTCGGACACCGGCGAGGATGTGCCCTTGGTCCAGTTTTTCAGGTCGGTGCGGAACAGCGACAACGCCAGCGCGCCGGCTTCCCGCACCGTATCCGCCAGCAATGCGGCGTCACGCGTCAGGGTATCTTCGGGCATCGCGTCGGCGCTAACGTCCGCCAAGCGTCAATCCCTCGATGCGCACCGTCGGTGCATTGACGCCGTAACGGAATTCCAGATCGTTGGCCGGCACCATTGATTTGAATATCTCGAGCAGATGACCCGCGATCGTCACCTCGCTCACCGCATAGCTAATCTCGCCATTCTCGATCCAGAAACCGGATGCACCGCGGCTGTAATCGCCGGTCACGCCATTGACGCCGGAGCCGATCAGGTCGGTGACATAAAACCCCTGTTTGATGTCGGACATCAATTCGGCGGGCGTTGGCTCGCCCGCTTCGAGATGCAGATTATACACGCCCGGCGAGGGCGACGACGATACGCCACGGTGGGCGTGGCCGGTGGTGACCAGTCCAAGCTCCCGCGCGGTCGCGCAATCCAGCAGCCATGAGGTCAGCACGCCCTCATCGACGATGGCGAGCTTTTTGACCTTGACGCCCTCGGCGTCGAATGTTTGCGAACGCAAGCCGCGCACCCGCAAGGGATCGTCGATGATGCGGATGTTCTTCGCAAACAGCTGCTCGCCGCGACGGTCTTTGAGGAAGCTGGTCTTGCGCGCGATCGAGGCGCCATTCACCGCGCCCGCCAGGTGGCCGATCAGCGATCCGGAAACCCGGGGGTCGAACACCACAGGCACCTTGCAAGTCTCGACCTTGCGCGGATTGGCGCGCGCCACCGTGCGCTCTCCCGCCTTGCGGCCGACACTTGCAGCCGATGCGAGGTCGGAAGCGTGCGGCGCTGAGGTGTAATCGTAATCGCGTTCCATGCCGGTGCCGTCGCCGACGATGGCGGTCATCGCGATGCTCTGGCTCGAGCGCAAGTAGGAGCCGTGGAAGCCGGTGGAGGTAACCAGCACCATGCCGCCAATTCCGGTCGAGGCCGACGCACCACCGGATTTGCTGACGCCCTTGACCGCGAGCGCGGCCGCTTCGGCTTCACAGGCGCGGCGCTCAAGCTCCGATGTCGAGGGGATGTTGGGGTCGAGCAGATCGAGATCGGGGAAATCGCGCGCCAGCAAGGACGAATCGGCGAGACCGACATATTTGTCGTCGGGCGCCACGCGCGCCATAGCGACGGCGCGCTCCGCAAGCCTGGCGACGCCATCGCCGCTGACATCGTTGGTGGAGACCACCGCCTGGCGCTGTCCGACCAGCACCCGCAGTCCGACATCATCGCCTTCCGAACGCTCGGATTCCTCAACGCGCCCGTCGCGCACTTCTACGCCCTGGGACACGCCGCGCACCGCCACCGCGTCGGCAGCGTCGGCGCCCGCGCGCTTCGCCGCCTCAACAAGCCGCTGCGCCAGCGTACTCAGGGCGGATTGATCGAACAGGTCGGAGGTGACGGTATCGGACGAAAGCGGCGAAGCAGCTGATGGTGAAGAGATCACGAACAAAATCCCGAGGATTGAAGGAGGATGGAAGGAGGATGGAAGCAGGCCCAGAGGCAAATCAACCAAACCACCAGATGTGCCCGATTCACGCGGACATCAAGCGTTTTCAGGCGTCGAAAGCGAAAGAATTTCGATGATACCGCAAGCTCTCGTCAATCATGTGGGCCAAGGTCTTGTCAATCATGCCGGCGAATGCAGGGCTAGTGACGCCGGATTAACCAGCCTTTTTAAGCCAATTCGGACGTGGCTCTGGCAAGGTCACGCCTATCGACCGGGAACATAATCCCGGCGGGGAGACTGAGAGCCGTGAGGCGTCAAACAGCAACAAGCGGGATCAACCCCGCCGGGTCGGGCCGCGCATTGCGGCTCGACCCTCTCTCTTTGCCCGTCAGATTCGAGGCGCACGACACCCGCGCGGACGGCGGCGTGCGGAGTATAGAACTTCACCGCGAACGCGTCGTGCTGCGCCGTGCCATCCAGGGCATGAAGATGGCGGTCAACGTTCGCGTGCGCGATTTTCTCGGCGTGGCGCTGCGTGGCATCGACAACGCGCAGATGCTCGTGCTCGCCCACCGCGATCCGTCCTTGACCATTCCCCTGTGCGTGAGTTCCGATCCTGGTGAGATCGCAACCGCATGGCAGATGTGGAGCGATATCTTCGCGCTTCCGCAACTGCCGGAAGACAAGCCGCGCGAGCCCGCGCCGCGGCGCCGGCGCCACAATGCGATCCGGGCAAGGCGGCCGAAATTTTTGGTGTGGCGACGGCGCGGCGATTTGCTCAACCCCGCAAATTTTCATCAGGGCGAGCGCGAGATCATCGCCAGGGATTAGCGAGCTGCGCCTGACCCGGCAAGCCTGGAAGGGCCGTAGACCCATTCATCGCGACGTGGTGTATCGAAATGCGCTATCCGCCCGGGATCTTGATGACCGCAATCTCGATTGCCGAAAAATAGGCGGCAAGATCCTCGATGTCCCGATCCGACAGCGGTAGAGCAACCACCGACATCGCTTCATTCTTCCGCGCGCCGGATTTGTATGCTTGTAGCTGCGCAACGATGTATGGCTCGATCTGGCCGGCGATATTCGGGGCGTCCGGAACCTTCGAAAGCCCATCCAGACCGTGGCACGCCTGGCACATTAGCGCCTTCGCACGACCTGCTTGTAAATCGCCAGCCTCGCTTCGGCTAGTTGCGAGAAGAGAACCCGGCGCGAACAAGCACAGTGCCAGCCGTGCCGTCCTGAGACCCCTAAGAATCACTTGTCATTCCTTGCAGATGTTCGGTGGCGGAAAGCACGATGGCCCCGGCGCCGGGGGCCATCGCACTAGGTCAAGAACTCACTTGCCGTCGTACCAGATGCGATAGAGCGCTCCGACGAGATCGTCCGAGACGAGTAGCGAACCATCGTGCAACTGCGCCACATCCACCGGGCGACCCAGGTAATAGCCATTGTCGTTCCACCCTTCGGCGAACGGCTCCGACTTTCCTGCGACGTGGCCATCATCTTTGAGGAACGTCACCATCACCCGAGCGCCGACGGGCACGGTTCGATTCCACGAGCCGTGCTGCGTCGAGAAGATAGCGCCCTGATATTTTTTCGGAAACATGGTGCCAGTGTAGAACATGAGGCCGAGGTCTGCCGCATGAGCGGCCTGCTCAACTTCTGGGAATACCACGTTGGCGGGCGGGGTATCGTTCTTGTATTCAACGGTACGCGTACGGCCACCCCCATACCACGGGAAGCCAAAATCCTGCCCCGCAGCGGTGACGCGGTTCATTTCGCCCGCGGGCTGCTCGTCGCCCATGCCGTCAACCTGATTGTCGTTGGTCCAGAGTGTCTTGTCCTTCGGATTGAAGTCCATGCCGACGGGATTGCGGAGTCCGACCGCATAGACCTCGCGGTTCTTGCCGTCACGATCCATGCGGATGATCCCGCCCATGCCGACTTTGCGGTACAGGTCAAACTTTTCCTTTGCCGGCACGTTGTAGGGCTGGCCTAACTGAATATAGAGCTTGTTGTCTGGACCGACCCGGCAGGGGCGCGCGGTGTGATTGTAGCTCTCTTCGGACTTCGGGATCAGCTCGCCTTCCGGGACGACGGCGCCAGCGACGACGTCTGCGCCCTCGTAGAAGAACTCGGCCGCTGCGTATTCTAGCACTCGATTTTGCTCAACAATATAAAGGAACCCGTCCTTTGAGAAACATACTCCATTGGGTATTTTCTTCGGCAGGGTCGGCGCGAACTCCTTGACCTCGTCCCCTACGCCGCCGCGCGCGCGGTCGGTCACCACCCAGACTTTCGACTTGCGCGTGCCCACAAATGTCGCGACGCCTTGCGGGCCGACCGCGATGTGGCGGGCGTCCGGCACTAGGGAGTAGAGAGAGATGTGAAAGCCTGGCGGAAGCTTGATCTTGGTCAGGTTCTGTTTGACCTGGTCGGCTTTCGCACCGGTCTGCGGGACTTCGGGCCAATCAGCCGTACTGCCCGTCTGGTGCATGGCGCCCAGCGTTTCGAGCGCGTTGTTCGGCGCAGGCGGCGCCGGCTGCGCCGCAGCCGGCCAGGCGGCCAGCGTCAACATAGCGACCGTTGTTTTCAAATGAAGTTTCATCGTTACCTCCCTGGGATGCCCCGAATTCTAACGGGCGACGCCCCGCTGTCGGGGGAACGAGAACATTCAATGCGCGAGTTCCGGTAATTGTCAAATCGCGGTCGGATCTATAAGGCGACCTGCGACGGGTATTCAGGCGGCGAAGCCGAAAATAAAGACGCCAGCAAGTAAGTCAGGCCGCCCGCATCACCGCGTCTAGCAGCAACCCCGCAAACAGCAGCAGCCCGGCATCGCGGTTGGATTTGAAAATGCGCAGGCACAGCGCGGGGTTACCGATCTCCAGACGCCTGATTTGCCAGATCAGATGGGCCGCAAACGCGGCAAGCCCGATCCACGCGGGCCAGCGCGCCGCAGCAAGCACGAGTGCCGCGCCGATCAAAACCACCGCCAGTCCGTAAAACGCCGTCAACGCCGAACGCGTGCGCGCGCCGAACAGGAGCGCCGTCGATTTGATGCCGATCAGCGCGTCGTCCTCGGTATCCTGATGCGCATAGATGGTGTCATAACCGATCACCCAGGCGATCGAGCCGGCATAGAGCAACAGCGCCGTCGCATCGATCCGCTCCTGCATCACCGCAAACCCCATCAGCGCGCCCCACGAGAACGCGAGACCGAGCACGATCTGCGGCCACCAGGTGATCCGCTTCATGAACGGATAGACCGCGACGATGACCAGCGAGGCGATGCCGGTCGCCACCGCGAAGCGGTTGAATTGGAGCAGCACCGCAAGACCAATCAGCGCCTGAACGACGAGAAAGGCCACCGCCTGCGGCACACTCACCTGCCCCGCCGGAATCGGCCGCGACCGCGTCCGTTCGACCAGGGCATCGAGATCGCGATCGGTGATGTCGTTCCAGGTGCAGCCGGCGCCGCGCATGACGAATGCGCCGATGAAGAACAGCACAAGGGTGAGGGGCAATCGGCCGAGGTTGCCGATGACGCCGGCGGCGAGCGCAGCCGACCACCAGCACGGCATCAGCAAGAGCCAGGATCCGATCGGCCGGTCGAGACGGGAGAGCCGCAGATAGGGCCGCGACCATGGCGGCGCGTGCGTGTCGACCCAGTTGCCGGTCGCGTCGGCAACGCGGGTCGCCGCGCCGCTCATCCGATCCTGATCATCGCGCGAGGACGTTGCCGTTGAGCGTATCGAAGGTGCTGCCGCCCTTTTTCGTGGCCGTCGCCTCCGGAAGCGCCGCCGACGAGCCCAGCACCTCGCTCAGGCTGGGGCCGGCCGGTCCTTTTTGCTGCGCTTGCTGCGCCACCGCGCAGACTTTCTTCTGCATGGTCTCGGTGTTCTTGTGGCCGTTTTTCAGCTGGTCCGAGATCTGCGGCGGAATCCCGCACTTCGCTGCGTGGGACTCGACATATTTGATCATCTTGATCTCGGCCTGGCCGAAATTCCCGATCAGCTTGCAGGCTTCATCTGGCGGCGCATGCCGTTCGCCGGCGGCCTTGATCAGCTTGCCGCGCTTCTCCGCCTCCTCACGCAAGGGAATGAACGCCTTCATGCATTCGTCCGGCGCACCTGCCTGCGATGGCGGAGCCGGCGCGCGCTCGAACGCGGAACCGGTGAGAGGCGCCGCACCGTTTACCGGAAACGAACTGGCAGGAGCGGAAACGGCTGGAGCCGCACCGTTCACCGGCGGAAACGGCGACGCGTTGCTCGGGGCGGCTTGACCGGGCAGCGGTGCCGGAAATGCGCCTTGCGCAAAGACCTGACCGGCGTGGACGGTAAAGACGGCCACGGTCAGCGGCACGATCAAGCGGCGGATGATCAAAGCTGTTCCTCCGGCAAGGTCCCCGACGTCTTCCCGACACAGATGCGATTTCCAATAGGGGGCTTTTACGATTCCTGCCGGTTCTTAACAACCCGTCGAATTGGGCAATAGCGCGGCGTAGGGCCGCGCCGCACCCCAATAATTGGGCTAATTCGTCGTCTCTGGGCTAAAAGGTCGCACGAATTGGAACATTGACCATGCCTCAACACGATTTCAAAAGCCCGCGGCTGTTTGTCGATGCCCCGCTGGCGGCGGGTGAAACGGTCGCGCTTGAACGCAGCCAGAGCAATTATCTCGGCAATGTGCTCCGCCTTTCCGCAGGCGACACCATTCTGGTGTTCAATGGATGCGAAGGCGAATGGCAGGCTTCGATCGCGGGACGCAAGCGGCCGGACAGTCTTACTATCGTGGCCCAGAGCCGGCCGCAGGATCGCCTGCCCGATCTCGCTTACGTCTTTGCGCCGCTGAAACACGCCCGGCTCGATTATATGGTGCAGAAAGCGGTCGAGATGGGCGCGGCATCGCTGCAGCCGGTTTTGACCCGCTTCACCCAGGTCGGCCGCGTTAACGGCGAGCGGATGCGCGCCAACGTCATCGAGGCTGCCGAGCAGTGCGGCATCCTGAGCCTGGCGACGGTCGAAGAGCCGGTGCCGCTGGATCGTTATTTGAGCCAGCGCGAGGCGCAGCGCCTGCTGGTTTTCTGCGACGAGGCGGCGGACACCGCCAATCCGTTGCAAGCGCTGCAAGGCGGCCTGGCGGCTTCAAGCGGGATCGACGTCCTGATCGGGCCCGAAGGTGGATTTGCCGAGGAAGAGCGCGCTGTCCTGCTGCGCCAGCCGCAAACCCTGAGGCTTTCCCTGGGGCCGAGGGTGCTCCGCGCCGATACCGCGGCGGTGGCGGCGCTGGCGCTGGTGCAGGCGGCGCTCGGCGACTGGACCGGACCCCGTTTGCGCGGATAGGTTGCGGCTTAGCCTTGGCCGGTCATTAAGGCACTTGGCCGATCCCTGTCGAAACCCCGCCCCGGCCATGCTAAGGGGCTGCGCCAGCTGAACCCTGGAGCGCGATCAGCAAAAGTGGGGTCCGGTTTTGCGTCCGATCGCGCTCTAAACTATTGAAAGAGCGCATGATCTTTTCGCCAAACCGCTCACACTTTGGCGGATCATGCGCTAAAACCCGTTTTCGGGATATTTGGACCTCGAGATGACCCTGACCGCCGCCCCTCGTGCGACCGGATCCGCCGCATGGGCGGAGGCCCTGCTGTTGTCGTTCGCGCAGGCCGGCTATATCAGGGCCGAACCGGCGATCCTGCAGCCGGCCGAGCCGTTCCTTGATCTCTCGGGCGAGGACATCCGGAAAAGCCTTTATTTGACCACCGACGCCAGCGGCGAGGAACTGTGCCTTCGCCCCGATCTCACCATTCCGGTGGCGCGGGATTATCTTGCCTCCAGCCGCGCCGGCCAGGCTGCGGGGTTCAGCTATCTCGGGCCGGTGTTTCGCTATCGCGGCGGCCAGCCGAGCGAATTCCTGCAGGCCGGTATCGAATCCTTCGGACGGCAGGATCGCGCCGCGGCCGATGCCGAGATGCTCGCGCTGGCGCTCGAAGCGACCGCCGCGTTCGGGTTGACCGAGGTCGAAATTCGCACCGGCGACGTGGCGCTGTTCATTGCACTGATCGATGCGCTCGATCTCTATCCGGTGTGGCGGCGGCGGCTGATCAAGGATTTCAACCGCAAAGTCAGCCTGGAGCAGGATATCGAGCGGCTCACGCTCGCGACCGGATCCGGCCGCAACGAATATGAAGGTGTGCTCGCCGCGCTCGCGGGCTCCGACCGCAAGGCGGCGCTGGCGCTGGTGACCGATTTGATGTCGATCGCCGGCACCACCAATGTCGGCGGACGCTCGGTCTCGGAAATCGCCGATCGCTTCCTCGAACAGTCGACCTTGAAAGGCGGCGCGTTGCCGCGCGATGCGCTCGAGAAGATCAAGCGATTCCTCGCGATCGCGGGCGACCCCGACGAGGCAATCGCGCAATTGCGCGCGCTGGCCGATGACGCAAAGCTCGACATCACGGCTGCGATCGACCAACTCGAAAGCCGCGTCGGCTTCATGGCCGCGCGCGGCATCGATACCGGCAAGACGCGCTTTTCCACCTCATTCGGTCGCGGCCTCGACTATTACACCGGCTTCGAGTTCGAACTGCACAAGGGCAGCGGCGTCGAGCCGCTGGTGGCGGGCGGGCGCTATGACGGCCTGATGACCCAGTTGGGCGCCCCCGCCCCTATCCCCGCGGTCGGGTTTTCGGTGTGGGTCGAAACCTTGATGCAAGCCGGCCGCAAGCCCGCAGCAGGAAGTTCCAGCGGGGCCGCGTCATGACGACGCCATTCGTTCTCGCGGTTCCCTCGAAGGGCCGCCTGCAGGAAAACGCGGAAGCCTTCTTCACGCGCGCCGGACTTGCGCTGGCGAAGCCGCGCGGCGCCCGCGACTATCGCGGCACCATCAGCGGGCTCGACAATGTCGAGATCGCCTATCTCTCGGCGATCGAGATCGCCTCGCAGCTGGCGCGCGGCACGGTGCATCTCGGCGTCACCGGCGAAGACCTGGTGCGTGAAAGCATCGTCGACGCCGACAAGCGCGTCGCGCTGATCGACAGCCTCGGCTTCGGTCACGCCAATGTCGTGGTTGCGGTACCGCAGGCCTGGATCGACGTCCGGACCATGGCCGATCTCGACGATGTCACCACGGGATTCCGTGCGCAGCATAACCGGCGGATGCGGGTTGCGACCAAATATATCAATCTCACCCGGACATTCTTCGCGTCCCACGGCATCGTCGATTATCGCATCGTCGAGAGCGCCGGCGCGACCGAAGGTGCGCCGGCGGTCGGGACAGCGGAAATGATCGTCGATATCACTACCACCGGCGCCACGCTTGCCGCCAATGGCCTCAAGATGCTCGACGACGGTGTGATCCTGCGCAGCCAGGCCAACCTCGTGGCCGCGCGGGATGCCGATTGGTCGAGCGAGGCCCGCGAGACCGCGCGCGTCATCCTCGATCACATTGCGGCCCGGGCGCGCGCCAGCAAGTACCGGGAAGTCCGCACCCGCTTTACCGGGTGCGACGCTGCGCTATTGGCCGAGGCCCATAATCGCTTCGGTGTGGTCTCGCCGTTCGGCGGGCCCACCTCTTCGGGCATGGTTACGCTGCACTGCCCACCGACGCAGCTTTACGCGCTCGGCAGTTTTCTTCGCGCGCATGGCGCCGACACGGTGTCGGTGGCGTCGCTCGACTATGTGCTCGACCGCGACAATCCGCTGTTCGCCAGGCTCGAAGCATTCCTGCGGCCGTGAAGCGGGGGCGGCGGTGTTTTCGTTCATCGTTGCGACAGCAAGCAACGAGTAGCATATGCTGACATATGGGTGGTTTGGAACCTGATCGATGATACTGGGTGGCGACGTTTCTGGTCTGTCAACCACCGCGGCCAACGCCGCGGCGCTGGGGCTGTCGATCGTCGTGCCCTTGTATAACGAGGCGGCCGGGCTGCCATCTCTGCATGAGCGGCTTGGCGAACTGGCAAAAAACCTCAGGCAGCGCTACGGCCTCGCTTGCGAGGTCGTCTATGTCGATGACGGCAGTGGAGACGCAACGCTCGCCATTGCGCGCTCCCTTGCAGCCGTCGCGCTCGATGTCCAGGTGGTGTCGCTGTCACGCAATTTCGGCAAGGAAGCCGCCCTGATGGCGGGATTGGACCATGCCCGGCGCGGCGCCGTCCTGTTCATGGACGGCGATGGCCAGCATCCGCCGGATCTGGTCGAGAAGTTGGTCGCGCATTGGATCGATGGCGGCTACGACGTGGTCTATACCGCCAAGGCGCATCGGGACAACGAACCGCTGCTGCGGCGGCTTGCCGTGCACGGCTTCTACGCGCTGATCAATTGGGGCGCGCGGCAGAAAATCCCCGAAGACGCCGGCGACTTCCGCCTGCTGTCGCCGCGCGCCGCGGCGGCGCTGCGGCAGCTTCCCGAACGCAACCGCTTCTTCAAGGGGCTGGCGAGCTGGATCGGTTTCCGCCAGATCCGCGTCGACTACGAACCCGCAGCCCGTGCGCACGGCATCACTACTTTCAGCGCCGGCCGACTGGTCGGGCTTTCGATCGAAGGCCTTACGTCGTTCTCGGTGGCGCCGCTGCGGTTTGCGAGCCTGCTCGGAGTTTTGCTGGCAACCGTCGCCTTCCTGTTCGGCCTTTCAATTCTCTGGGAAACCCTGGTCAGCGGAAAATCGGTTCCGGGCTATCCCTCGCTAGTGGTCGGCCTGATGACGATTGGCGGCGTGCAGCTGATCATGATCGGCATTGTGGGCGAATACATCGGAAAGATTCTGTCGGAGTTGAAGGCCCGTCCGATCTATTTCGTGGCTGAACACAGTGTGAAGCGCGTCGAGGCGGAAACCAGCACCGGCAGCGCCGGCGAGCGGACCGCGGCGGAATGAACGACGCCGCGACGCCGCGCCGTATCTGGCTATGCGCCGACGATTACGGTCTCAGTCCCGGCGTCAACCGCGCCATCCGCGACCTGATCGAACGCGGCCGTCTCAATGCCACCTCGGTGATGGTGGTCGGACCTTCGATCGGCCGCGACGAAGTCAGCGCGCTTCGCACTGCATCTGCAAACATTCCGCGTTGCGCCATCGGCCTGCATGTCACGTTAACGGCGCCGTTTCGACCGCTAACGATGCACTTTCAGCCGCTCGATGGCGGCATGTTCCCGGCCTTTCTGAAACTGCTGCGCGCGGGCCTGCTGCGACGGCTCGATCCTGAAATCATCCATGCAGAATTGAGGGTGCAGCTTTCGACTTTCAGCGAAATGTTCGGCCGGGCGCCTGATTTTGTCGACGGTCACCAGCATGCGCAGTTATTTCCAGGGGTGCGCGATGCGTTTCTGACGGCGGTGAAAGAGGCGGCCCCCGGCGCCTGGGTACGCCAGGGCGGCCGCAATCAGCCCTTGGCCCGGCGGCTCGGCACACCCAAGGCGTTGTTTCTCGACGTCTTAAGCGCGCAATTTCGTACCCGCGCCGCGCGCGCCAACATCGCATTCAATCCCGGATTCGCCGGCGCCTATGATTTTTCTCAAACCCCCGATTTCAGCGCGCTGATGCGGCAGTTTCTCGATGGGCTGCCGGAGGGCGGCCTCATCATGTGTCATCCCGGCTTCGTCGACGAAACCCTCATCAGCCTCGATCCGCTCACCGACCAGCGCGAACACGAATACGCTTTTCTCGGCGGTGAGGATTTCCCGCGGCTGCTGGCTGCAAACAGGGTTACATTGCGTTGATATCCGTCAAAACCGCGCCGGGCGTGTTGTCGCATACAGAAATTTAATTCCGCCCAGCACTACTTGCGACACAAAATGCCCCTACATCTCTCCCGCGCTTCGAAGCGAAGGAGAACGCCATGACCCCGCAAGAACGCCAATTGGTTGACGATCTTTTCGACCGGCTCTCCAAGGTGGAGAGCGCGCCGCGCGATCCGGACGCGGTCGCAGCCATCGCCGAAGGCCTGCGCAATGCGCCCAACGCCGTTTACGCGCTGGTGCAGACCTGCCTGCTCCAGGATGAAGCGCTGAAGCGTGCCCACAACCGCATCCAGGAACTGGAGGCGGGCAGCGCCGGCGAACAACATCAATCCGGCGGGTTCCTCGATTCGATGCGTGAGGTGGTCTTCGGACAGGATCAGCCGCGCGGCTCGGTGCCGAATGTCCGGCCGCCCGAGGTTGGCAGCCGCCCGGTATGGAACAGCGGCCAGGTGATGCAGCAGACACAGTCTCCCGGACAATATAGTCAGGCGCCCTATGGTGCGCCCCAGGCGCCGATGGGCGGAGGGGGCGGCTCATTTTTGGGAACCGCGGCAGCCGCGGCCGCCGGAATGGTCGGTGGGTCGCTGCTGCTCGGCAGCATCCGCTCGATGATGGGCGGCAGCCACCAAGGCTTCGGCGATAAGGCCGGGATTGGCGATCGGGCCGCGAGCCAGACTCCGCAGAGCGATCAATCCGGCAGCGACCTTGCGCGCGACGCCGGCGTCAACGATATCGGTTCATCCGCCGGCCGCGCCGACGACAATTCGCGCGCCGGATTGTTCGATTCTGCGTCGAACGATTCCGGTGACAGCGACGATCACGACGACATGGATCTCGATGCCGATGATTTCGGCGGCGACGGCGACAGCGACTACGCCTGATCCGTTTCCGGCGCTTAAATTCAAAACGGCCGCTCGAATCGAGCGGCCGTTTCAGTTTTTAGCGCAAAAAAATCAGATCACGACGACCCGCGCTCCGACATTGACGCGGCTGTAGAGGTCGATCACATCCTCGTTGCGCATCCGGATGCAGCCCGACGAGACGTTGGTGCCGATGGTCCAGGGCTCGTTGGAGCCGTGGATGCGATAGAGCGACGATCCCAGATACAT
>Ga0105237_10003473_pt1 | contig 18683 bp, 6 predicted proteins | sample KBSC24metaG_FD_81520 | JGI IMG/M metagenome (GOLD analysis project Ga0105237, IMG submission 81520) | Corn rhizosphere microbial communities from Kellogg Biological Station, Michigan, USA - KBS C2-4 metaG | ecosystem: Host-associated > Plants > Roots > Rhizosphere > Soil | place: Michigan, USA... | reverse complement strand
GGAATTTCCCTGAACGAAGCTGATCGTCCCCGCAGAGCCGGACAACGAGCCTGTATTCAGGCTGTAGGCCTGGCTGACTGTATCGGTCGTCGAAAGGATGCCGCTGTTGACGTTGTACGTCTGGTTCGATGTGCTCGTCGTAGACAGAGCACCACTGTTCGCCGTGGCCGTGACGGGACTGGCCCCCGATGAATGAGTGTAATTGAGCGTCGTCACCTGACCGCTCGCGGTGGATACGTAACTCAAGTTGGTGGGTACTAAGAGATGCGCACCGACTGTCAGCGATGTGTTCCCGAGAGCGGACTGCAGAGCAACGATCGCGGCGTTATCCGTCGTTCCGTAGACGGCCTGGGTGATGTTAGACCAGGTATCACCAGTCTGAACCGTGTAGTACGGCGTTATAGGGGACGTTGTTGACGTTGTTACAGCCAGAGTCGCAGGAAGATTGTGAAGGCGAGTGCCCGGAGTCAACGCCGGATTCAGCAGAAATGCCTGCAGAGCAGCGCCTCCTCCGGAAACGCCGTACAAGGCCTGTGCAACAGAATCCCACGTTGCTCCGGCAGGAATGAGATAGGAATTATCAACGCTGTACGAGGCAGGGAGAGTGGTCTCAGGAGCCCCCAGGCCGGCAGGTGGAAATGCGAAAGCGTTACCCGCCGAGTCCATGCTCAATCCGGAAACCCAGCCCCCAGTCGAGGTCAGCGCCGTGACCGGCGCCGTCCACGCGCCGTTCACCAGCGAGGCAGTCTGAAACACTGCATAATACGTCGGGTCGGTTTTCTCCCAACCGACCATTGCGTGCCCGCCGGAGATCGCGGCAGTTATCTGCCAACCCCCGCTCCCGGTCCCCAGCTGTTGATCCGGGCCCCACGTTCCCGTTGCTGCACTGTACCGTCGGGCGAAGACCACTCCGCCGCTGTCGTAGGCGTAGATTCCATTGCCAGCGGCATCCATGGCCAACTGCTTGGCGCAGCCCTGGTCAAACGGATCCGAGTACCCCGCATCTGCACTGGGGAACGCCTGCGGGGTCGACCAGGTAGTACCGTTGTAGACTGCTGACAGGGTGTTGTTATTTGCAAAGGCTACGAGTGCGGTCCCGTTGGCGGACATCGCGAAAGATTTGATAAATCCGGCGCCCAGATTTCCGATGGCGCTCCAGGTGTTGGTTCCTGCACTCTGCCGCCGCCACATGACCTGCCAGCCCGAGCTGGTATATTGGTCCCACATCAGGAGCATGTTTCCCGACGAATCCATTCCGAGGAAGCCCGGGGGCTCTCCAAACAGGTACTGGTATCGAGCGGGCAGGACCGAAGGATCATCCACCCGTTCGGGTGATCCCCATGTTCCTGCGTTGTAGCGAACTACCTCGCGTTTTGAATCCGGTTCGCCCTGCACGATGCGGTTGACATAAGTGATGACGGCGTGCCCGCCTTGAACGGCCGCTGAGATCGATTCAAACGCCCGGTCTTGAAGTCGGTTGTCGGTGTACGGGGTCGAATCGAGCGCCTGCGGGGCGCTCCAGGTATGCGTCGCAGGATCGTAACGGCGCGCGTAGAGCGTCAGTTGGCTGGTATTGGGCGCGAAGACTGAATACGCGAGAACGGCATTTCCGTCCGAATCCGTGGCGACTGTGACCTCGGATTGCGGCGCCCTGGATCCGAGGTCGAGCGGAGTGCTCCAGGTCTGAGTTGCAGCGTCGTAACGCAAGACCCTCGCAGTGTTCAGAATTACGAACAGATTCCCATTGCCATCGTATGTCGACTCGACTACCTCGCCACCATCCATCCCTGGTAGCGACGCTGGCGCGGACCATCCTTGTGGCGTCACCGCGCCGACATTGAGGTTGTAGCTGGTGGTGTTTGTAACCGTCTGAGTCGTTGTCAGCGCGCCGTTATTCGCACTGACGGTGACCGGGCCAACGGCATTTTCCGTGTACGTCCCGACTCGATAAACGCCGTTATCCAGCTTGTAGGTGAAGCTGACCGAAGTCCCGTCACTCCGCGAGATCGATGTGATCCGGTCAGACCCGCCGTCGTACGCATATGTCGTGGTGAATACACCATTATCGCTGATCGAATTGTCCTGCGGGGACAGGTCGACCTTTACCTGCGACAGCCGGTGTTGTGTGTCGTAGACATAATGAGTGAGGGTCTGGGTTTGCCCGTCGGATTCAACCTTGATGTCGGTGAGGTCGCTGCCGTTATATTCGAAACGAGTCGTCTGTCCGGAGGCATCGGTTATCTGGGTCAGCAGCGCACCGGTATAACCATAGGAGCGGGTGTTGCCATCGGTGTCCAGGGAAGACTGGAGCCGGCCACTGGCATCGTAGGTCTCACTCGTGCGGGTCGCGCCATCGACCCAGGTCCACACCTGACCGGTTGCGTTATAGGACAATTCATCGCGAGCACCCGCCTGACCCGTGGCGACATACTTGCCGCGAGAAACATCATATGCGTAGATGATCTGCGACTCGTCTCCAAAGACCTTCACGATGGTGCTGCCGGCTGTGTTGACCGTACCGGTCACATTGAGCAGGCGCTCGTTTACGTCGAGCCGCCAGGTACCCCCCATGTCATCGGACAGCAGTCCCTGGGAGTTGTAGGTGCGAACGATGGGTAGGTCCAGGCCCAGTGACGTCAGGAAATCGTCCTGGTCCTGGATGATCAGGTCACCGGAGGATGAGTTGACGTAGACCTTCTCGCCCGCCTGGCCTCCAGCTGCATTGCCAACCGCCCCCTGACTTCCCGGGGTTTTGAGCGACGAGTTATTGAGGCCAAGCCCATTCCCTGATACGACCGCGACCATGCTGATATCCCCCGGATCCGCGCAAAATGCGGAACTGCAGGGATATCCAGCCGCGAGCGATTCAGTTTAGGGGTCGGCGCAAAGATTTCGGGACCAGCAGCAACTGACCGGCCTCCTCGAGTTGGCCCACGTCAGAACGCGCCGGCCACCGCCTTCAGATAGGCCTCTTGCCCACTAGCAGGATTGCACGGAGCGCAGCTTGTTCACGTGGACATTTGCCGGCTCGGTCGATGCGCAAATGTCACACAGCTTTTCAAACATTATCCGCTCTACCGGCGCCCGGGGAAACGGGTGCGCCGCGCCTAGCCAACCGATGTTTGTGGCGCTGTCGATCGGAAGCTTCAAATAATACGAGTAGCCGGTGAGGTCTGCGAAATACATGATGTTGCTCACCATTCAATCCACGTGCACGCTGCCCACTGCAGGTAGCCCCCTGGCTCCCGAGAGCGTTGAGCGACGAGTTCCCCAGTCCCAGACCATTGCCTGATACCACCGCGACCATAGCTGCGACCCGTTCGTTCGAGTTGTGCACGTGAACGGATATCCAGGGGTGTGGGGAACTGTTTAGAGAACAGCAAAGAATTCTTCAGGGTGACCGGCAGGTGGTGCCCGGGAGACAATGCTTCAGCCGGCACACGGAAAGACCGCGACGTTCAGGGTAACAACGCGTGGAAATCGAACTCCGGGGCAAGCCCAGTGCGGTACAGACGCTTGCCGCCACTCATGAAGGCATCCTCTCCGAGATGCCGGCGGATGTCAGACTTGGCGTCTTCCGAAATCGGCGTGAGGATCGAGTCACCCGCTTCCAGCCAATAGTGTCCCGTGGGCAGGCGCTCGATGCGATGAAAGGGCGCGGTAGCGAGCTTCTCGCCGAAGAGACGCACATAAGGCGCGCCATAGATCGATACAGGTTGTATGTCCGGCAAACGCGTTCTCAGATCAAACGGCATATTCGCGAATGGCGCAGACATATCACGGATTTCACCGTAGACAGCGTCGCATGTCCGCACTAACTCGCGCACCAGATCACACCACGCCGCAAGTCGAGCCTGCAGCGACTCGGCCGGGTCTCGCTGCAGTGAACCGAATACCAGTGAGAAGGTTGGATCGGCCAGTTTCGACCAGCGTATGTTATAGCTCACCGCGGACCCGGCCTTCAGCGAGATGCCGCCGTTGCGCAGGCCGCTCGTGGAAACCCCCACAGTCGCCGCGCTCACAACATCTCTCGCGTCGCGGATCGGCAGATTCGGCTCATCGCGCCCGTATTGAATCGGCTTCAAGCTGACCGGCGCACGCAACAAATCATCGATCACGGGGCGCAGCGCGGCGGGCGACTCCAGATCCAGTGTGGAGAACAGAGCGAACCGGATGTCCTGCCGGGCTGGCGTCATTTAACTCCATTCTGCACCACGTTGACATTTCTCAACTGGGCATAGTCAAAACCGGGCCGGCCTTTCACGAGGCACAGCAAGTCATCGAATCGTCTTTCAACCACCAGCTCATCGAGGGCAAACTTCAGGGCCGCATCGTGGTCCCTGTGGGGTGCGAAGCCGCCGAATGCTTCCTGGAAGTAGTCGACTGGATTACTCATTGATCGGATGAACGTTATCGACAAAGGGCGACCCCGTCTTGGGATCGAACAGTCAGAAGACTAGTGTCTGGCGCATCACCCCGCGGCTGGGCGAGCAGCCGCTCCAGCACTTCGCGCTGCGCAGTTCCCAGAGCCAATCCCAGCATGGACTGTCCAGGAACAATCGGCGCTGTCCGATCAGGTTTCAGGTTTTTTCTGCGCCTCTCGTCAACCAAGCTTCACGACGCTGACACCGAGCTGTCTGAGCCGTGCCTTAGCTGCTGCCGCCAGCCTCTCGTCATCGATCAGAAGATCGAATTTTCGACCCGCGGCATTTTTGTAGCAAAGCACCTCAGACACGGGCGTCTGCTCGATGAAATAATCCTCCACACGCATGCCGTTGGCGAACAGGAAGTCATCAACTGAAATTTCAGGGCTCTTTTTGCTCATTTGATTGCCTCAGCCTCCCGGAAGTCCGGCTTTGCCGAAACCGGGATAGAAAATCGTATTGTCTGTCGGGCCGGAGCCCCAGAAGATTCTACTTGGAAGAGGCGTAGCACTTGGATTCGCCTCCAGCGCTCTGAAGTATCGACCATTCACCACGTTCATGTCCTCGGGAGAAGGCCAGCGCTGGAACTCATTCTCGTTGGGATGAGTGTGTCCGATCAATCTCGAGTCCCGGGGAACGGGACTCGTCCAGTCATTACCGCTATAAAGCTTTTTAACGAGAGCACCATCATCTGTGTACTCAGTAACGAGCGAGAACTCGACTTTGCGTCCACCCAACGTGCCCAGGTCATAGACGTCACCGAATTTGACTGTACGGTCTGTGATGATCACACCTTGGTCACCAGGCAGCGCCCCAGTCGCTTTCAGCTCATCCATGGACGCATAGTCGCCCAACCCTTCCGTGCGGGGGAATTTGCGTCCGCCCACCCCTCCCGCCTGGTTGAGAAGATCCGTGTCTGAAACGGTTGAACCCGGTAGTGCCCCGACCGGCGAGCGCACATCGAGCCCATCCAATGCCTCAGCAAGATCTCCCAGGGCAGAACCAATGCGCTCAGCAACACCAGCGCTCTCCAGCACCTCTCCAGCCCCAGCCGTCCCGGCCGCAATGAGCACCTGTGCTGGAAGGGCGCCCAGTAATTGGGCCTGTGTAATCTGCGAGCTGTCGCCATAGTACTGACCGGCGAAGTCCAGCAGCAACTGCCGGGACTCCGGGTCACCGAGGACAGTGGTGACAGCCTGCACACCTGTCACAAATGCCTTCGCCTTCGCGACGCCGGTGTCATAGGAATCCGAGAACTCAGCTGCCGCCGCACGCAGGTCCCCATGGAGCACATCACCTAAGACGCGCTGTTGGAAGTCCGAAACCGACTTCACGGTGTTCAACGCGCCCTTGGCCGCAGAGACGAGCGAACCGCCGGCATCAGACAAGATTCCGCCGAGCGAGATAAGGGCTCTTTTCGCAGCGCCTGTATCAGCCAGAGCTCGCTCGTTGTTGGCTTCCTGGGCCTTATGTTGCAACAACGCCTGATTGAGCAGAGTCCGCAACGCCTCCCGGGCGTCGTACGCTCGTGCCTGCGCGGGTGTCAAGCGGTCAGCGGAGACAACCACCTCTGCCATATCCGACGACTGTGTGTCTTCGCCGGCTCCGGCGGTCGACCATCCGGCCGCGGACGTACCGGCTGCAGACGTATCGGCCGTGGTCGTCCCGGAGATCTGCGTTTCCGGGTCGACCGGACCGCTGGCCGCGAGTCGCAATTGCGCATCGAACACATCCGTTGCATTCGCCCACGATCCAGGAAGCGGCGGCAGCGGCAGGCCAGTGCTCAGAGATTCTGTCCCTGCTCCCGTACCTGTAACTCCGCTCCCGCCCGCCGTGGCCGCCAGTCTTGCTGTGCTCGGACGGTATATGGCAGAAGACAAGACTTGCGCGAGTGAATTGCCCAGCGCATTCCCGAACGCGTCGGCCAACACTGACTGCGGTTGAATCTTCCCTCCCACCAGCGAAGACACCGCCAGGGTGCCCAGCCCGCTGGCGGCACTCGAGGCAAGGCTGGCCCCGAAGCCGGGGCTGTAGCCCTTCACGCCGAAATTCGGGTCGACCTCCTTGCCCGCTGCCACTGCCAACGGTGCGGCTACTGCCGCCATCGCGACGGCGTTCCAGCTGAAGTGATCCTGCAGCCCGGTGACGACACCGATGCCCTGCGTGACGATGCTGCTGACGCCCGCATCGATGGCGAGCTGTGCATACTCCCCGACAGAAACGCTGCCGGCCGAACCCGCGCCCAACTCGGGGCCGCCGATGCCCGCAGTCACAGCGCCGCCTATGGCGCCGATAGCTACGCTCTTCCAGTTGAAGCCCTGTTGATCTCCGTCGGCGATGGCGACCACCTGGCCCGCCACACTGCCAGCGGCTCCGGCGGCTGCTCCCGCCAGAATGCCGCTGACACCGGACAGTGCGCCGTAGGTGAGGTACGCCACCACAATGGCGACCGCTATTTCCAGGACCTGTTTGAGCAGACCGCAGTTGTCTTTCGGCGGCGGGGCGGGCTGTTGGTATGGCGTCGTGTCGCCGATCGCCTGGGACAGGTCGAACGGCTTGAAGCTCGAGCTCGTATTCGAGAGCGACACCACCTGGTTGGGCACAATCAGTGTCGTGCCGGCAGGCGGCGCGGAGTTCGGATCTGTCAGGCCGTTGGCCTGCGCGATCAGATACCAGAGATTCGCGTCGCCGAAGATCCGGGCGGCGATGGTCCGCAGCGTGTCGCCCGATTGGACGACAATGTTGGCCGGCGTGCTCGCCGGGTACGACGAAGAGACCGGTGTGTAATTGACGTCAAAATTGGCGACGAACGAGCCGTTCGCGCTGGTCAGCTGTCCGAAGCTGCCGATGTAATTGCCGGCGGCGTAGAAGAAATATTCCGCCTTCTGAGCGTTGAAGGCCCCGGTCGCAGTATTGCGCGACAAAGCCGCGTCCCATGCGGCCGACAGTGTCGGAGCGCCGTTGAGACCGTCATATTTGCCCTGAATCGTCTCCAGCACGTGACCCGTGTCGTCGTTGGCGAAGTATCGGGTATTGTTGAGCTGGTTGAGATCCGTCTCCTGAACGAGGGCTCCGTTGACGTTGTAAGTCCGGGTCGTATGTCCCATTCCCGGAGCGCTGGTGCCTACTGAGGTCGCCGTCTCATCAGACTGCAGGTACGTGCTGCCCAACTGGTACGAGATGTTATGGGTCGTGGTGTACTGCTTGACTCCATTCGCATAGAAATCCACGGTGTAGGCACGCAAAACACCGGAGGGATCGAATCCAAGGGACCAGAATCCATTGTTGTGATTCGACTCACCATAAGTGACAACAGTCTGCAGCACGCCGTTCTTGAAGGTGGTCTGCAACGTGGCACGGCCGTCGGCATCGTAGTGCGAAATCGTGTCGACGGTATCGAAGGCCGTTGTGGCGGGCGTGAAATTCTTTTCTTCGGTGACGCGGGAGTTCTTGTCGTAGGTCTTCTCGTCCGTATCGGTGAACCCGGTTCCCGTAGATGTAGTGGTGTTGGTATCCAGATTCTTCGTGGCGAAGTCAGTCTGTTGACCGACCGTCAGCAGTCGCCCGAGGCCATCGTAGGAGTACTGCTGTGTCGCCGTGCCGTCCGCTGTGCCTACCACGGTAATCGAGTCGCCCACGTGACTTCCGCCTCGGGTCAGGGCGGTCCATACCAACTTCTGGCCGCCTGAGCGGGCGGTGAGGCGCTGACCCTTCGCATCGTAGGTGAGCTCCTGCCCCTGGGTATCGATAATAGCCAGATCCGGGACCGCGCCACCGGTCGAAAGCCCCTCACTGATGACGACCCGGTCATTTTCATCGTACCGGTAATAAAGAGTCTGGAGTTGCTGCTGATTCTCGTGGTCCTGGTAGGAAGTCTCGATGAGAGTGCGATTCCCGGCGGCATCGTAGGCATAGGTCAGCTGGTAGTCATTCAGGTCCCGCACGGATTCGATGTGGCCGTCAGCATCATAGTGCGTGATGGTGTCCTGCTGGTCCTTTCCATCGACCTCCACCGTTTCTTCGATGATGCGATCCGATGAATCATAGGTGTAGTTGGTAAGCACATCGGCGCTTTGCACCAGCGACGATGTCGAATGACCGGTGTCGAGAATCTGGGTCACGCGTCCGTTGCGGTCATAGGTGTAGCTGATGTCCTGCCCCAAGGTGCTGGTCTGCTCCTCCAGATGACCTGCGAAATCATACGTGTAGGTATAACTCGTCCCGGACAACGAGCCGATGCTGGAGTCGGCCGTCAGATCGGTGTGATGCTGGAGAATACCGACCGGACTGTAGGTCCACGTCTGAACGGCGGAGTTCTGATCAGTTTCCTGGGTCTTCTGGCTGCGTACGTTGTACTTGTACGTGGTGAGGAAGTTGTTCTGGTCCCTCACCTGCACCAGGTTCCCCACCAGGTCGTACCAATAGTGAGTGACGCCGTTCATCGGGTCGGTCACGCTCTTGCGTCGGCCCGCTTCATCGTATTGATACACGGTCTTCGCCGTTGAATCGGCGTTCCGGGCCGTCGGATCGGTGGGATCGTTGCCGACGAAGCCGAGGAAAGTGATTTCCTGGTCCACCCGCGTCAGCCGGCCATCCTTGTCATACTGATTGCGGGTGCGGTAGCCGAGCTGATCGGTCACCTGGATCGTTTCACCGAAATTGTCGTAGGTATAGCGCGTGAACGCGCCGCCGGAGTAGTGCGCTGAATCGGCGTCCTGCTTGATCAGCAACTGGCCGGCGGCATTGTAGAAGTAACGGGTCGCGAAGCCGTTGCCGTCATGCGCCTCGATCAGGTTGCCCTGCAGGTCATAGAAATTCTGCAGGACCGGGGCTGCATCGTGTGTATCAATGGTGGAACGGGTGTCGACCACGGTGATGACCGGCAGTGTGGTCTGTGTCACCTGATTCAGCATGTTGTAGCGATAGGTCGTGGTGTTCCCGGCACGGTCCACGACCGACAGGACGTTGCCCCAGCGGTCCAGAGTCATGGTGGTTTTCGGATCGAACGTGGGTGGCAGCAGACTATCTGCGAAGGTCTCCCGCTGTTGGACGACCCGACCGTCCAGGTCATAGACGGTCACCTGGTGAGTTTTGTCGATGGCATTGTCAGCAGCGGCCGCGGAAGCGTAGGTGCTCAGGTCGATCGATCGGCTCGTGAGCTGACCGGTCTGCTGGCCGGCCAGGTTATAGAAATAGACCTTGTACACCCCGTCACCCGAATTGGTACGCCACAGGTGGCCAGCCTGGTCGTAAGAGAAGAACTCCTGCCAGGTCGGTGTTGGCGTGGTGCCGTATTGGAATACAGCCTTTTCGTCCATCTCTCCGAAGGCGTCGTAATGAGATCGGGTGTCGATGGCCACCGCGCCGCTGGTTTGCGGCTGGATCAGATCCGTCTCCTCGCCCAGCGCGTCGTACAGGTGGATCTGCACGACGGCTTCTTCAAAGCCGTCGTTGTTTTGAACGTACTTCCACTCCTTCGCGACCTTACCGGTCGCGGTATAGGAGTCGAAGGTCTGCACGCCAGTCGGATCCTGCGTCTGAATCGCCCGACCGAGCGCATCACGGAAGTAGAGGGTTGTACGATCGAAGCCAGCCACGTTCGCTGCAGGAACCGCCGGCGCCGACCCCGGTGTCCAGCCGGTCAGATTGATACTGTCGGCGTGGTCGACTTCTTCGGCGACATTCCCCAGCGCGTCACGCTGAATCTCCTTGTAAGGAGTCTCTTCGTCGTCTACTGGAGAATTGGTGCTCGACAGCGCTCCGGAGTTGTTGCGCTGAGGGGAAGCAATTCCGATGACCCTTCCCAGTGCGTCGTAGAACGTGTAGGTCTGTGCGCCATTGGGCTGAGTGATGCGGACGAGATTGCCGACTGCATCGTAATCGTACGTCGTCGTGCGAGAACCGGTGTGCGGTGTGAGAACGACATTGTCGAACGAGTCATAGCTGAAGTTCTGGAGGGACTCGAAAGTCTTGCGGTTCAGTTGGTCGTATCGGTAGATCGTGACACGATCGTAACCAGCGGGATTGTTGGGAGAAGTAACGCTGGTCGTGGCAACGAAGATCGGCAGCGTATCGGGGCTCGAGACAAAGACCGCCCTGGAGTACTCCGTTTGGGTCGTGATGTTGCCGAACACATCGTGGTCGTAGGTACTCGCATACCCCATCGGATCGACCTGGGCAATGAGCTGTCCGTCCTTGTCGTAGAACGAATACGAGATTGCGGCCGTCGACCCGCCGGTTAGTCCCGACGCAACTACCTCGCCGAACGCATTGTATTGAGTGATGGTCGTCGCGCTTTCCATACCCACAGCATCATTGGCCTGCAGATCCGGCTCGAACGTGTAGGTGGCGGGCTGGGTTACGGCGATGACCCGTCCCAGCGTGTCGTATTGCGACACAATGGTCCGATCGCTCGTGGCGGAAACAGGTACTCGCCTCTGCATGTCACTGGGCGAGTAAGAGACCCCGGGAGAGAGCAGGAGCGTGCCCGACAGCGCGGTTGCGTATCGGGTAATCTGTGTGCGATCGCCAAAGGCGTCGTACCCGTAGCCGGTGACATAGTTTCCGGCATCCACCTCGTACTGAACACGACCCTCGGTATCGTAGATCTTAAAACTGAAGTTGCCGTTGATATCGCGACTTTGAGTCGCGTTGCCGAGGGTGTCGTAAGTTACTTCGCTGAACAGCGCGGTGGAGTTATCCTTGCGAGTTACACTGAATCCGGTTGCAGTCACACTGTCAGAACTGAAGTTGTATACGCCAACAGTGGGCAGATGCACCCGAATCTGACGCCCGAGCGCGTCGTAGTCATAGGTGGTCGTGGCCGCTTGAGGTGTTCCGGCCGCGTCGGTGCGTGAGAGGACATTTCCCATCTTGTCATAGGTGTACGTCGTCGCAATCGATGCGGTAGTACTGGAGAACACTCCAACGCTGGTTCCGGCTGAAGTGATGGTGGTGAGGACTGGTGGTGACAGCTCACGGGTCAGACGGCCCGCTGTGTCGTACTCGTAAGTCCAGGTCGCGCCGGCTTCGTTTGTAAACGTGCGCTTGTTACCCAGGGCATCGTAGGTATAAGTCTTTGTTTGATTGGCAGCATCGGTGATCCTGCTGACCCGACCTGCGACGTCGTACTGCGTCGTTGTCGTATGCAGCAAGCTCGGCGATACCGACTGCATCGCGCCGACGGCCGAAGCGAGAGTTGATCCCTTCGCCAACGAAGCCTGCACGGCGGTGATCGTGCTTTGGGTCAGCGCCGCGTCGTCGTAACGCGTTTCGGTAAGCAGGCCCATGGCGTCCTGAACAAACCGGACACGGTTGAGACCGTCGTACCAGTAAAGCGTCGTCCGGTCTTTCGCGGTATTTGTATTGTTCGCCACCCAGGTCTGGAGCGAGCCGAGATCGGTGGCGCTCCCGGTATACCGGGTCGCAAAGGCGGTCGTTGCGGTAATGTTCCCGTTGCCGTCGTACTCGTTTTGGACAACATCACCGACCGAGTCGATACTGAATACTGCACGGCCGCGAGCATCGTAGGCGGCATAAGTGACCCGGTCCGTCGACTGCACCTGAGAGAGATCACCGTTACGGACTGTACCCAGCGCTGTTTGGACGTCACCGACGCTCTGGTAGATGCCCGGGGCAATGAGGTCTGAATAGGTTCGAGTGCGAGTGACGTTGCCGTTGTCGTCGTAGACACGGTCGGTAACCATTCCCGTGGAATCGATGGAATAGACGCTGCGTCCATCCCGGTCGTATACGGTCTGTTCGATGCGATCCGCATCACTCGCGGCGACGAAGACCTGGGACGGTTGATTGACCTCAAACAACGCCGACGTGTCGGTTGCCGTTGCATAACGGCGAGTGGACAGCAACCTATCGTCGGCGTCATATGTGTTCTCAGTGACGCCGCCGAGAGAGTCGATGGTCTGAATGAGCCGGTTGTTGCTGTCGTAAACGTACCAAGTGGAAGGTCCGTTTGCATTCTGCATTCGGGTGACGTTGCCAAATGCATCGTAGTAGTAGGAAGTGGCCAGGTTGAGATGGACCGTAGAGTCGCCCGTCACCGGTGGATCAACGACCACTCCAATGCGGCGGCCGAAGCCGTCGTATGCGTACTGAGTTACCCGCTGCGTCGCGCTATTTGCCCCCTCAACCATCGTAACGAGATTGCCGGCGATGTCGTAGGTGTAGGTGGTCCGCAAATCGAGTCCGGTTTGAGTTGATTGGACGTCAACTTGGACAATGTGCCCGTCACGGTCGTACACCGTGTCCGTTCTCTTCCCACCCGGCTCATCGACACGGGTCACCCGCCCCTCTCCGTCATAGGTGTAGGTGGTAACGAGATTCAGGCCTCCAGATGCCGAATCGACTGTCCTGGTCTTCACGCGATTGGCAGCGTCATACGTGTACGATGTCTTGATGCCGTTGGCATCGGTCTCCGAAGTCTTGAGACCCGCAGCGTCGTAGGTACATCCTTCCAAGGAACCGACACCGTCGGTGATCCCTTGCTCCATACCGTTGGCATCGTAGGTATATGTCGTCGTCAGACCCCCTTTATGAAAGGACTGGATCTGGCCTTCCCTGTTGTGGGTAGTCTCCGAGCTCACACCTTCCGGCGTAGTTACGGTCACACTACGATCAGTGTCATCGTATGAGTAATTTGTGGTGTTTCCATCTCGGTCCTGGATGGTGAGGACGCGGGAGAATCCATCGTAAGTGGTTGTCGTTCGATTGAAGAATGAGTCGTATGTGCCGACGATGCGTCCGAGCTGGTCGTAGTCGGTGGAAGTGCTCCTGAATGTGCCGCTCGTTCCGTCCTGCACGCCCGTGGAACTCAACCGACCAAACGTGTCGTACGAATAAACGGTAATCTCATCAATTACGCGAGAGTCGGAGACTACTTCCGTCAGCTGACCCACGAGGTCATACGTGTAGTCGTACTCGGTTTGCAGATCATTTGGCGCGGACACCAGTCGGGTGGTCATATCGCCAAACGCATTGTATTGATATGACGTAGACGTCCCCTCTGCGGTGGACGTAGAAGCCACCTGCCCCAATACCGTGTAGGTAATGGTCGCATGGGCGTCTTTGGAAGCATTCGCCGCCCCAATTACGCGGTTAGTAAGGAGCGCGGTCACCGCCCCACCCGTCAGTCCATCCGTTGCAATTGTATTGACGTAGGAGATCTTGTCTGTGACATCACCTCGCGCGTCATAACGCTGCTCGGTCACGTCACCAAGTGGGTCGACCGTGTATACGAGACGTCCCTCCGCGTCGTAGAAGTAGAGTGTCTTGTTGTTGTTCTGATCGGACGATGAAATCCGGCGGCCGACTAGATCGTAGCTGTACCGAACACTGTATTGATTCCATATGGCATCGATTTGCGTTTGACTCATGCCAGCCGTGATCAGGCTGCTGCCCTGTGGCGTCAGCTCTGCGATCACGCGCCCCAGGGCGTCGTAGCGAGTCTGGGTGGTGCGTCCGTCCGAAGTACCCTGCGCGACCGTATAGCTGGTGAGATTGCCAACACCGTCGTACGTGTAGGCCTGAATCGTTCCCTCATAGTTTGTCTGTTGAACGATGCGATTGGCGCTGTCGTATTGGTAGCTGGTGGTATGCGTCGCGGCGCCCGTGGGACGCAGAGTGTCTAGCGTGTCGCCAGGGGAGAAGTTGAGCTGGCTGTCGTAGCGGATCTGCTGCGACACGTTCCCCTCCGTATCGTAAACCGTCTCGGTCAGATAGCCCGCGCCATCCAGCACGCCTGTCTGGCGGCCTTCACCATCGTAGAAATAGCGGGTGTAAATGTCGTTGGACGGCTCTGGCTCCGGCCGTACCTCATCCAGGGTACTGCCCTCGTTAGCCTCGAAGGCGTACTTGATTTGCGTCTGCAGTTGCCCAGCACCGTCGTAGACGTACTCTGTAAGAAAAAAGTCAGAGTTGACGGTCCCGATCAGGTGGCTGTCGCCGTCGTAGAAGTGAAGGGTATGGCGATCTTTGAAATGGCTTTCTGTGACGGAAAAATTGCGCAGCGCGGTGGGGTCGGTCGTGGACGGCACGAAAACCGGGTTGGCGTACTCAATCTCCTCAGTAACGCGACCCAGCCCGTCATGAACGTACTGCGTGACGGCACCCGCACTATCGATCGACTGAGTGAGGAGACCTCCAACGTCATAGACGTTGATGTTGACCCGATCGGTCGTGAGGTTTGGACCTGATTGCCGACCGATCGAGGCCTTCAGAGTTGCCAGTGAGACGTTGGTGGCGTTGCCGGACGCATCCACCAGCGTCGCAAGCGTGGATGCGGATAGACGAGTACCGTAGGCGACTGTCTCAACGAGATTGTTCTCATTGTCATACACGTACTCGGTGAGATCGCCATCCGAGTCAATGTCCGCTACTTTTCGGCCCGCCGCGTCGTAAAGTTTGTAGCTTCTGTTGCCGATTGGATTCGTCACCATCCGCAGACGGCCATCGGCGTCGTATGAGTAGGTGGTTGTCCCTAGAGCCTGAGAGCCCGGCCCCGCATAGGTGACGCAGATCAGCTCATTTTCGCCATTGAAAGTCGAAGTCGTGACGAGTCCGTTGGCTAGAGTCACCGACGTACTGTTGCCGGCGTCGTTATACTGAGTTGTCGTGGTTGAGGTGGCGCCTGCCGCAGTCCAAACAGTTTGACTGATGACGCGCCCGAGACCGTCGTACACATAAGTCGTCGAATACGGGATATTCGCGTTGGACGGATTGGCCGCGGTGGCAGCGCCCCGAGGATCGACTGTCTGCAGGAGCAATCCCCGCTGATCGTAAATATACTGAGTCGTCGAGGCACCGGCAGCAATCCCAACACCTGAGCTATTCGTGCTGGCATATGCAATCGCAGTGCTGACTTGCCCGCGGAAGTCGTACGTGTAGTCCGTCCGCTCGAGCTTCGTGAGATCTTGTGTCGCCACCCAACTGACCAGTTGCGCTTCGGTCAGCGCGGTAGTCGCAGATAGGGTGCTGACGTCGATCTCGCCACCGGGATACTCAATCATCGACGTGCGGTTGCCCGCGGCGTCATATCGATACTCTGTAACGCGCCCGTCGGCGGTAGCAACGAATCTCAGATGGCCTTCTGTATCGTAGGCATAGCGAGTGGTTAGCGGCACACCTGGCTGGGCGGCCCCACTCCCATCCGGATCAGGCGTTACGTAGGATGTCTCCGTGAGGATCTGATTCGTGGAGCTGTAGGTGCGCGTGACCGTGTCGCCATCCGCGTCGCGCGTCAGAGTCAGATTCCCATGAGTGTCATATTCAAAATCAGTGACGGATGGCCGCCCGGCGGGGTCCCGGGTCGTCCGGGTTACATTGCCATGGCTGTCGTACTGAAATTGAGTTTCAACCAGCCCATTGGCAGTCTGTACCTGCTCGTCGATGAGCCGCCCTTGCGCATCGTGAATGAGAGTCGTGACCTGGCCCAGGGGATCGGTAATCTGCGTCTGGATCCCACCTCCAGCCGTATTGGTGTATGTCAGCGACGTGGTGCCGAGCGACGTTGTGTAGGAGGCGACCCTGAAGGATGTTCCCGCCTGCACATACGTGAACCCGATAGAGCTGCCGCCTGTTCGGGTGATTGAGGCGACCCGATTGGACGTACCGTCATAGCCATAGGTCGTGGTGAATGCCTTCCCGTCGGCGGTGCTGTTGTCCGTAGGCGAGAGATCCAAGGTGGCCGTTTGCAGTCGATTCTGGCCGTCGTAGCCGTAATGCGTCACCGTTTGGGTGACACCCTGCGACACGACACGAATCTGCGTGAGGTTGTTGCCCGTATAGTCGAGGAACGTCGACTGACCTGAGGCGTCCGTGATTTGGGTGAGCAGAGACCCCGTGTAGGTGTAGCTGCGTGTATTGCCGTCAATGTCGTGAGCGGACAGCAGGCGCCCGGTCGAATCGTAGGTCTCGGTGTTCCGGGTCGAACCTTCGGTCCAGGTCCATTGTTGAGTTGCGGCGTTGAACGCCAGCTCGTCCTCCGCCCCCGCTTCGCCTGTCGCGATGTATTTCCCACGACTTGCGTCATAGGTGAAGGTGATCTGCGCTTCGTCACCGAATACTTTGACGATCGTGCTACCGGCCGTGTTGACCGTGCCGGTCAGACTGATGAGCCGCTCGTCGACACCCATGCGCCAGGTACCGCCGAAATCATCGGACAATTGACCCTGCGAGTTGTAGGTGCGGGTGAGGGGCAGATCCAGGCCCAGGGCCGCGATGAAATCATCGCCGTCCTGGATGACGAGATCGCCCGTCGTCGAGTTGATATAAACCTGCTCACCGGCCCTGCCTTCCGAGGCGGAACCCAGGGCCCCCGCCGACCCCAGAGACTTCAGTGAAGAATTGCCAAGACCCAGTCCATTGCCTGAAACCACCGCGACCATGCGAGCATCCCCGTGTGTAAGCGTTGAGCGAACACTTCGGTTATCCAGCGATCAGCGAATCAGTTTAGGGTTACTGTAACCGGGCAGCGGCCGCTTCGATGGTGCGGCTCAGGAGACTGTCATCGTTCGGTGCCAGACCGCGCAATTTGCCCTTGATGAGCTGCGCAGCTCCAGCTGCATCACCACTCCGGGCCATGAGCACACTGCGCGCGAACTGAGCGGATAAGCACCCGGAATTGAGGCCCAATGCGACTTTGATCCCTCGCTCAGCTGCAGCTGTCTCCCCGCGCAATGCGGCTACCGAGGCGAGCCCACCATGGGTCTCGGCAAAATTGCGGTCCAACTCAAGGGAGTGCTCGAAGATACGTTGGGCGGCGTCGAGGTCGCCGGAGAGGAGGTTCACCCACGCCAGTGCGTGCCAGGAACCAACGTGTTGTGGCATCAACTCAACACCGCGCGTCAAAAGCTCCCGCGCGCGCGGCAGATCGCGGCTCAAAAGGGCGAGCGTTCCGAGCCCGATCCAGGCGCGCCCGTTATTGGGCGCAAGCTCCAGCACGCGCTCGAATTGCTCCTTCGCGTGGGCTGTCAACATCCGCGCCGCGTTGAGAGTGGCCTGGACGGTGAGCCCGTCAATTGAATCCGGGTTTGCGCTGAGAGCCTTTCCCATCCACCGGGCAGCCTTGGACGGCTGATTGGCATCGAGGTAAGCAAGCGCATACACCCCGGCGAGAGCGGCATTGGGCGATGGAAACTGTGTGTTTGCGTCAGCGAGCGCCACCGCTTCGTTGATCAAACCCAGGTGATGATAGGTGGACACCAGCAACCGCAGCAGATCGGCCGAGCGATCGCCGGCCTGATATGCCGCATCGAGCGCCGTGCGCGCCTCGCCGTACACGTTGAGGCAGTAGTGACACAGCCCGAGATTGATCCACGCCGCCGTCAAGTCTGGCTTGTCGCGAACGATCCCGCGGAGGGCTTCGACAGCTGCGGCATACTGCCGCTGGCCAATCAGGGCCGTCGCCCGATCGAATCGGGACCTGAGGTCCGCCGGTGAAACCGTCAACACGGCGTCGAGCTCACTGAGGGCAACCGCGTATTCGCCGGTCTGCAGCGCGAGGTCAATGCATTCCCTGGCAAGACGCTGGTTGCCCGGATCGGCGCGCAAAAGCCCCTGGAGCTGACTCAACTTCTGTGCCTGTGAGGTTTCCATACGCGCTCGCATCCCCGTTTAGAGGAGCATAGCCGATGCTCCCGTGTCCAAGCCACCCTCACGCAACACGCGGTCAATAGCCAGGCCCTTGGCTTCGAAGCCATCGCCTTGGGACGTCACCTCGTCTCAACACGGAGGGTTGAAAACCGAGGGTAGGTCCGGTGCATCAATGGCACGCTCGAACCAGCGTTCAAGGGTGACCAGCTCGGCCTCCCGGATCTGATTCTGCCAGGACGGCGCCACCGTACCGAATCGGCTCACCAGGAGAGTAGTCAGTGCCTCGGCTTTTCCCTCGGCTTTTCCCTCGGCCTTGCCTTCGGCGAACCACTGCGTCTGCCAGGCTCTGAACGTATCCACAAGCATCGTCTTCTCCTCCAACAAGTTATCGGATTCCGACAAACTCATCCCGAGCTGCACGCAGGACTCGCGAATCAACTCGGCGAACAACGCTCGCAGCCGCTCGTATCCTGAGTGCTGCCGGAACCAGGCATTCAGCTCTTCCACGATCGTTTTGAGCTCATCGGGCGAATGGGGCTGTTCGAGCCGAAACAGCAATGCCACCAGGCTCGGGCGACATGCCAGTTCGTCCTTGGGAAAACTTCCCACGTCTAACAAACGGTAGCGCACCTGGGGTTGCCAGGGCCACAG
>Ga0105237_10003470_pt1 | contig 18692 bp, 15 predicted proteins | sample KBSC24metaG_FD_81520 | JGI IMG/M metagenome (GOLD analysis project Ga0105237, IMG submission 81520) | Corn rhizosphere microbial communities from Kellogg Biological Station, Michigan, USA - KBS C2-4 metaG | ecosystem: Host-associated > Plants > Roots > Rhizosphere > Soil | place: Michigan, USA... | reverse complement strand
TTTTTTTTGAAAAATGGTGGAATACCATCAAAGACAAGACCTGGGACGAGTTTAAAGCATACTCTTTTTATTCCAAGCCGCCCGATGACTATGTGCTGCTGAACCTTCTTCGCACTTCACCGCAGGATACCTGCTTTGACATACAGGGAACGCCGGAGAGGGAGGATGCCAGTGACATAATACGGCAGGCTTTCGATACAGCCCTGAAAGATTATAAGCTGCGGGCGGCGGGCGGCAATCCCGACTGGGGGACTCATAATAAAGTTAACATTATGCACATGACAAACATCAAGGCCTTCAGTGACTGCGGAATATCATCCGGGGGATATCCGGAAGCCATCAATGCTGTCTCATACAACTGGGGGCCTTCATGGCGGATGGTGGTGCAGCTGGGGGACAGGCCGGAGGCATATGGAATTTATCCCGGAGGCCAGTCCGGCGCCGTAGGCAACCCGCATTATGATGATTTTGTGAAAGGATGGAATAAAGGTGTTTATTATCCTTTACAATTCTATCTCTCATCGGACGAGGCAGCGAGGCATTGCCCTGATAAATTGACGATGAAATGAAGTATAAAAAAATAATAATATGTTGACCGATCTGAAGACGATATTTTTACTGCTGCCGCTAGTCCTGGTTACAAAGATGGTGAACTGGCTGCCCTGGTGGAGTTTTGTTGTTCCCGTTATGGCAGTAGGTTTCTTCGTTACGCTGATAGGATGGAAAATAAACAGCCTGGCCACCGGCTTTTTCTCGGGCTTTTTAATATGGGTGGGCGCCGATATCTATTTCACCGCACTCTACGAAGGGGACCTATTGGGGAGGGTATCGCATTTGCTGGATATCCCAAAAATACTTATATTGCTGTTATCCGGGATATTGGGTGGTTTGCTGACGGGCCTCGCTCTTTATACGGGAAAATCTTTCGTTCCGCAACGACAGACCTACACAGGGAAGTTCCCAAACAAATAACCATTAACCACCGGTCTCTCAGGCCGGAAATTATCTTCTATGTTCAGAAATTATCTGAAGATTGCCTGGCGCAATATTATCAAGAACAGGACCTCATCTCTTATTAATATCGGGGGGCTTGCCATAGGTATAGGGGTAGCTATGATCATTGGCCTGTGGATCCAGGATGAGCTCACTTTTAACCAATACCACAAAAATTACCAGCGCATTGCCCGGGTGATGAGGAACGAAACCTACAATGGAACTACAATAACGAGAGACCTCCATCCGATACTGTTGTCAACTGAGCTGAGAAGGCTTTACGGGAATGACTTTAAATATGTCACCATGTCGACGGGGACCTTTAACCTGATCCTCGGCGCCGGTGAAAAGAAGATAATGGAGAGTGGCAATTTTGTTGAGCCTGATGCGCCCAGGATGCTGAGCCTGGAGATGATCAGTGGTGATGGGACAGACCTCAGGGACCAATCTTCCGTCCTGCTTTCGGAATCCACAGCCAAAGCTTTTTTCGGGAATGCAGACCCAATAGGGAAAATGATGGATATAGATGGCAAAATGAATGTAAAAGTCACCGGCGTTTATAAGGACCTCCCTCGTAATTCGGCGTTTTGGGGTATTGCATTTCTGGGTTCATGGGACCAGTACATCAATACCAATGAAATTGGAAGGCAAGGGGCCTGGGACTATAATTCGTTCCAATGCTTTGTACAGCTGGCTGACGGTGCGGATTTGGAAAAGGCATCGGCCAGCATCAGAAACCTTGAAAAAGATAAGCTGGGACAAGCAGCAGATTCCTATAAACCCCAGATGTTCCTTTTCCCGATGTCAAACTGGCATTTATATGGGGATTTCAAGGATGGTGTAAGTTCGGGTGAGAGAGTCAGGACCATCTGGCTATTTGGCATCATTGGAGGATTTGTTTTAATAATGGCTTGCATCAACTTTATGAATCTGGCCACTGCCCGTTCTGAGAAACGGGCGAAGGAGGTCGGTGTCCGTAAGGCCATCGGGTCATTGAGAAGTCAGCTGATAAAGCAATTCCTGTGGGAATCCATGCTGATCGTGATGCTCGCATTTGTAGTAGCCATTGCCATCGCACTGTTGTTCCTCCCATTTTTCAATAGCGTAGCTGACAAGAAAATGACGATCCCATGGCTGAATCCCTGGTTCTGGTTGATGTGTATTGGATTTGGCATGTTCACGGCATTGCTGGCCGGCAGCTACCCCGCTCTTTATTTATCATCCTTCCAGGCCGTCAAGGTGCTGAAAGGAACTTTTCGGACAGGCCATCTGGCTGCCCTGCCGCGTAAGATACTCGTTGCGCTGCAATTTACGATCTCCATCACGCTGATCATCTGCATGGTGATCATATTCCGGCAAATAGAATTTGCCAAGCAGCGTTCACTTGGATATGACAGCAACGGTCTCATCATAATGGGAGGCCCGGGGCCCGATATCCATATGCACCTGGCTGCCATCCGGGACGACCTGAAAAAAGAAGGAGCGATCATCGATATCTCCGAGTCGCATAGCCCCCTGACCAATGTTTATTTAAGTGTCGATGGATTTTCCTGGAGCGGGAAGGATCCCAATTTGCAAGCCAATTTCAATACTATCAAAATTTCTCAGGGATATGGTCAGACCGTAGGGTGGCAATTGCTCGACGGTAGAGATTTTTCACCAGAGTATCTTACTGATTCCATGGGAATGATCGTCAACGAAGCTGCCGCAAAGTTCATGGGTATGAAAAAACCTGTGGGGGAGATCGTCAAGGCCGGCATTTATACAGATACCTTACAGGATTACAAGATCATTGGAGTGGTAAAGAATGTTCTCATGGAGTCGCCTTACAAGGCCGTTAAGCCGTCTGTTTATATCTTGAATAAGAAAAAAGGCAATTTCCTTGTTATTAAGATGAATCCCGAGGCAAACGTCCGGCATGCAGTAAGCTCCATTGAAAGCGTAATAAAAAAGTACAGCCCTGCTTCTCTATTTAACTACAAGTTCGTAGCGGAGGAGTATGCCTTAAAATTCGGTGACGAGGTGCGATTTGAGAAGCTGGCAGGTTTCTTCGGCATCCTGGCTATCTGCATCAGCTGTCTGGGGATCTTTGGCCTGGCATCTTTCATGGCAGAGCAACGGATCAAGGAGATAGGTATCCGTAAGATCCTTGGCGCCTCTGTCTTCAACTTATGGGGACTCCTGTCCAAAGACTTCGCCATATTGACAATTATATCGCTGCTTATTGCTTCTCCAATAGCTTATTATTTCATGTATGGCTGGCTGCAGAAATATGAATACAGGACTACCATCAGCTGGCTCATTTTTGCCGGCACGGGCATTTGCACCATGATCATCATCCTGGCTACCGTCAGCTATCAGACATTAAGAGCGGTGACCCGGAATCCTGCTAAGACATTACGGGCTGAATAATGCCTGACCAATGCTGTTTTTTATGAGGCACGAGATAGAAGTACTATCGCGCATAAAGGAATTTGACCGAAAAATACAGGTACTTGAAGAAAAAAGACTTCAGGAGCTGGCAAAACCTTATAATGAAAGGGACTACCGGCTCCTGAAATTCATTAGTAAAGAACACCTGCTATACACTTTTTCGAAGACCCAGCTGGAATGGACGCTGGCAAATCCAATCTGACGATATGAACAAAAAGATCATAAGAATAATCTCCTGGGGGGGACTGGGAGACATTTTGCTCAGTACGCCATCCTACGCCGCGTTGAAACAAAAGCATACAAATGCGAAGATCATTATGTACTGCAGCACAAAAAGGCATAAAGAGGTCTATAAACATAACCCTCACATCGATGAATTGCGCGGCGGTAAGTATTATATGGGCCCATTCACTTACCTGATGTACCGGCTTAAACGGTGGCACTTCTATTTTTGCAATTATGCCTCGCTGGCCCCCAGCATCAACTATAACAAAAATGCGACGGAGATTATCGCGGAAATGTTCGGAGTTGAGCTGAAGAACAAAAAGATACAGATATTCCTGACGGAGCAGGAGGAGGACAAAGCAAGGAAAGAGCTGGCAAAATACCGTAATCCTGTCATTCTGCATATAACGCCTTTATCTTCTAAGAATAAAAGCTGGACATTGGAAAAATGGTCGCAGCTTGTAAGGTCGCTGCCGGAGTATTCATTTCTACAACTGGGTGAACAAAAAGAAGACAAGGTAGAAGGAGCTGTCGACCTGAGAGGGGCAACGACCTTCAGGGAAAGCATGGCATTTATCAAGTTCGCAAAAAGTTTCGTTGGCGTCGATTCTTCCCTTTCGCATGTGACGAACGCCTTCGATATCCCCGGCGTGGTGCTATTCGGCGCCTCCAATCCCGGTGTTTGGGGACATGTCAACAATATAAACCTCTACAAAGCCCTGCCCTGCGCTCCTTGCATAGACCTGTTGCTAAGCAGCCCATGCCCATACGGTAATCCCTGTATGAACAGCATCAGTGTCGAGGATGTGCGGGAAGCATTACTGCGGCAGATCGGGCATCGATAGACCAAAAACCTTTAATCATGAATAAAATATCTATTTGCACAGTGTGCATGAACCGGCTCATGCATCTGCGCGAGACTTTACCTGTGAATATCATGGAAAACAGCGATTACCCTGATCTGGAGTTCGTCATCCTGGATTATAATTCCCAGGATGGTATGGAGAGCTGGGCAAAAGAAGCGCTGATGCCCCATATTGAATCGGGCCGGGTAGTATACTATAAGAACTATGATGCACGGTATTTTGATCTGTCGCATTCCAAGAATATGTTAGTGAAACTGGCGACCGGTGATATAATTTGCCTGCTGGACGCCGACAATTATGCAGGCCTTAACTATGCCAGCTGGGTAGATAGGATATTTTCCGGCGCTGGCAGGGATACAGTTATTACAGTTAACGAAAGGGATAGGATAAGGTACCGTGACCAGGGTGGTAAGATCTGCTGCAGCCGTGAAAATATCTATTCTGTGAAAGGTTTTGACGAGTCCTTCCAGGGCTATGGCGTGGACGATGTAGACCTTGTCAATCGGCTGGAAAAGGCCGGCGGCCAACGGGTCCTCATAAACAATGAGGAGTTCCTGAAATATATCGGTCATTCAATGGAAGAAAGAATAAAGAACAATTATCTATTCAACAATGTGGATGCCATCTATACTTATATTTCAAGTCTCGAAAAAGTGAAGGCCGTCTTTCTTCTGAAAGACAATACATTTCTCGATGTGGATTTTGAATTCAGCCATAGGGGCCAGCAGAATTTGGTCTCCAGTTTCAGCGGATGGCGGGTCGGAGAAAATGGAAGGAAAAAAGGCACTTTCGCACGGGCGGACGGTTCTCTGACACTTTTCGGGGAAGATAGAACTACGGTCATACCTAATGAAATAGCCCTCGAAACGCTGAATATGGATCAGGTTGATACAAAACCTTCATGGAAGAAGATCGATAAAGGGCATGAGCTGTATCATACGGCAGTGATCAGCTATGGGGAGTGTATGAACAGACGAAGCTGTGTAGAGAATGACAAGAACAGCCGGCTGGTGAATCAAAAAGGATGGGGTATGGGCACTGTCTTCATGAATTTCGATAATACCACACCTATTAAAGTCTCTTAGTGTATGTCTTCCATTCTGTTTGTCATAGATCATATGGAAGGGCACATCATCCCTTCATTCAAGCTGGCGTCATCTCTTCGGGATAAGGGACACAAGGTGACCTATCTTAGTGTCATCGATAATGAAGAGATGGTACGCGGGCAGGGGTTTCATTTCCGCCCGCTCTTTGCGGGGATCTATTCCCAGGGCTTCAATAAGGATAGCAAGCAGCAAATACAGAGCGGTACTAAGGATCTTCAAAAGCTGAAAGGTCATTTATCCAGCATCCTGGACGGCGAATTAGACCGTTGCATCGAAGAGATCAATCCTGATCTGTTCATCATCAATGTGGCCTTGAGAATAGAGGCTATTCTGTTGTATTATAAATACAAGGTCCGGCCCGTTGTCCTGACAACCTATCTTAGGGAATCCGGCCTCTCATTTGAGGAAGAATGTGTGCAGGTGCTTGTCGATGTGCCGGCGGACATAGCTATGGATCTTATAGAATATTGTATGAGGTCGGGTCTGCGTTTCACCTCACTGAGGGAGTTCCTGCGGCCGGCCGGGCTTTTCCACGAACTTATCCTATGCCCCCGGGAACTTGATCTGGATATGGAACAAAGTAATGACAGGACCCATTATATCGGCCCCTCCATATTCGAAAAGAGAAAGTTGGGAGATATACCCGATCTCAGTAATCTAAAAGATGGCGTAAACGTCATATATGCATCGATGGGCTCTCTAACCGTGGCATATGGCGATGCCAGCCGGCAATTTTTCCGGAAGCTGATCAATTGCATGCGGCATAAGGACATGGCGGGCTTCCATCTCTTCCTTTCAGTAGGACAGGAATTTGATATATCCAGCCTTGGGCCTGTTCCGGAAAACATTTCAGTCATGAAGTGGATCTCCCAGCCGGAAATGCTTCAGGCTTCTTCTCTTATCATTACTCATGGCGGGTTGGGGACGATCAAGGAGAGCATCTATTACGGAGTCCCTATGATCCTGTTTCCCATGATGTATGACCAGTTCCGCAACGCCAGGCTGATCGATCATCATTTGCTGGGCACAAGCGGTAAAATACAGGAGATCAGCGAAGAAGATCTGCGGACAGTGATCCTGTCTGTATTGAACAATCGACAAATCTATGAAAATGTAAAGAGGATGCAAAGCATTTTCAGGGAAAAGGATGCCGGCGGGGACGGTGTTAGGATTATCGAAGAAATATTGGAAAACCAGCGGATGTGAAGTTTTAAACCTTTTTATAACTATGCATAGGATAGCTATTCTTATTCCATATTTCGGTAATGTTCCCTGGTACCTGAAATTTTTTAATAAATCCTGTTGCTACAACCCGGATGTCGATTTTATTCTTTTAACAGACATGGATCTGTCAGGGGATCTGGCTAAAAATATTACTGTTTTCAAATCTTCTCTGGCAGAAATTTCAAAACGGTGTACGGAAAAACTGGGTTTTGAAATAAACATAGGCCGCCCATACAAGCTATGTGATCTAAGACCTGCCTTTGGATTGGTCTTTTCAGATCTTGTAGAAGGGTATGATTTCTGGGGCTATGGCGATATAGACCTTATACTTGGAAATATCCGTTCATTGATCACTGCAGAGATCCTGGACAAACATGATATTGTCTCCATCAGGGAAGAATATATCACCGGCTGCTTTTCCCTGTTTAAAAATAATGAAAAAATAAATAATCTTTTCAAAAGAAGTAAGGATTACAAGAGAGCTTTTCAGGAGCCGATGGATTATTGTTTTGATGAATGCAATTGGGAGTGGCGCCTTTTGAGGAATGGGAAAGATATTTCAGAATTAGACAGTCTGATCGATTCAATTACACATGTCGTCAGAAGGGCAGAACGTGCCGGTGATATTAGCGTATACTGGCATTCTATGGAGGTCCACCCGGGCCTGCCGGGAACCATCGTATGGGATCGCGGGAATTTGTCCTGTAAAGACCATAAGGCGCCATTGCTTTGCCATTTCAATTTTTTTAAACACTGGGATATAAAACTGCCTAAATGGGAGACTATACCTGAACGGTTCTATATGAGCTCATTCTACTTCTCCAGGCATGCTCCCGGATCGCTGACAGGCAGGCTGCTTCATTGTTATTTAACGACAGCCAGGTGGCTAAAAAGGAAATGGAATATAATGAACCAGTATTTGCAATGGGCTATCAGCTATCTATCTGCTTCGAGGACCATCGATCTGAAAGATAAACAGCTGGCCGGTCTGCCGGGTATATACAGGTATGAGAAAGTGGTTGTCAGCGTTTCTGTAATAGACCATTGTTTACATGGCAAGGTAGAGTGTTTGTACGGCGCTCCGGTAAATATTGGGTTTCGATTGCTGCATAAAAAGGCCGGTAAGTTTGTTGTGGTAAAATGTAAATTTTTGGAGCTGCTCAATGTGGAGCTTGATTTTCACTTATCTGAATATATTTCGACCCATACCATGCTGCTGACTGCCGACGGCAATTCAAAAAGGTATACCTTTTTTAAAATCACCAATTAAACTGTTTCCTTGAAAAGGGTAGCGATCATCACCAATATTTTCTTTTGGCGTAAAGGGGCCGGCAACATGTCCAGGCTATCTGTCATGACCTCTTATCTTGCCCGGCATATGGAGGTCATTGTCTTATTCAGCGGTATCGAGCATGCTGATGACCGGCAGTTTACCGGGACCATGCCGGCAACCATGCGGATCATTTTTTGCGAAAAGGAAAGGTCTCCTGGTATGCTGGAGTTTGGCGACCGGGTGACAAGATTCCTGGAAGGCAATCCGGTACATTGCTGTATCATTGAATATGTAGAGCTGTCTTTTTTGATGGATTTCATACCTCCCGGAATAAAAGTGCTGCTGGACACCCATGATATTTCCAGCGACAGGGCCCGCAGCTTTGCGCAGTTTGAAAATGGGAAAGAGACGACTGTGATCTCTTTTGAGGAAGAGGTCGGGATGTTCCTCCGATATGATAAAGTGATCCTTATCAACAGCGAAGATTATAATAAGATCAGCTGCAAAATAGGGTCCGAAAGGACATTGCTTGTTCCTCATGCCCCTGTTACACGGGCCCGTGCCCGCAGACCCGTGGTAAAGAACATAGGTTTTGTCGGCAGCAATTATCTGCCAAATAAGGACGCCATTGTTTTCTTTTCAGACAGGATCTGGCCCCGGATCTACCGGCCGGGATTGAATCTGCACATCTATGGGCATGTTTGCAGATTGCTGGATAAGGAGCTGGCATCCAGGCCAGGAATACAATTCGAGTGGTTTGTCCCGGACGACAACGAAATATACGGCAGCATCGATATTGCCGTCAACCCCGTCAGGTTTGGCGCGGGGCTTAAAATAAAGAATCTCGAAGCCCTTGCCAACGGTCTTCCGCTGCTTACTACCCGCCATGGGGCGGCGGGGCTGGCGGGAGGAAAAAATAAGGCTTTTCTGCAGGCAGATGCTATAGACGAATGGCTGGATCGGCTTCAGCAGCTTATCGACAATGAGACGCTGCGCTGCTCCCTTGGGGAGGAGGGGTTGAAATTCGTCAGCGAGCAGTTTCACCCCGAGCTTTGCTACGGCGGGCTGATAAAATACATTTTAAATATAAAAGTATGAGAAAGATGAAAATATTTTCCATTTACACGGATGAGGTGGAGGAGATCAAACGCGTTTTTCTGGACAGCATACAAGACGATTGGGAAGTCCACATAGAATATTTCGGGCAGGCGGGGGAAGGAAAAGGCGACTTTCAATCCCAGGGGTGGTTTAGCATTCTGAAAAGAAAACTAAATTTTCTCATCGGCAAAATAGAAGAGAATTTGGGTGATGTTATAATCTGGTCTGATCTCGATATCCAGTTCTTTGCCGAATGCACCCCTCTTATCAGACAGGCCATCGCGGGGAAAGATATCGTTTTTCAGGCGGAGAGGTGGCCCAAAAAAGAAGAGGTGAACGTCGGGTTTGCGGTCATCCGGTGCAACGAGCGGACGCTTGCGCTATATCGGACGGCATCACAACTCGACCTGGAAAAGCTCCCATTAGGGGATCAGACTGCCATCAACGATATTCTTGCAAAAAATGAGTTTGACATAAAATGGGACATCTTACCCAATCAGTTTTGGGCAATGTCGCATTACATGTACGATAACAGCGCTCCGCCTTCCGATGTCGTTCTTCATCATGCGAACTGTACCGTTCCGCAAGCCGTCAATGGAAAGCATATCGGCTCTATTGAATTAAAGCTTCAGCAACTCAATCTGGTGAAAGGGTATATTCATTTGAAACTACAAAATGCAATAAGCTGATGGAAAAATATTGCGTAATAGCAGCTGTGGGGAAGGACAGCCTGCACCGGGAATGGATAGACGGATCAGACGGAGCTCCGGGATTTGACCTGCATTTGATCGTGTATGACGAATCCTACGAAAAGTTCAGGAACGATGTCCGTTATGTCACAGCGGCAAAAGGCTCCAAATTCAATCTCATCGGCGAATATCTCTCTTCCACTGGTATGATACGGCAGTATGAATATTTCTATTTCCCGGATGATGATATCCTGATTGACAGCGGTAATATTCTTAAGCTGTTCAGATACATGGAAGAATACCGGTTGATGCTGGCCCAGCCGGCTATCTGGAATTATTATGTATCTCATAGACACACGATGAGACGCCCCGCATCGAAGTTCCGTTATACGAATTTTGTAGAGATCATGCAGCCCTGCTTTTCCAGAGAGGCGTTGGAGCGTGTTCAATTTACTTTTACAGCTTCAAGAACAGGCTGGGGGATTGACTTTCACTGGCCTAAATTGCTGGACCATGAGAAGCAGAAAATGGCTATTATCGATGATCTCGTTTCATTCCATACCAGGCCTGTCCAGTCGGTTCATCGCGAGGAGCTGGCAGAATATTTAAAGAAATATGACTGTGGCAACTTGTCGATGTATTCAACACCCGCCTGTTAGTTATGAAACAATATGATTTTCTCATAGTAGGCGCCGGATTGTTCGGCGCCGTATTCGGCCGGGAAATGACCCGGGTGGGTAAAAGATGCCTGATCATTGAAAAGAGGAAGCACACCGGCGGCAATATTTATTGTGAAAACAGGGAGGGGATCAACGTTCATATGTATGGCCCGCATATTTTTCACACGAATGACGAGACCATATGGAATTATGTCAACTCTTTTGCCGGGTTCAATCATTTCAGATATGCCCCTATGGCCTGTTTTAAAGGCTCCCTGTACAACCTGCCCTTCAACATGAATACTTTTCATGAGATATGGAAGGTAAATACACCCAAGCAGGCTGAGCAGAAGATCCAGGAACAGGCGATGCAAGCTGGTATTGTCAATCCCAGGAATCTTGAAGAACAGGCGATCAGCATGGTGGGAACAGATATATACAGGACTCTCATTCAGGGGTACACTGAAAAACAATGGGGGCGTAAAGCAACTGAACTGCCGGGATTTATTATCAAAAGGCTCCCCTTAAGATTCACGTATGATAATAATTACTTCAACGACAAATATCAGGGTATACCTGTTGGTGGATATAATAAGCTGATAACAGGTCTGCTGGCAGGCATAGAAGTAAGGACAGGCGTGGATTTCTTCAAATACAGGGAAGCGCTTTGCAGTATGGCCGATACAGTGGTTTACACCGGATGTGTGGATGAATTCTTTCATTACAGGTTTGGCCCTCTGGAATACCGGAGCTTACGATTTGAACATGAAGTGCTCGATGTTCCTAATTTTCAGGGGGTGGCAGTGATAAATTATACGGAAAAGGAAATTCCTTATACGCGTATTGTGGAACATAAACATTTTGAATTCGGTACGCAGCCGGTAACTGTGATCACGAAGGAGTACCCGGAGGAATGGACATCAGGAAAGGAGCCTTATTATCCGATAAATGATGAAAAGAACAATCAGCGGCTCAGGCAATATGAGGTCTTGGCAAAAGAGGAGCAGAACACCATATTCGGCGGCCGCCTGGCGGAGTATAAATACTATGACATGCACCAGGTCATTGCCGCTGCGCTTAAAAAGGCAAAAATGAAATTCAGGACTAACTTTCAAACCTAATACGATATATGGAACAACAAGTAACTGTCCCCCTTCCATTGAATATCTCCGCTAAGGAACTATATCTTTTTAAACCCTACTCCACGTACAAGATCGCCGAACAGAAGATCAGTTCTCACAGCAATACGTTCGTCACTTTTTCCGGGTTTTGCGTGGATGCCCAGGGGTTAATAAAAGGAAGCCACCATGATCATCCACACCAATATCAGGATTATCTCGCGCAAATTGGCTATTATTATTATGACGTGGTAGCCAATCCGGAGAACCTGATCAGACTGGATGACGACAAGGTCTACCTGGCTATCTATCATCCCTGGTTCAATTACTATCACTGGGTGACCGAATCTATTTTTCGATTGTGGATAGCGCGGGATGAGCTTGACCAATCGGTTGTATTATTGCCCGAGTACTATGCACAGGCAGGTTATATCATGCAGTCGCTTGAGCCATTCGGAATAAAGAACTTTTTTTTCATCCCCAATGGAAAAAGCCTTATGGTCAGGAATCTTCGCGTAGCAGCAATAAAGCCCGTGTGCGACTCCTTTAATAAGGTCCATGTCCGGGAGGTAAGGGACTTCTATGTTAACTATGTCTTTACAAAAAAGAAGATGGCACCCAGCAACATCGAGAGGCTCTATGTTAGCCGCCAGCTTGCAGGCAGAAGACAGGTGATCGGCGAAGAAAAGCTGATGCCTATCCTCGAGAAATATGGATTTACCATTTATTATCCGGAGAAGCATACATTCCTTGAGCAGGTGGCCATTTTTGCCGGGGTGAAATACCTCGTTGGGATGCATGGCTCAGGCCTAACGAACATGCTGTTCATGCCAAAAGGCAGTTCTTTATTCGAATATCATAAGGATCACACCAACGAGCTGGGTCATCCCAGTCCTTTATTCTGGTATATGGCGGAGGCGCTGGAAATAAACTATTATCATCAGTCCTGCCTGACGCATGGCCATGAAGATTATTTTACGGGCGATTATCTCGTAGATCCTGAACAATTCGAACAGAATATTGTACTCATGCTGTCCTGTCCAAAATAAGAATTAGTGTGAATACTATAACTAATTCACCGCTTATATAAAATCGCCTCCATTCTTCCAAAAAGGCGAAATTCCATTTGCTATTATCAAGCAAATCCCCCGTCCTCTCCTTTAACGGGGCGATCCCCCCCCATTTTTTAATCCCATCTTAATTCTTTTTTTAATCAATTGTTAACAGCCTGCCTGCCGTAACTCCCTGAAAATGATCTTATCCCCCCGGCTTTTTCCCCCATTTACCATTCATAGAAATATCCCGGCCAGGAAATTTAGTGAGGATCAAAACTGTTTATATTTGGCCCTTTCAAACTAATGGGAATCACCAAACTGATCTATTGAATGGTCCGGCTACTACACCCAGCAGCTCTGATGAAGGGCAATGCCCTTATTTTTGCAACCTTCTTTTTTTGCTCTTCCCTGATCCTGTCTTCTTGCGGACAAAAGACGGATGCTGAAAAGACCAAACCTCAAGGCAATCCTCCCGTCCTCGTGGACGTGATCGTGGCCAGCTCACGCAGCATTCAAAATACCGTAGAGGCCAACGGCAGCGTCGTGGCCAATGAGTATGTGGAGCTGCATCCCGAGATCAGCGGGCGTATCACCTATCTGAATGTGCCGGAGGGGTCGTTTGTGGAGAAGGGCACTGTCATTGCGCGTATCAACGATGCGGACCTGCAGGCCACGCTGGCGAAGTCTAAAGTACAACTGGACCTTTATCAGAAGACGGAAGAGCGGGATCGTAAACTCCTGGAGATACAGGGTATTAACCAGGCCGACTATGACCTCGCCCAGAACAATGTCAACAGCACAAAAGCGGATATTGCCTATACCGAAGCACAGATCGACAAGACTGTCATAAGAGCTCCATTCAGCGGCATCGTAGGTCTCCGTCAGGTGAGCCCCGGCGCCTATGCCACTCCGGCCACCATCATTGCCACCGTCCAGCAGCTGGACAAGATAAAAGTGGATTTCACACTTCCCGAACAATATACTTCCATCATTCGAAAAGGCACTCTGGTGGACATCGAGATAGATGCTGCCAGCAAGACCCGCCGGAAGGGGCTGGTCATCGCTACGGAGCCGCAGATCAATCAGACCAGCCGCAATCTGAAAGTAAGAGCCATCCTACAGGAAGGAAAGGGGCATCCCGGCGCCTTTGTAAAGGTGTATGTCGATGCCGGCGCGGACCAGCGGGCTATCATGGTGCCTACCAACTGTATCATTCCGGAGGACAGGAACAACCAGCTGATCCTTGTAAAAGGAGGGAAGGCTCAATTTGTGAATGTAGAGACCGGCGTCCGGGAGGCCGACAATGTGGAGATCACCAAGGGAGTCAGCCCCGGCGATACCGTTGTTGTCACCGGAGTGCTTTTTGCCCGGCCCAAGTCGCCGCTACGGATACGCAATGTGAAGAATCTGGAAAAAACATCGGAGGCCACTCAATAGGGATATCTAATCACCCGAAGAATTGAAGTATGAATATTTCTGAATTATCTCTTAGGCGGCCGGTGCTGGCAACGGTGATGAACCTGATGATCATCCTCTTTGGTGTCGTCGGCTATAATTTCTTGGCCGTACGGGATTACCCTGCCATCGATCCTCCCATTATCACTGTCAATACCAACTATACAGGCGCAAACCCTGATATTATCGAAAGCCAGATCACAGAGCCCCTGGAAAAGCAGATCAATGGTATTCCCGGCATACGCACCATTTCTTCTACCAGCAGCCTGGGAAGCAGCTATATTACCGTGGAATTCAACCTCGGGGTGGACCTCGAAGCCGCAGCCAGCGACGTACGGGATAAAGTAGGACAGGCGCAGCGCGGTCTTCCGCTGGACATCGATGCTCCGCCGGTAGTTACCAAGGCCGATGCGAACAGCGACTTTATCCTCATCCTGGCAGTGCAGAGCCGTACCAAGAGCCTGATGGAGCTGTCCGACTATGCCGACAACGTATTGCAGCAGCAGCTGCAAACCATTCCCCAGGTGAGCTCGGTGAACGTATTCGGGGACAAGAGCTATTCCATGCGTATCTGGCTGGACCAGGACAAAATGAATGCATATGGAATTGCCTATAATGATATCTCCACGGCCATGAGTACGGAGAATGTGGAGCTGCCGCCCGGTAAGATCTATGGCAACAACACCGAGCTGACCATCAAGACGCTGGGGCGTCTGACTACGGAAAAGGATTTCCGGGATGTCATCCTCCGGGAGGACAGCAGTGGTATCGTACGATTGAGCGATGTGGCCAAGGTGGAATTGGGCCCGCAGAATGAAGAGCAAAGCTGGAAATACAACGGAGTGAATGCCGTGGGACTGGCCGTTATACCGCAGCCTGGCGCCAATAATATTGCGATCGCGGATGATTTCTACAAGCGGATGAATGAGATCAAGAACTCCAACAAGTCCGACATCGAGATGAGCGTGCTTATCGACAATACAAAGATCATTCGTCAGTCGCTGTCCGAAGTAAAGGAAACGCTGATCATCGCCTTTGCGCTCGTTGTGCTCGTGATCTTTTTCTTCTTCCGTAACTGGCTTATCGCGCTGCGTCCCCTCATCGATATTCCCATCTCCCTTATAGCCACCTTTTTTATCATGTATGTCGCGGGCTTTACCATCAATATCCTCACTTTGCTGGGGATCGTGCTGGCTACCGGACTGGTGGTGGATGACGGGATCGTGGTGACGGAAAATATCTTTCGCAAGCTGGAACAGGGCCTTCCCATTCATAAGGCAGCACTGGAGGGGAGTAAGGAAATATTCTTTGCCGTCATCAGCACCTCGCTGACACTGGCCGTGGTCTTCATGCCAGTGGTCTTTTTGCAGGGCTTTGTAGGACGTCTGTTCCGCGAGTTCGGGGTGGTGCTGGCGGCCGCGGTGTTGATCTCGTCTTTTGTATCGCTGACGATCACGCCTGTATTGAATGTATACCTGACGAGCAAGAAGACAGGACACGGCTGGTTCTATAACAAGACCGAACCCTTTTTCGCCGGAATGGAGAATGGCTATTTAAGGCTGTTGAAAGGGTTTATGAAGGTACGGTGGCTGGCCTGGGTGATCATTGTTGTGTGCGGCTCTATGATCTGGCTGATCATGGAAAATATGCAAAGCGAGATTGCGCCCCTGGAAGATCGCAGCAGCGTACGTTTCTCCGTCACATTGCCAGAGGGCGCCAGCTATAGCTATACCCAGAATGTCACCGACCAGATAGCGAACTATCTGTACGACTCCATACCGGAAAGGGACTTTGTTTTTGCCCGTACGCCGGCAGGGACATCCACCAATACATCCCAGCCCCGTATCGGATTGGTTGAGCCCGATCAGCGGCACCGCAGTCAGAATGAAATTGCCACGGAGCTGCAGGGGAAGATGAGACGGTTCAACGATGCCCGGGTCTTCGCCATCCAGGAACAGACCATTGCCGTGGGGTCGGGTTCCAAGACCAGTCTGCCCGTGCAGTTCGTATTGCAGAACCAGGACCTGGACAAGCTGAAGAAGGTGATCCCCGAGTTTTTAGACGCGGCGCGGAAGGACCCCACCTTCTCGAATGTGGATGTGAACCTGAAGTTCAACAAGCCCGAGCTGCAGATCACTGTGGACAGGATGAAGATCAAGGACCTCGGTCTTTCCACCAATGATGTCATCTCTACTATGCAGGCCGCCTTCAGCGGTGGCAGGCTTGCTTATTTTATCATGAATGGCTACCAGTACTATGTCATCGCACAGGTAGAGAGGGGCGACAGGAACAAGCCCGCGGATATCAGCAAGGTATATGTCCGCAATAAGTACGGGGACAATATTCCTTTGGATGCCGTGGTTCATATCGAGAACAATAGTAACCCTTCGACCCTGTTCCATTTCAATCGCTATAAGGCCGCCACCATATCCGCAAGCCTGGCGGACGGCAAGACCATCGGGGATGGTATAAAGGCCATGCAGGCCATTGCCACCAAGATGCTGGACCCCAGCTTCCAGACAGCCCTTTCGGGTTCGTCCCGCGACTATGCCGAGAGCTCTTCCAATATCGTATTTGCCTTTGTGCTGGCGCTGGCCCTTATCTACCTGGTGCTGTCCGCCCAGTTCGAGAGCTTTATCGATCCTATCACCATCATGCTGACCGTGCCGCTGGCGCTGGCAGGCGCGTTGTTGAGCCTCTGGCTATTTCACCAGACCCTGAATATCTTCTCTGAGATAGGTATGATCATGCTGATCGGGCTGGTAACAAAGAACGGTATCCTTATCGTGGAGTTCACCAATCAGAAGAGGGAGCATGGTATGCCCCGGATGGAGGCCGTTATCGAGGCGGCATCGCAACGTCTGCGTCCCATCCTGATGACCAGCCTCGCCACATCACTGGGCGCCCTCCCTATAGCGCTTAGCCTGGGGGCTGCGGCCACGAGCCGTATCCCGCTGGGGATCGTAGTGGTAGGAGGTATCATGTTCTCGCTGATATTGACCCTGTTCGTTATTCCGGCCGTATATACGTATGTATCCGGTAAACATAAAGCACATTTGACCCAGGTCATCGATTAGGAATGTCCGAAAAACGGGCCAAAATGAAACTATGATCAAGTACAGTCCACTCATACTTTTGTTATTGATGCTGCCGATGGCGACGCTAAGGGCACAGACTGCCGGCAGGGTTACGCTGACGGATGCGGTGTCGATAGCCCTAAAAAATAACTTAGGTATTCAGATAGCAAAGAACAATGTGTCCATTGCCGGGATCAACAATGATTATGGAGTTGCGGGCGGCCTGCCGTATGTCAACGCGTCGGCGGGAGACCAGGAACAGGCCCAGAACGTCCGGCAATCCTTTGCGAATGACAGTCTGAACAAAAGCACCAACAACGCTTTTTCCAACAGCCTGACGGCCAGTCTCAACGCCAATCTGCTCCTGTTCAACGCCGGGAGAGTGACGACGGCCAAAAACAGGCTGGCGACTATCGAGGTGCAAAGCAGGCAGCAGATGAGTTCCCGGGCCTTGGTACTTGTGAACAACGTCATGCTGAAATATTATGACATCGTACGGCAGCAGAGCTATGCCAGGACACTGCAGCAGTCCATCGATGTCACCCGTCAGCGGCTGGACATTGTGAAGGCGCAGCAGAGCGTAGGGGTGGCCAACAACGCAGACCTTTTTCAATCCCAGGTGGACTTGAATACGGCTGTCCAGAACCTTCAGGCGCAGCAGCTAATCGTGGATCAGGGCAAGACGGACCTGCTAACGTTGATGACCCTCAACCCCGACTCCGCCATTGTGGTGGAAGATACGATCATAGTGGACAGTAGCATACGCCTTGGTACTATCCTGGAGGCCGTACAGCATGCCAACCCGGATGTGCTGGCGGCGGATGAGCAGATCACGATCAGTAAATTTATTGAAAAGGAGATAGGGGCGCAGCGGTATCCCTCTCTTTATGTAAATGCAGGGTATAACCTTGTCAAGACGCATAATGCAAATGTCAACAAGGTCACACCTTTGTCAAACCTGAACTACGGACCGTATGCCGGGCTGACCCTGAATGTGCCCATTTTTAATGGCGGCGTGTACAAAAGACAAGAGGATGTGGCGGATATCAACGTAAAGAATGCGCAGCTGCAAAAGGATACCCTGCTATTGAACTATACTTCCAATGCTGTCAAGAACTGGCAGGCCTATAATAATAATCTTAGCCAGCTGCAGATGGCCAGGGCCAATTACGAACTTGCGCAGAAACTGCTGGACCTGGTAAAGCAGCGATTCCAATTGAGACAGGCTACGATCGTGGATTATAAGAATGCGCAGCAGAGTTTTGAAAATGCGGGGTATATACTGACCAATGTGAGCTTTGCCGCCAAGTCGGCCGAGGTGCAGTTGAGGAGGTATGCCAATCAATTGACGCCTTAGAACAGGGTCTGCACTCCATAGAGGACCTTTGTCTCATGGTCCAATAGCCATTTCTTTCGCCATA
>Ga0105237_10003469_pt1 | contig 18695 bp, 15 predicted proteins | sample KBSC24metaG_FD_81520 | JGI IMG/M metagenome (GOLD analysis project Ga0105237, IMG submission 81520) | Corn rhizosphere microbial communities from Kellogg Biological Station, Michigan, USA - KBS C2-4 metaG | ecosystem: Host-associated > Plants > Roots > Rhizosphere > Soil | place: Michigan, USA... | reverse complement strand
GGACACTGGATTTCCGGACGCTTCGTGTGACGGATTTGGGCGCAGTTCCGTAGCGGCGGGTGCGGTGAGCCGGTTTTACGAATTATAGCCAATTGGGTGCTGGGGCGCGCCGGCTTTGCGGAGCATAGACAATTTGCTCCTACAATGGGTTGGCCGATCACATCCAATCGACTCCTGCTGGCCGCTTTGCGAAACATAGCCAATTCGCCGCCGGGGCAGGCTTTGCAGATCATAGCCAATGGCTGCGGCGACTGCTTTTGCGAAACACAGCCAATTCGCTCCCGTAGTCTGGCTTTGCCGATCATAGCCAATCGACTCCTGCTGGCGCTTTGCGAAACATAGCCAATCGACTCCTGCTGGCGCTTTGCGAAACATAGCCAATTTGCTGCCGGGGCAGGCTTTGCAGATCATAGCCAATGGCTGCGGCGACTGCTTTTGCGAAACACAGCCAATTCGCTCCCGTAGTCTGGCTTTGCCGATCATAGCCAAAGTGCCCCGGTGGGCTGGGTTTGCGGATCGTAGCCATTGGCTGCGGCGACTGCCTTGCGAAACACAGCCAATTCGCTCCGTCGTATTGCTTTGCGGATCATAGCCAAATTGCTCCTGTGGGCTAGGTTTGCGGATCATAACCAACTTGTCCCGTGGGCTCAGTTTTCGAATCATAGCCAATTTGCCCGCTCGGCTCGCTTTGCGAATCATGGCCAATTGGCTCCCGTCCGTCAGTTTGCGGATCATAGCCAATTTGGTTCAGTGAGCCAAGTTCGCGGATCAGAGACGACATGCTCCTGCGGAAGGCTTTGTGCGTCGCGGCCAATTTGGTCCTGCGGTCGGCCCTGCGGCTCATTGTCCATTTGCTCCGTGGCAGCATCCTCGGCGGCGTGGACTTCGCGCTTCGTCTGCGTCCTGCTATCTTTATGGTCGATGCCATAGTGATTCTCCTCTTTCTACGGTCATCGTGGCATGCGTCTACCAGGGTTGCGGGCGGGTTTGGGCTTCGCTTGTTGGAAACAGGGGAGATTTGGTCTTTCGAATTCTGTGAATGCTTTTCGCGAAGAGCAGCGAAGCCGCCAAGAAAAGCAACACTGCTTAGCTGTAGGATGCGTCTCGGAGCATTCCTCTTAGGAGATCCAGGTCTCGCTTCATGATTGCGATCAGGCGGTCCTTTGGAATGGTGAATTCCTTGTGGCCTTCGTTTGCTCCGCCTAGTTCGGGATATTCCATGTGCAGTTGGAGCGGGCCGCTGAAGCCTCCGGCTTTGATCATTTGGAAGAATTGTTGAAAATCGACCATTCCCTTCCCTAGTCCGCACCAGGCGGGGGCCCATTTTCCTTTGGCATTTTGTCTCCAGAGGAAGTCTTTCACGGCCACGCCTTTCATGTATGGCAGGAGGAGCCGCGTGCTGTGAACCCACCCTCCGAAACCACCTTCTACTGTGGCGTGTCCGATGTCGTAATTTGCGGAGACCGCGTCGCGATCGAAATCCTTAATCAGAAGGTAGAGATCCCACATGGAGGCGCCTACCTGCCCTACTCCCGAGTGCGTGTGATACATGGCGCAGACTCCGTAGTGCTTGTTCATGGCTGCGAGATCTTTGACGCGCACTTTCATTTCGGCGAGTTGTTCGGGGATGCTTTGGGAGTCCGTGTATTTCATTCCTCCCCAGCGGTACCGGTGGATACCGAGCGAGGCCAGAGTTTTAAGAACGTTTTCGGCGTAGGGCGATTGGGTGTCGACGATGTCTCCGGTCACCATGGGGATCTGCAGGCCGGCTTTCCTGATGATTTCGACAGCTTTCGGGAGGTCATCGGCGACGCGGGCGGGTTCTACGTGGCCACCTTTGCGGACGGTCAGATCGAGGCCGTCGAATCCGAGTCGCGCTACGGTTTCGGCTGTTTCGGAGACGGTGGCCCATTGATAATGTTTCGAGAAGGCGCAAATCGTCAAGCGGTGCTCGCCTGTGGTGGCCGCCATGGCTGCCGCGGCTCCGGCCAAGCCGCCGATTAGTTCTCGTCGCGTAATCATTTTCGAACCTCCAGCCTTCTCACGATATTGTTCCACTTTTAAGGTTGCGCGCACAATAGACTCGCCGTCCGCGTGTCCGCGCCGTATAGCGACCTGATAACATTTGATACGGTAGAGGACTCATATGAATATATATCCAAACAGACGTCTGTTCCTGCAGACCGCTGCGGCTGGTGCGGTTGGCGCCATGGGCGCTATGCGCGCGTTGGGCGCGAATGATAAGGTCAACATCGCGGTGATTGGGCTGGGTGGACGGGGCCGCAATCACATGACCTACTACTCGAAGATGGCGGATGTCCGCATTGGCGCCCTTTGCGATGTGGATCAAGCGGCGCTCGAGCGCGGTCAGGCATTCGTTGAGAAGGCGAGCGGTGTCAAGCCGAAGGGCTATGCCGATATGCGGCAAGTATTCGACGATAAGAGCATCGACGCAGTGTCGATGCCGCTGCCGAATCACTGGCACGCACTGGCTACCATCTGGGCTTGTCAGGCCGGTAAGGATGTTTACGTGGAAAAGCCCGCCTGCCACAACATGTGGGAAGGCAGCAAGATGGTGGAAGCCGCGCGGAAATACAACCGGATGGTCCAGATCGGCTCTCAAAGCCGCAATATGCCTCACAAGATGAAGGCGATGGAATTGCTGCGCCAGGGCGTTATCGGCAAGGTTTATATGGCGAAGGGGCTTTGCTACAAACGGCGGAAGTCGATCGGCATTAAACCGGATGGGCCGGTTCCGGCGGGTGTCGATTGGGATAAGTTCCTGGGTCCGGCTCCGATGCGGGCGTTCAATGAGAATCGCTTCAAGTACAACTGGCATTGGTTCTGGGATACGGGGAATGGCGATATCGGCAACCAGGGCGTCCATGAGATGGATGTGGCGCGTTGGGGTCTTGGAAAAGAGCTGCCGAAGGCGATTGTTTCAACGGGCGGAAAGTACGCGTATATCGACGATCAGGAGACTCCGAACACGGAACTGGCTTCGTTCGACTATGGCGATTGCGAATTGGTGTTCGAGGTTCGCGGCATTCTGACTGGGGAGGAAGGCGGGCTGAAGCGGAGAGGCGGGAACGTGATCGGCGATCTGTTTTATGGGCCGGATGGGTATATGGCCGTGGATGGGTCCGGATTCCAGGTTTATAAGGGCGAGACTTTGGAACTGGCTGAAGAGGGAAAGGAGAATCCAGGCGAAGAGACCATTCCGCATATGCAGAATTTCATTGATGCAGTGAAGAGCCGGAAGTATCAGGAGCTGAATGCCGATGTGCAGATTGGTGTGACATCGGCGAATCTTTGCCATATGGCGAATATTGCTTATCGCCTGGGCCGGCGGCTGCAATATGATTCGGATAAAAAGCATTTTATTGGGGATAAGGAAGCGAACGAGATGATGACGCGGAAGTATCGGGCTCCTTATGTTGTTCCGGAGAAGGTTTAGCGGCTTCGATAGGGTCGGTGTGGCGATCGCCCCTTCATTCAAGTCCGGAGTCTAATACTACTGTGTTGTGAAATCTCCGAGAAGTCCGTGGGCGGCTTCGCGATCGTTTCTCAAATCCTGTCTCCGGTTGAAAAGCGGAGTTACCAACCCCGCGCAGGCTGCCAGCCTGCCCCACGCGCGCTGCCAGTGTAGTCATTTGTATCTTCTTCGGCCAGATCTTCTTCGGCCTCGGGCAGAAGAAAACCGCAGGAGTCATCGCCTCGCCTGAAATCGGGCTCTGACCTGATTCCATGGCAGGCCTAGCTCGCTCGAGCGACTATACTCGGCCAGCCTTTGTGAATTTTCGGAAAGGTGGTCGTTTGTCTGGACACTATGTTGAATTTGACGGCTTCGGCCGGGGCAGGCTGGTTTTCGCGTTTCTGAGCGCGCACGAAAACAGCGATATGGTCTAATCCTACGAGGAGACAGGCGGGATGTTTCGGATACTGAAATTTGTACTGCTGATCGCCGCCGTGCTGTGGATTTTCCGGCAGGTTCGGAAGCCCAGCGGTCCGCTCGGCAGGCGCATCGTGCGGGCGATGAATCTCAGTCATGCCGCGATGACCGACTGGGGCCTCCAGCAGGCCGTTGTGCCGAAGGGCGCGGTCATCCTCGACGTGGGCTGCGGTGGCGGCAGGACTGTGCGAAGACTCGCGGCCTTGGCGCCGGAAGGCAGGATTATTGGGTTGGATTACTCGGTGGCGAGCGTCGCAGTCTCACGAGACACGAATGCCCAGGAGATTGAGACGGGACGAGTCCAGATCCAGCAGGGTTCTGTGGCGGCATTGCCATTCCCGGATGGGACGTTCGACATGGTTACAGCAGTGGAGACGCACTACTACTGGCCGGACCTGCCGGCGAATGTTCGAGAGATCCTGAGGGTGCTCAAGCCCGGCGGAACGTTCTCTTTAATCGCCGAAACGTACCGCGGCGGGCCGTTCCGCCTGGTCTATGCGATGGTGATGCCGATGCTCCGCGCCGCGTTCCTGAGCGATGCGGAGCATCGGGACCTGCTGACGCAGGCGGGATTTACCGAGGTCGCTACGAAGCATGTGTCCGGAAAAAACTGGATCTGCGCGACGGGCCGCAAGCCGGCATAGGTGTGCTTATGCCAACAGGATTCGGGTGCCGGAGACGGACATACTCGAGTGCTGCACGAAGTCGGGCATGCTAGAAGGGTGACCAGCACAATCAGCAGAGGCGTGGCAGTCCAACTGGAGGGCGTGCGGCGAGTGTTTGATCACAACCACGTCGTAATCGCCGGCATGGACCTGCGCATCGAGACGGGCGAATTCCTCGCCGTGCTGGGACCCTCGGGTTGCGGGAAATCGACATTGTTGCGGATGATCGCGCGGCTCGCCGAACCGGATGCCGGGCAGATCCGCATAGAGCCGAAAGGGGAGCGCTTCCAGACCGCCTTCGTATTCCAGGACGCGCACTTGTTACCGTGGCGCAACGTGCTGGCTAACGCTGCGTTGCCGCTGGAATTGATGGGTGAGGCTAAGCCCGAGCGGGACGAGAGGGCGCGCGCCGTTTTGGAACAAGTGGGCTTGCTGGAAGCTCTGGATCGCTATCCGGCTGAGTTATCGGGCGGCATGCGGATGCGGGTATCGCTGGCGCGGGCGCTGGTGACGGAGCCGCGGCTGCTGCTTCTGGACGAGCCCTTCGCGGCGCTGGATGAAATCACGCGCTTCCATCTGGACGTGCGGCTTCGCGAGCTGTGGCAGCGCCGCGGCATGACGGTGATCTTTGTGACGCACTCCGTGTCCGAGGCTGCCTTTTTGGCCAACCGGGCCGTGGTGCTGGGGAAAAGCGGCGGAGCGATCAAGCTGGACCGCAGATTGGAACTGCCCGCTGTTCGCGATAACGAGCTGCGCGGCGATCCGAGACTGGGGAAAGAGATGCGGCTCTTACTGGGAGCGATCGAAGAATGAAGAAGACGTTACTGCCACCGCTCATCCCTTTGGTGGTTGTTACCCTGATGGCTGAGTTCCTGGTGCGGGAAGGCTTCGTGCGGGCTTACCTGGTTCCGGCGCCTTCGGCGGTTCTCCGTGCGATGATGGACAGCCGCATGGAATTGGTTCAAGCTCTGTTGTCGACTTCGGCAGGTGCGCTGACGGGTTTTGTGATGAGCGCGCTAACCGGGATCGCGATCGCAGTGTTGTTGTCCTCCTCGCGCGGCGTGCAAAGAGCGTTTTATCCCTATGCGATTTTCTTCCAGACTGTGCCCCTGATAGCGGTTGCACCCCTGCTGGTGATCTGGTTCGGATTCGGCATCCAGACAGTAATCGCCTCGGCCTTTGTGGCATCGGTGTTTCCCGTGATCGCGAACACTCTGAGCGGAATTCTTTCGACGGACCCGCCGTTGCGCGATTTGTTTAAGCTTTATGGGGCCTCGCCGCTGGTCACGCTGTTCAAGCTGCGCCTTCCCGCGGCACTGCCGCAGGTGTTTACGGGACTTCGCGTGTCCGCTGGGCTTGCGGTGATCGGGGCGATTGTGGGCGAATTTATCGCCGGTGGAGGACTGGGTTCTGTAGTAGAAATCGCACGCACGCAACAGCGGATCGATAAGGTATTCGCCGCGGTGTTGCTGGCGAGTCTGCTGGGGTTGGGGTTGTTCGGGTTAATTAATCTGTTAAGCCATCTGACTTTACGGCGTTGGCATGCGTCTGAACAAGCACAGTGATTTGCGTTGCGCGACAATCATGGAATGACTTCGCAGAGGATGTTGCGGCGAGCCTTCTTGAAAACAGTACCCGCGCTGGGGCTCTTGACCGCTTGCAGCAAGCCTTCCAGGATGAAGCTGGCGCTGAACTGGAAACCCGAGCCGGAATTCGGCGGGTTCTATGCGGCTCCTTATTCCAAGCATGGTCTGACGGTAGAGGTTCTTCCGGGAGGCACGGGGACTCCGACGGTGCAGATGGTTGGCGCGGGGTCGGTGGATTTTGGAATTGTTTCCGCGGATGAAGTAATCCTGGCCAGGAGCAAAGGCAATGATGTGGTGGCGCTGTTCGCGGTTTTTCAGGACAGTCCTACGGGGATCATGGCGCATGCTTCGCGAAATCTAACGAGCATTGGCGACGTTCTGAAGGAGGGCACCCTCGCACTGGAGAGTGGCTTGCCTTTTGCGCGCCTGCTGAAACGGAAATTCGGGTTCGACCACGTCAAAATCGTGCCGTCGCCCGGGGGAGACATCACTTCTTTCCTGCATGATGAAAAGTTCGCGCAGCAATGCTACCTCACGTCGGAGCCGATCGCCGCGCGCCGGAAGGGAGTAGCGGTCAAAGTGTTCGCTGTCTCGGACATCGGCTATAACCCGTATACGACGGTGCTGGCGATAAGCGGGGAATCGCTACGTAAGAATCCCGATACGGCGAAGGCCATGGTGGCGGCGGTGCGGGAAGGATGGCGCTCGTACCTGGACGATCCCAAGGCGGTCAACGAGCAGATGAACCGGTTGAATCCAACGATGGATCTGGAGACGTTCGCCGAAGTCGCGGAAGCGCAGAAACCGTTTATTGAGACGGATGCCACGCGGCGCAACGGGCTCGGAACGATGTCTCGCGAACGTTGGGAAACACTCATTGAGCAGTTCAAAGAACTGGGGGATATTTCACAGACAATCCCGGCTGAGGACTGCTTCCGGCTGCTGTAGCCAGAGTTGACATTGGTAGACGAGGACCTGATTTCGGTTTTTGTGCAATTCCGTGCAAGAAGCAGCACGATCCCGTAGATCTCAAAAAAGTGGAGCGAGGATGAAAACGGAATTGCTGCGGTTCAACGGCGCTGTCGAGCGGGATCCCGCCATCGATGCGTGGATGAAAGAGCATGCAGGTGAATTGGGAGCCATCGCGCATCGGTGGTTTGAGGTGATGCGAAAATGCGGGGACGAAGTCCGGGAGCTTTTGCATGACGGCTGCCCGGTTGCCTGTTTGGGAGATGCACCGTTCGGCTACGTCAATGTATTCACTTCGCACGTGAATGTGGGGTTCTTTCACGGCGCGGCGCTGCCGGATCCGGCTCACTTGTTGCAAGGCAGCGGCAAGTTCATGCGCCATGTGAAGCTGCGGCCGGGAATGGAGACAAACGCCACAGCGCTAAGCAGGCTGATTGACACGGCGTACTTGGATATAAAGGCGCGCGTCGAAAACGGCTAGCTGACAGAGCGCGTCGTCGAGAGGCCAGTGCGGACGGCGACTTCCCAAACTGTATCCCCTACAGCTGTCGCGTTCTGTTCTCCACGGGCTTTAAAACATAAGTATCCAAAGATGTTGTTGCTTGTATCTTGCGTTATCACCGGTGGACTTACAGACCTGCATTGCGAGCGGAGACCTTCGTGATACTGGACCAGTCAAGGTTTGCCTGACCGAGTGCCATCGCTGAAAGGAGATGGTCTCGAATCAGACTGGCCATCGGCATTGGCGCCTCACACTCCTGAGCAGTCTCAAGCACAAGCCGGATATCCTTGAGGCCCAGCCGTAGCTCGAAGCCCGCCGGGTCGAATCGTTCATCAGCGATGATGCGGCCGTAGTTCGCGTATACGGGAGAGCCGAACAAGGCGCTCATGGTGTCGACAAACAGGTGCGGTTCCACTTTGGCCTTTCGGAGGTTCGCTATGGCTTCACCGAAGGCTTCCAGCATGCCGGCAATCATGAAATTGCCGCACAACTTCAGCGCGTTTGCCTGCCATGGCTCCGCGCCTGCGAGGAACGTTTGACGGCCGACGGCTTCGAAAAGGGGCCGCAAGCGCTCCACGAGGTGGGATGGACCGCTAGCCACGACCAACAGTTTCCCGGTCTCGGCAACATCGGGACGGCCGAAGACGGGCGCGCTGAGGAAGGCTTGTCCCCGTCTCGAATGTTCGGCCGCCAACCGGCGAGCCATGGCCGTGCTTATGGTGCTGGAAGAAATATGAGCGGCGTTACCTTGGAGCGAAGATGCCAGACCTCCCTCGCTGAATACGAGGCTCTCCACCGCGGAATCGTCGCTCAGCATGGTGAATACGGCTTCCGAATCGAGACAGACTTCGGCGAGCGAAGCGGCGATTTGCGCGCCTTCCTTGGCGAGAGTATCGGCTTTGCCGCGGGTCCGATTATAGACGGAAACCTCATGGCTCGCGCGGAGCAGGCTGCGGACCATGGCGGTCCCCATCTTTCCGAGTCCAACAAATCCGACCTTCATGGGTCCAGGTTAGCGCTTAGCTAAGTTCCCAGGGATTGACTGGAGATTTTGGCTGCTCTCTCGCCGCGTTTCGCTCTGTAGATCAGTACCGACATCCGCGCCAGGAGCAGCATCCCGATCGCGGCAGGCCAGAATGGCTCCAGTGCGGTCCACGCCGGTCGAGGCCGCGGTCCTGCGCCGGCGCTGAAAGAATATTCGAACTCAATCGACCTCTGCGCCTCGTCCCGCTTCTGCCGGCTCACCACAAGCCCGTCCGATGGAGCCGCGAGGCAATTCACCAGGTATGCGCTGACTTGCGGCAGATGCCGATTTTCGAAACGCAACTCGTGCCCGTTGCGCGCGGTGCGCAGTTTTACGGCGATCGTGCCTAATCCCTCGCGCATGGCTTCGAGGGCCGGAAAGTTGCTCTCGATGAACGACAATGGCGCCGGTACGCCATCCACTCGCAGTTCCACCTCCCGGGCCACTCGGCGCACGTATGCCCGCTCTTCTGCCGGGGAAATCCGTCCGTCGCGATCCGGGTCGATCACGGCCATCAATACCGGCAGCATTGCGACACCCGGCGTCAAGTGGATCTCCACGTCAATGCCGTCGGGCTTTACTTCGATCATGGTGGCCTGCAGATACTCGTCGAGCCGGTGTGCCTCCGCGGCCCCTATCAGACTCAGCGCGAGCAGCATGTTCAGTCCGATGCGCCTCATCGTGACGCTCTCAATGCCCTATTAATTTCTTCCCGTAATCGTTCGTCGGATCCCGGTAAATCGTATGGATGTGCATGGTCGGGTCGCCCCCAAGCGGCTGGGGCGCGTATTCGATTACCAGTGTGGGTCCCTGAATCCGATAATACGCCGGCATCCCGTTGGTGGTCGGCCCGCTCCACGCGAACCATGTTCCGGACAGATTCGCTTTGATCTCCACCATGCGCGCCGCTGCTGCCTGTTCGTTGACAATTCCCGCCCATTCACCGACGAGTTCCAGTAGCATCGCCTGCTGGCTCGCGTTCATGGCGGAACACTTGATGCCCTCTGGCTGGATCGTTTTTCCGTCCTGTCCCGGCCCCAGGACCAGATCGGCCACCTTGTAATTGAGAATCGCCTGCTTTCGCTGGCCTTCGTCCAGCGCATTCACCAACGCGAAAGCCTTGTCGTTCTCGGCTCCGAGCGGGCGAACGGTCTTGCCGTCCAACGTATACTTCGCGGGCTGTGCCGCCGTGAGGCTGGGCGTGAGAATTCCATCGAGACCCACCATGGTGATGTTGAGCGCCAGATGGTGGCCGCCGAACTGAAGCATCCAGGGGTCCTTCACGGAAGGCTTGCCGAGAATTGAAATGTAGAACAAGTCGCGCCCGAACATCGCTCCGCGCCCGCCACTGGCGATTTTTAGCGCTTCGTCGCCTTCGACGATCGCGAGCACTTTCTCATAACCGCGCTTGCTCAGGGTGGCGGCCAGCAGATCCATCGCCGCTTTCCTCTGTGGCCCGCTCAGATCCCCCATCTTCAGGCCTGCGCGCGGCACCATGGTCGTGGGCAGGTTCGACCACTTCGTCCGTTGCGCTGCGTCGTTGAACTCGAACAACACCTTCGACCGCTGTCCGTCATCCAGCGAATTCAGGAAGCTGTTTGCACTGGCTACTATCTTGGAAGCGACGCTCGAAGAACTTTGGGCCGGGGCTAGCCCGCAGCATAGAATGGCGGCGAGGAAGGTGCTCGTGCTGGACCAAAGAAAGGTTGTTTTTGCCATAGGCGACCTCCTTAACAAGGGTACGGCAATACTGTCGCGTCCGGGAACACCCGTATTGGGAGCGCCGGTAAGCAACTGGCGCGCTGCATGCCATGCGGCATCCCATGCTGCCCACACGATAGAATGTCTGTCTGATATGAACAACTTTCCGAAGATTCACAATGCGATGTGGCCGGGCCTTGTTGGTAAGGGGCCTGACTCGGAACCTCCCATTGATTTCGACACAATGTTGAATTTGACGGCTGCCGCTGAGGTGGGCGGCGCCAAGTTCGATGGTGTGGACATCTTTCTCTTCGAGCCACATACCAGTATCGATTCGACCGATGAGGATTTGGCGCGCCTGGCTGATAAAGTTCGCTCGAAGGGTTTTGTGATCGGCTCGGTGGTTGCGCCGGTGTGGCCGCCTACTGGAGGCGGGTCGGCGATGGGCAGTGCGGACGAGCGGAAGAATTTCGTGGAACAGGTCCGGAAGGGTTGCCGCGTCGCGAAGAAGCTGCGGGATCTTGGAATTCGGCCGTACGGGGTGGTCCGCATCGACTCGGCGGGGAGTCCGGCGGAGTGGATCAAGAATCCGGTAGAGAACACCAAGCTGATTGCAGAGACTTTCCGCGAGGCTTGCGACGTGGCGGAATCGTTCGGGGAACGCCTGGCCGCCGAAGGAGAGATCTGCTGGGGCGGGATGCATAGCTGGCGGGCGATGTTGCAATTGCTGGAATTGACGGACAGGCCGAAGACGCTGGGTTTCCAGGCCGATATGGCGCACACGCTGCTGTATACGCTCGGATATAATGCACCAGAGGATCGGATTCTGCCGGAAGATTTTGCGTGGGGGGAGGCGGTGAGCCTCGACGCCGCTTTGAAGACGCTCACCGATGCTCTGCGGCCTTGGACGATCGACTTCCATGTGGCTCAAAATGATGGCACCGTGAGGGGTTCGGGTTCTCACGACAAGACTGGACGCCATTGTCTGGCTAACGATCCGAATGGCCGGCTGGATATTGTGCGGCACGCCGGGTTCTGGCTGCGGGGCAGCGATGGCCAACCAACGAAAGCAGTGCGCCACATTTGTTGGGATGGCTGCATGTTCCCGAATGAGGTTATGATGCAGCAGCAAACCTGGAACGATATCCTGTCCAAAATGATTGCGGTACGCGATGCGCACGGGTGGACGGAATAAAAATTCCTCGATTTAAATCCATTTTCCCGCGCCACTCGTATGAGTGATTGGTCGTCCTTATCTTGTGGTAGTGGATGAGTGTCAGAAGCAATAGTTTTCCAAGGCGCGGAGTTCATCCGCGCCTCTTTTTTGGTTCGCGCAAAACGGAGTACGGCGCGATCGGTTTCTGAGTTCTCTGAGGGGCGCGCCGCACCCTTTGCGCTCTGTTTGAATCGCGCAAAACGGAGTACGGCGCGATCGGTTTCTGACTTCTCTTAGGTGGGCGCCGCACCCTTTGCGCTCTGTTTTGACACTCACCATCAAGAAAAAGGGCGCGTTCCCAACCTGAGTTGGATACGCGCCCTGAATATTTAAACTGTGAGGTTGTTTAGAAGTAGAACTTCGCGACTACCTGCACGCTCCGCTCGCCTTGTGTACTGGACACTTCGCCGAAGGTTGATGCAGTGATGGTCTGCGAAATCGGGCTGTTGAAGACCGGGTGATTGGCCAGGTTGAAGGCTTCACCGCGGAGTTCGAAGTATTTGTGTTCTGTGAGGGCGAAACGCTTGGACAGCGACAGATTGAAGATTGCCGCGCCAGGGCCTCGCTCCGTGCCTGTCCCCGCGTTGCCGAAGGTAAACGCTACAGGTTGCGAGTAGGCACTTACGTCAAGCCAGTGATTGCCTGGCCCAACGATGTGTGAATCGTTCGGGACTCCAATGACGTTCGCGCGAGCGCTGCGAGCCAACGTGTTGGAACGGTCCGTTGCTTTGATTGTCAACGGGAAGCCAGTGTGTGCGCTGAAGTTGCCGCCCATTTCCCAACCGCCGAGAACCGCGTCCACGCCCCGGTTCAGATTGGAGCCGAATTTCCTGCCTTTGCCGAACGGCAGTTCGTAGTAGTACGACGCTACGAAATTGTGCCTGGAGTCGGCCAGGAACGGACCCCACTCGGCGCGCCGGTCGTAGAGATTCTGCATGTACGCCGATTGCGATCCGGATTGGCCGCCGTCGCCGTAATAGCCGATGGAATCGGACATACCGTGGGACCACGTGTAGGAGATCTGATACTCAATGCCTGAGCTGAACCGCTTATGCAGAGAGGTCTGCATCGAGTTGTACTTTTGATTCGCTCCGGACTGAGTGCCGGAAATCTGCGTGATCTGACTCACCAGCGTTGGATTGCCGGCAAGATAAGGGCTAGGGAACACTTGCCCGTTGATGAGCTGTTTCTGGAAGAACGGCATCGCGGCGATTAAATGCGTACCGTGTTGGCCGACATACCCCACGCTTAACACGTTATTGGCCGGAAGCTGATATTCGAGAGTGAAATTCCACTGCTGCGTTTCAGCGGGACGAACGTTGGGATCCCAGAGGCGGATGTTTGCTCCGACGTAGGGGTTCTTAGGATTGAGTCCGCTGAGACCCTGATCGAGGTTGGTGGTGGGAAGGTTGAGCAACGAGGCCTGATAGACGGTCTCGAACTCCGCTTCGAACGGCGGATTCAGAGGCAAGCGCAGGTTCGTTCCGGTTCCTTCCATAAACGAAGAGATTGTGTACGCGCCGCGCGCAACCAATTTCTTACCCAGGGCGTCCGGAGTCCAGGCGAAGCCGATTCGCGGCTGGAAATCCTTCTTGTACGGGTTGTAGAGAGCGCGGCTGTTGCCGTCTTTGCCGGCGAGTTCCAGTTGCCCGGTGAACAAACCGAAGTTCGCCTGCCGGTCTTCTACTTCGACGAGCGGTGTGTGATATTCCCAGCGCAAGCCGAGGTTCAGAGTCAGGTTGTCGGTAACCCGCCAATCATCCTGACCGTAAATGCCGTAGATGGTGGCGCGCTGTCCCCAGGTACCGGAACTCAAACCACGACCCAGATCGTTGGGAAGTCCGAGGACGAAATCAGCTTCGGAGACGGCCTTTGAAGTTGGCGACGTACCGCTTGGCCCTTGCGTGAACTGGCCGTTGAAGTTGATGAAACCGGTTCGCCCGTTGTTCCGGAATAGAATACATTGGCCCATTGACGTAGAACCTGTCCACCGGCCTTAATCATGTGACGGCCGCGAATGATAGTCAGGTTGTCGGCGTAATGCCATGTTGTATTGGCGAATAACTGCTGTGTACCGATATTTGCATTGCCGATGCCGTTTGCGTAAGTGAAACCCTGCAACGACAAGAGGCCTGCGCCCGCACCGGCGATGCCGAGTTTCTGCGCAATGTCGCCCAAGCCCTTATCCGCACCGCCGTTATTGCGAGTGACGTTATTCACACCGGCGCGCGCTTCGTTTACGAGCGATGCGTTGAACGTGTGAGTCCAGTTCAACACACCGTTGGAAAACGGCGCGGTATCGAAACTGTTGTACGTGAGCGGGAAAGAGTTGATGGTTGGCGTATCCTGGCGGCCATTGGAATAGCGGCCGGAAAAATCGTCTTTCGAGGAAATTTTCCAATCCAATTTAAAATCGCCCTGATCGGAATTGACAAACGAAGAAGCGGAGTTGAACTGATTGAACCGGAGGTCGCTACTTAAGGGCGCCGGGTACAGCGCCGGGTTGGCAAACAGATTCTTGACCGCGGTGCTGAAGAGGCTGACAGGAATTTGGTTGTTCGGGAATGGAGCGCGTGTTCCATTAGAACTGACCGAGTAAGGATTATAAAGCTGGATTCCACCGTTGGCAGGAAGGAGCAACCGGGAGAAATCACCGCTGCGGAAATCCAGTGGAATTACCGAGAAGCTGCCTGGTGAGCCAGGGCTATCTTTGCGCAATCCCTGATAGTCGGCGAAGAAGAAGAGTTTGTTCTTAAAGATCGGGCCGCCGAGGGTTCCGCCGAACTGGTTCCAACGAAGCGGAGGGCGAGGAATGATCGGATTTGTGTGCCAGTTGCTACCCCAGTTGTTCGCGTTGAGCTTGTCGTTACGAAGGTCTTCAAATACGTTGCCGTGATACTGGTTGGTGCCAGATTTGATGACGACGTTGACGACGCCACCCTGGAAGTTGCCGAACTCCGCGGAAGCGTTGTTCGTGATCATGCGAAATTCCTGAATGGCGTCCAAATTCGGCTGATAGGCGGTCTGATTTTCGGTGGTCAGGTTGTTGTCGATACCGTCGAGCAGGAAGTTATTGGCTTCCTCGCGGTTGCCGTTCACGTAGGGACGGCCGTTACCCTGACTGCGAATGCCGTTGTTCATTGTACTGATGTTTGGAGAAATCACGCCCGGAGCAAGCAGCGTCAGAGCCACGGGATTGCGGCTGATGAGCGCCTGGTGATCGATGGTTTCCGGATTGATTTGCGTTCCGACCTGAGTGGTGTCGGTTTGGAGGATCGCCGCATCGGCAGACACGGAGACGCTTTCGTTCACGGCACCGATTTGCATATTCACGTCAATACGGGCGCGTTGATTGACGTCAAGAATTATTTCCGGCTGCACATAGGATTTAAAGCCAGGTGCTTCGACGCGCAACTCATAGCGTCCCGGTGGAAGACGAGGAAAGGCATAAATGCCAGTCTCATTTGCGGTAGTCGGCCATTCGGTGCCACGGTCCAAATCCTTGACGGTGATGGATGCATTGGCGATGGCGCTGCCGGTAGGATCAAGTACGCGGCCGGTGATGCCGCCGCTGACTTCCTGCGCCAGGATTGGTAACGCACCGACGCAAAGAAGAACACAAAAGAAAACGATCAGAACTCTAGTACTCACGAAAAATCCCCCTTCTGAAATCATCTAGCCAACTAGCTAAGCTTTACCCAATTTTGAAGGGGCGCGGTGTGAAAGTCAATCCCATTAAGGTGAATCGGTTACAATCTCTAGTGGAGGAATGGCCGAGCGGTTTAAGGCGGCGGTCTTGAAAACCGTTGACGGGGAAACTCGTCCGGGGGTTCGAATCCCTCTTCCTCCGCCAGATTATTCTGCTTGGGTTGCTGTTGAGCTGGTTGAACTAGGCTAGTTTGCTGTTAAAATCGGCCTCAATGCCGGTACGCGTCTCCGCAGCACAAAACGCCCAAAGGACTCCAGGCGAGACTCGTTTTCGGCTGCGGCTGCCCGAAGCTGCTGATTCGCGATCTTGACCCGCAAGCTTGTTCCGTATCTATCCCTGAGGTAATATGTAAATCATAAAATGATAACGTTACCGGAAAGAAAGGCCGGCTGTCTCCTGGGGCTTCTCATCGCGGCAACTTCACTGCCCGCCCAGTCCTCCGGAAACGAATTCTTTGAGAAGAAAATTCGTCCGGTCCTGGCGGCAAACTGCTACGGCTGCCACTCCTCGAAACTGAAAAGCCCGATGGGCGGGCTAGTGCTCGATACCAAAACGGGCATGCGCACAGGCGGAGCATCGGGCCCCATCACTGCCGCCGCAAACCCGTCCGGCAGCCTGCTCGTTCGCGCGCTTAAATATAACGATCTGCAATTGAAGATGCCGCCAACAGGCAAACTACCCGATGCAGTGATAGCCGATTTCGAACAGTGGATCGCAGCGGGCGCTCCCGATCCCCGCGCGGATACTCCAGGTACGCCCACCCCCGCCACCGGCCGCGTGATCGACTTCGAAAAAGGCAAACAATGGTGGGCATTCCAACCGGTGAAAGAATTACCCACTCCGGCCGTAAAATCGCAGTCCTGGCCTAAAAAGAAAATCGATTCCTTTATACTTGCCAAGCTCGAAAAGAGCGGCTTGACGCCATCTCCCGAAGCGGACCCACGAGTGCAAATCCAACGCGCCTATCTCGACCTGGTGGGCTATAAACCCACATATAGCGAGGTGGAGGTATACGTCAACAACCCCTCGCCGCAGCGCTACGAAAACCTGGTGGATGATCTGCTCGCCTCGCCACACTACGGAGAGCGCTGGGGCCGCTATTGGCTCGACGTCGCGCGTTACGGGGAGGACGGAGAGAATCCCACCGGCACAGGCTATCAATACGCCTGGCGGTACCGCGATTGGGTCATCGACGCGCTGAATAAAGACGTACCGTACGATCGCTTCGTCAAGCTGCAATTGGCCGCCGACCTCATGCCGGCCACACCGCGCGACGATCTGCGAGCCCTCGGCTTCCTCGGTACGTCGCCCGCCGAGCACAAAGAGATGAAGCTCGGCAAAACCATGATCGAGAACCTGCTGCTCGATGAGTGGGACGAACGCCTCGACGTGGTCGCCCGAGGCGTGCTGGGCTTAACGGTAGCCTGTGCCCGTTGCCACGACCACAAGTTCGACCCCATCTCATCGAAGGATTATTACGCCCTGGCCGGCGTGTTCGCGTCCACCGCAGTTGCCACGCGGCCCTTGCACGCGATCGATCCCGCCGACGAAGCGCGCTTCGTCTGGATCAGGCAGCACCTGCAGAGCCTGGACTTCATAGTGAGGACATTATCGGAAGGAGAGAAGAATAAAGAAGTCCCGCTGACAGCCCAATCGATCAGGAAAATCGACGAGTGCAAGGCAGAGATGGAGACCCTCCGGGTGGAGTTGACCGCAATCAAGGAACGAAATCCTGAACTAAGCGACGAAGCCGATCGCGTCCTGTTGCCAAGACCGAAAAACAATGGAGACACGGCAGAGAAAAGGCGGTTCGCCGGCAATCCCAATGCGCCATTCATAAACGCCGTCTACGACGCGGCGATTTGGGTCGACGGATCGCATCCCGACGTCTCCACCCTTGAGTTCACTCCAGGAAAATCGCGCGACCTCCCAATCTTCTTCCGCGGAAACGCCGCAACGCCCGGCGAGATCGTACCTCGCCGATTCCTAACGGTTCTATCGAAAACCCCGAACGACGCATTCGGCCAAGGTTCCGGAAGGCTCGAACTCGGAGGCAGGATTTTTGGCGATGCCGCGCAGCTCACCGCGCGAGTTATCGTAAATCGCGTCTGGGGCTGGCATTTTGACAAGCACCTGGTCGATACGCCAAGCGATTTCGGCTCCCGAGGTGACCTGCCCACGCATCCCGAACTGCTGGACGACCTCGCCGCACGTTTCATCGCTAACGGCTGGTCCATGAAGTGGCTGCACCGCGAAATTATGCTCTCCGCCACCTATCGGCAATCCAGCCATCCAAGAGCGGAAGCGGAAAAAATCGATCCCGCAAATCAATTGTTGTGACGGATGAACCCGCGCCGTCTGGATGTGGAGGCATACCGCGATTCACTTCTCGAAGCAGCCGGCGAATTGAATTTTTCCCTGCACGGACCCTCACTCGACCTCGATGCCCCTGGTAACGAACGCCGCACCATCTATGGAAAAGTCAGCCGCGGAAGAGCGAACGATCTGCTGCGGCTATACGATTTCCCATCGCCGATTCAACACAGCCCGATGCGCATTCTCACCATCACGCCGCTACAGCAGTTATTCGTCATGAACAGCGCATTCGTCGAGGATCTGAGCGCCAAGCTCGCCAAATCCGTCGAACAGGATCCCACCGAGACGGCCAAGGTCCGCGATCTGTACCAGAGGATTTTCGCCCGCGATCCGGCGCCCAACGAAATCGATCTGGCTCTAAGTTATCTGAACCGCGCCAACCTGACGCGGCTTGCTCAGGCTTTGCTGGCTACTAACGAGGAAACATTTTGGCAATGACAACGAGACGATCCCTGATCACATCCCTCTGCGGTGGATTCGGGTCCGCCATGCTCGCGGACCTACTGGCGAGCCCACAGGCGAGAGCTGCGGCTCTACGGCCCGTCGGCCTCGATTTCCCGGCCAAAGCCAAGCACGTTATTTTCCTGTTCATGACCGGCGGCCCCTCACACGTCGATATGTTTGACCCCAAGCCCGCGCTCGTGAAGTACGCAGGCCAGCGTCCCAACGACGCCTCTCTGCGCACCGAACGCAAAACAGGCGGCCTGCTTCCTTCCACGTTCACCTTTCAAAAATACGGTCAAAGCGGAATTGAAGTCAGCGAGCTTCTCCCAAATCTGGCAGCCACCGTGGATGATCTCTGCGTAATCAGGTCAATGTATTCGTTCAGTCCCAACCACGAGCCCGGCCGCAACCTGTTCTTCACGGGCATCCAGACGTCAATGCGTCCAAGCATGGGAGCCTGGGTCACATACGGTCTCGGTACTGAGAATCAAAATCTGCCCGGCTTCGTAGCGCTCACCCCGGGCAATTCAAGTATGTTCGCGAGTTCAGGT
>Ga0105237_10003466_pt1 | contig 18708 bp, 20 predicted proteins | sample KBSC24metaG_FD_81520 | JGI IMG/M metagenome (GOLD analysis project Ga0105237, IMG submission 81520) | Corn rhizosphere microbial communities from Kellogg Biological Station, Michigan, USA - KBS C2-4 metaG | ecosystem: Host-associated > Plants > Roots > Rhizosphere > Soil | place: Michigan, USA... | reverse complement strand
TGGCCGAGCCCGCATCGCTGACGGCGATGCGCATCGCATTGGCATAGGAAGCCTCCGGGTTGTTGACCTCGGCAATGGCGTTCAGCTGCGTCTGCACGTCTGCCATGCTGCGCAAGCCGATCACGGTGACCGCGATGATCAAAAGCAACAGGCAGCCAAAGCCGAGCGCGAGGCGAGTTGATACTTTGAGTCGATTGAAATGATTCATGGAGTTCCTGTTCGGCCACTGGATGGAAGTCATGCGCGGACGGATCCATCTCTCCGTGCCGGCTCTCGCGTTGCGCGTCATCACCCCCATGACTGTCGACCGCGGCGCCATCCGACTTGAATGCAATTGTTCGCATAGCGGTATCATATTCATCATCTTGTTGCCGGCTCACACGGTGCGGCCGGCCGCCGTTTACGGGCGCTCGCCGAAAGCCGGACGCCTGCGACGCATGATTTAGACTCTCGCCCGGCGCCCCCTCGGCCGCGATCTCTGCATGTCACGAATCGTGCCGAGCCCTCTCACCGACTTCCCGGAGCAACACACATGAGTGCCATCGTTGATATCGTCGGCCGCGAAATTCTCGACAGCCGCGGCAACCCCACCGTCGAATGCGACGTGCTGCTCGAGTCCGGCACCATGGGCCGCGCGGCCGTGCCGAGCGGCGCCTCCACCGGCTCGCGCGAAGCCATCGAGCTGCGCGACGGCGACAAGGGCCGCTACCTCGGCAAGGGCGTGCTGAAGGCCGTCGAACACGTCAACACCGAGATCAGCGAAGCCGTGCTCGGCCTCGATGCCTCGGAACAGGCCTTCCTCGACCGCACCTTGATCGACCTCGACGGCACCGAGAACAAGAGCCGCCTCGGCGCCAACGCGACCCTGGCGGTCAGCATGGCGGTGGCGCGTGCCGCGGCCGAAGAATCCGGGCTGCCGCTCTACCGCTACTTCGGCGGCTCGGGCGGCATGCAGATGCCGGTGCCGATGATGAACGTCATCAATGGCGGCGCGCACGCGAACAACACGCTGGACCTGCAGGAGTTCATGATCATCCCGGTCGGCGCACCGAGCTTCCGCGAAGCGGTGCGCTACGGCGCCGAAGTCTTCCACGCGCTGAAGAAGATCATCAACGACAAGGGCATGCCGACCACCGTCGGCGACGAAGGCGGCTTCGCGCCCAGCGTCGCGAGCCACGAAGCGGCGATCCAGCTGATCCTCGAGGCGATCGACAAGGCCGGCTTCACCGCGGGCGAGCAGGTCGCCCTCGGCCTCGACTGCGCCGCGAGCGAGTTCTACAAGGATGGCCAGTACGTGCTCGAAGGCGAAGGCGGGCTGAAGCTCAGCGCGCCGGCTTGGACCGACATGCTGGCCAGCTGGGTCGACAAGTACCCGATCATCAGCATCGAAGACGGCATGGCCGAAGGCGACTGGGACGGCTGGAAGCACATGACCGAGCGCCTCGGCAGCAAGATCCAGATCGTCGGCGACGATCTGTTCGTGACCAACACGAAGATCCTGAAGGAAGGCATCGAGAAGCGCATCGCCAACTCGATCCTGATCAAGATCAACCAGATCGGCACCTTGACCGAAACCTTCGCCGCGATCGAGATGGCCAAGCGCGCGAACTACACCGCGGTGATCAGCCACCGCTCCGGCGAGACCGAGGACTCGACGATCGCCGACATCGCGGTCGGCACCAACGCCGGGCAGATCAAGACCGGCTCGCTCAGCCGCAGCGACCGCATCGCCAAGTACAACCAGCTGCTGCGCATCGAAGAAGACCTCGGCGACGTCGCTTTCTACCCGGGCCGCGCGGCCTTCTACAACCTGCGCTGAACGGCGCAGCGCTCGTGTCGCCATGCGGCTGCTGACCCTTGCGCTGATCGGCCTGCTCGGGCTGGTGCATGCCGAACTCTGGTTCGGCAAGGGCGGCGTGCCGCGGGTGATGGAGCTGCAAGGCAAGCTGCGCGAACAGGACTTCTCCAACCAGCAGGCGCGATTGCGCAACGGCCAGCTCGATGCCGAGGTGCATGACCTGAAGGAAGGCTTGGAGATGGTCGAGGAAAAGGCGCGCGGCGAGCTCGGCATGATCAAGCCGGACGAGATCCTGGTGCAGGTCTCGCCGGCGCGTTGATCGTCGCCGGCCCCGGTTTGCACGAGATCGTCCGTTTCCTGAACGAACAGGCGTTCGCGTTCGGCAGCCTCGCGGCGAGCCGGGCCGAAGTGCTGGGCGCCGCGCTCGGCGTCTGGATGGTGATCTGCAATCTGCGCGTCGACCCGACCGGCTGGCCGCTGGCGATCCTCAGTTCGGCGCTCTACTGGCTGGTCTTCTGGGAAGCGCGGCTCTATGGCGACGCGGGGCTGCAGCTCTTCTTCATCGGCGTCGCGCTGTGGGGCTGGTGGCAATGGCTGCGCGGCCACGCGGCTGACGGTTCCAGCCTCGTGGTGCGCTATCTTTCTCCTCGAGGGCGCCTGATGAACCTGGCCGCCTTCCTGCTGCTGTGGCCGGCGATGGGCTGGTTCCTGAAACGCATGACGAACACCGACGTGCCCTGGTGGGATGCCTTCCCGACGGCCGGCAGCCTGGTCGGGCAATGGCTGCTGGGCCGCAAGTACGTCGAGAACTGGCCGGTGTGGGTGATCGTCAATGCGGTCGGCATCGGCCTCTTCGCCTACAAGGGGCTGTGGCTGACGGTCGTGCTCTACGCGGTCTTCGCAGCGATGGCCGTATGGGGCTGGCGCGCCTGGCATCGGATCGCGGCGGCAGCGCCGCGAGCGGCATGACGCGCGGCCCTCAGCGCGGCTGGATCGTCGCCATCCTCGGCGCGGAAAGCACCGGCAAGACGACCCTGGCGCACCAGCTGGCCGCCCGGCTCGAAGCCGAAGGACGGCGCTGCTGCGTGATCGAAGAGACGCTGCGCGAATTCTGCGACCGCGAAGGCCGCACGCCGCGCATCGACGAACAGGCCGCCATCGCCGCCGAACACAGCCGCCGCATCGAAGCCGCTGCTCGGGACCATGACATCGTGATCGCCGACACCACGGCGCTGCAGACCGCCGTCTACAGCGAAAAGGTCTTCGGCGACCGCAGCCTCTATGGCGCGGCCGGGGCCTGGCACGCGGGCGCGGTGGTCACGACGCTGTTGACCGCGCTGGATCTGCCCTGGCAGGCCGACGGACTGCAGCGCGATGGCCCGCAAGTGCGCGAGCCGGTCGATGCGCTGCTGCGCGCGGCACTGCAACGGGCCGGCGCGCCCTATGCCGTCATCGGCGGCGCGGGCCTGCAACGGGCAGCGCATGCGCTGGCCGCGCTGCATCGCACGCTCGACCTGGGCCACGAGGCCGATGACCCAAGGCCCGCATCAGCGCAGACGAAGCGCTGGCAATGGCTCTGCGAACGCTGCGGCGACGTCGATTGCGAACGCCATTTGCTGCCGCGCCGCTGAGCGCATGAAAACGCCTAGTTGACCGCGCTCGACCCAGGCATCTGGTGCTGCAGCGGCGTGAACAGCTCGCCGACGTCGACCGCGTCGTAGTGGTACTTCAGACCGCAGAACTCGCAGCCGATCTCGACCCGGCCCTGCTCGACCAGGATGTCGTCGACCTCCGGCCGGCCCAGGCCCTTCAGCATGCGGCCGACCCTCTCGCGCGAGCAGCTGCAGGCGAAGTGCGGTGACGGCGCACCTTCGGCCTTGGCAAAGCGCAGCAGCTTCTCTTCCCAGAACAGCCGCCGCAGGATCGTCGCGGCATCCAGCGTCAGCAGTTCCTCGCGCGACAAGGTCGCGGCCAGATGCGCGATGCGGTTGAAGCCTTCGCTGATGCCGATCTCGTCTTCGTTGCGCCGCCCGTTCAGGTTGCCCTCGCCTTCGACCGGCAGGCGCTGGATCAGCAGGCCGGCGGCGATGTTGTCGTCCGCCGCCAGCACCAGCCGGGTGTCGAGCTGCTCGGACTGCAGCATGTAGTGCTCCAGCACCTGCGACAGCTCCTGCAGCGGCTCGCGCCGGTCGCCGTGCAGCGCGACCACACCTTGATAGGGCTGCTGGCCCGGGGTGCGCTCCTTCGGGTCGAGCGTGATCGCACAGCGGCCCTTGCCGTGCACGTTGACCATCGCCTCGAGCCGCGCCCCCTCCGGCACCTCGCCGTTCACCGTCGCGGTGACGCGGAACCCGAGCGAAGGCTGCACCTCGGCCACCGCGAGTTTCACCGGCCCGTCGCCATGCACCTGCAGCACCAGCGAGCCATTGAACTTGATGTTCGATTGCATCAGCACGCCGGCCGCGGCCATCTCGCCGAGCAGCGCGCGCACCGGCGGCGCAAAGGCATTCTCGGCCGTACGCCGGCGCAGCACCTCGCGCCAGCCGTCGGTCAGGCGCACCAGCATGCCGCGTACCGGCAGGCCTTCGAACAGGAACTTGTGCAACTCGTTCATCTACTTGATCCGCTTCAGCCCGGCGCGATAGCGTGCCGCGTTGGCCACGTAGTGCGGGCCGCCGTGTTGCAGGCCCGCCAGCTGTTCGGGCGAGAGTTGTTTCACTGCCTTCGCCGGCGAGCCGATGATCAGCGAGCCGTCGGGGAACTCCTTGCCCTCGGTGACCAGCGCGCCGGCGCCGACCAGGCAGTTCCTGCCGATGCGCGCGCCGTTCAGCACCACCGCATGGATGCCGATCAGGGAGCCGTCGCCGATCGTGCAGCCGTGCAGCATCACCTGGTGGCCGACGGTCACGTCCTCGCCGATCTGCAGCGGGAAGCCCGGGTCGGAATGCAGCACGCTGCCGTCCTGCACGTTCGAGCCGCGGCCGATCGTCAAGGGCTCGTTGTCTCCGCGCAGCACGGCGCCGAACCAGATGCTCGTGCCCTCGCCGAGGATCACGTTGCCGATCACGTCGGCCGAATCCGCGACCCAGGCCGATTCGGGGACGCGCGGCGCGACATCCCCCAGTTGATAGATCGCCATCGTCGAACCTCGCTGCGCCATGGAAAGGGAACAATTCTAGGGATGAACCCCCGACGCCACGCCTTGCAGGTCTTGAGCCTGGCCGATCCGGCCGCGAAGGCCGACGCCGCCCGGGCGTTGTACGCGTCGCTGGACGGCGGGCCGGCGATCGATACCGAGGCGGTCTTCGACGAACCGGCGGCCGCCCTTCCCGGGCGCCCGAGCCGGCCGCGCCTGGTCTCGGCGGTCGACGTGCCGCGCCGTTCGCCGTTCACCAGCGAAGGCCGCGCCGCCTTGCTGCACGCGGTGACGCACATCGAGTTCAACGCGATCAACCTGGCGCTCGACGCGGCCTGGCGCTTCCCCGGCATGCCCGAAGCCTATTACCGCGACTGGCTGCTGGTGGCGTCGGAGGAGGCGCTGCACTTCAGCCTGCTGCGCGCCCATCTCAACACGCTGGGGCACGACTACGGCGACTTCGACGCGCACGACGGGCTCTGGTCGATGACCGACAAGACGCGCCACGACATCGTCGCCCGCATGGCGCTGGTGCCGCGCACGCTCGAAGCCCGCGGCCTGGATGCAACACCGCCGATGCAGGCCAAGCTGCGCAAGGCCGGTGACCTGCGTGCGGTCGAGATCCTCGACGTGATCCTGCGCGATGAAGTCGGCCATGTCGCGATCGGCAACCGCTGGTACCGCTGGCTGTGCGAGCGCGACGGGCTCGATCCGCTCGCGCTGTACGCCGACCTGGTCGTGCGCTACGAGGCGCCGCGGCCGCGGCCGCCGTTCAACGACGAAGCCCGCACGGCGGCGGGCTTCACTCAGCAGGAGATCGCGGACCTCTGGGCGCGCGATCCCTCGGGTGCAGGCGCTCAGAACGTATAGCGCCCCATCAGGCTGAAGCGCGACATCGTGCCCAGCTGATCGTCATACGTGATGCGGCGGCCGTAGATGTACTCGGCGCCGAGGTCGACGTTCTTGATCGGCGTGTAGATCACGTTCAGGTGCAGCTGCTCCAGCGTCTTGTTGTTCATGCCGTCGATGCTGCCCACCAGCAGCTTGAACTCGTCCGACGCCACCGAGCGGTTCATGCCGTAGGCCACCGTGCCGCGCCAGTTTTCGTTCTGGGTGTGCGTCCAGCCGACGATCAGGCCGTAGTTGCGGTCGAAGGCAAAGCCGGTCGAGGGGATGGTCGCCGGATCGGGGCTGTTCTCGATGTAGCCGTTGCTGCCGTACTGGTTGTCGAAGTCGCCGTCGACGCGCGCGAACTGCATCATCAGCAAGTCCTTGTCGGTCGCCTTCAGGCTGCCGCCGAAGCCCCAGCCGTAGCCGCGCTTGTGGATGCCGGTCGAGGCGTCGCGCTTCTCGTGCGTCATCCAGCGCACGTTCACTGCGCCCCAGTCGAAGCTCTTGTCCACCTTGCCGACCAGGTCGGGCAGGCGCGCGCCGGTCTGCCCGTCGTCTTCCAGCGCGACCGTGAAGTTCGCGAGCGTCGGATCCTTGTAGGTGTAGCGGATCATCGTCTTGCGCACGAACGGCGAGCCGATCGGGCCGTTGAAGTCCACCGTCTCCGGCAGGTCGTCGACGTCCATGAACGTGCCCCAGGTCTGGCCGATCAGGAAGCCGTCGTATTCGCCGTAGGCATGCCGCAGGCGCAGGCGGTTGCGGCCGTTGTCGTCGCCGAATGAATAGAAATCGCCTTCGAGCTTGGTCGTGAACGGGCCGTAGGCGGTCGGCGTCGAGCTCTCGAAGCCGAAGCGCGAGGTCGACGCCGTCAGCTTGGTCTGGCCGTGTGTCGGATCGGTGTTGTTCAGCGGCTGGGTCGGCAGATAGGTGAAGAGGTCGGGCTGCGCGGTGCCGCGGAAGTCGTGGATCACGTCGCCTTCGACATAGCCGTAGAAGCGCACCGAGGTCTGCGAGCCGGGCAGGCGGAAGCCTCCGCCGCCGCCGATGTCGCCGAGCACGACCGCATCCTTCTGCTTGATCTCCAGCGCCTCGATGCGGTCGCCCCAGCCGGTGGTGTCGACCGCCGATGCCGCGGGCGCTGCGGCCGCCGCGGCTTTCTCCTTCTTCAGCTGCTCGACCTCCTCGCGCAGCTTCTTCAGCTCCTGGCGCATCTCGTCCAGCGACTGCGCGTGCACCGGCAGTGCAGCTGCAGCGAGGAAGGCAGCCGCCGTCGCGATCATGGTTTTCTTCAGTGTCATGGTAAGCCCTCGTTGGATGTGTTCAGTGCTGGATATGGCCCAGGAAAGCGCGGATGCGCGGGTCTTGCTGATTGCCGAAGAAGGCGTCGGGCGGCGCGTCCTGCGCGATGCAGCCCTTGTCGAAGAACAGGATGCGGTCGCCGACTTCGCGCGCGAAACCCATCTCGTGCGTCACGACGATCATCGTCATGCCGCTGGTCGCAAGCTGCTTCATCACGTCCAGCACCTCCTTGACCATCTCCGGATCGAGTGCCGAGGTGGGTTCGTCGAACAGCAGCACACGCGGCTGCATCGCCAGCGAGCGCGCGATCGCGACGCGCTGCTGCTGCCCGCCGGAGAGCTGGAACGGGTGTTTGTGGGCATGCGCCTTCATGCCGACGCGGTCGAGCAGTTCGAGGGCCTGCGCGCGCGCCGCCTCGCGCGCGGTCTTGCGCACGCGGCGCGGCGCGAGCGTGACGTTGTCGAGCACGGTCAGGTGCGGGAACAGGTTGAACTGCTGGAACACCATGCCGACCTCGGCGCGCAGCTGGTCGAGATGCTTGTGGTTGTCGTCGACCGTGATGCCGTCGACGATGATCGTGCCGGAGTCGTGCGTCTCGAGCCGGTTCAGCGTGCGCAGCAAGGTGCTCTTGCCCGAGCCCGATGCGCCGATGATGACGGCCACCTCGCCGGCGTTGAAATGCGTCGTCACGTCCTTCAGCACGTGGGCCGGGCCGAAGTGCTTGTTGACCTTTTGCACCGTGATCAGCGGTGAACCTGGAGCGACTGCGCTCATGCCAGTTTCCCTTCATGATCGAAACGGCGCTCGACCGCATTCGAGATCTGCGTCATCAAGGTCGTCATCAGCAGGTAGATGCAGCCGGTGGTCACGTAGCAGGGCACCGGCTGGAACGTGGCGGCCTGGATGCGCGTGCTGACCAGCGAGACCTCGACCACGCCGATCACGTAGGCCAGCGACGAATCCTTCAGCAGCGAGACGATGTTGTTGACCAGCGGCGGCAGCGAGATCTTGAAGGCCTGCGGGAAGGTGATGTCGACGAAGGTGTACCAGCGCGACAGGCCGAGCGAGCGCGCCGCCTCGATCTGCCCCTTCGGCACCGCCAGCAGGCCGGCGCGGATCGCTTCGGCGTTGTAGGCGCCGACATTCAGGCCGAGCGCGAGCGCCGCCGCCGAGAACTCGTCGAGCTTGAGTTTCGGGATGATCTCGGGCAAGGCGAAGAAGACGAACAAGACCTGCAGCAGCAGCGGCGTCCCGCGGAAGATCCAGACGTAGAGGCTCGCGACCCAGCGCAGCGGCGGCACGCGCGAGATCTTGCCGAGCGCGGCCAGCACGCCGAGGAAGAGTCCGGCGACGCCGGCGATCACGGTCAGCTCGACGGTGACGCGCGTGCCTTCGGCGAAGGCCTGCGCATTCGGCCCGATCGGCTCGGGCGCATACGACAGCGGCTTGGCCATCAGCCAGAGCACCAGCAGGATCACGACGCCTGCGGTGATCATCGTCGCGGTGCTGCGTTGCTGGCGGCCCCAGGAGGCGGGCCAGAGGGACAGGACACGTTGCATGAGGAATCCAGTGAGAAATCGGGCGGTGCCGCCGCGATGCACCGGCACCGCCGCAAGATCACTGCCGTAGGTCGCCCGCGGGCCGTTGCGGGCCCGCGGCGAGTCAGCGACTTATTTGCAACGAATGTCCTCGCCGAACCACTTCTTCGAGATCGTCGCGTACTCGCCGTCGGCCTGGATGTCGGCCAGCGACTTGTTGATCGCAGTCGCGAGACTGGTATTGCCCTTCGCCACCGCCGAGGCGATGCGCTCGACGAAGAGGAAGTCGCCCATCTTCAGTCCCAGTCCCGGATTGGCATCGAGCGCCGCCTTGCCGACGAAACGGTCGGTGACCCAGGCATCGACCCGGCCGCTGGCGAGTGCGCCGCGCGCATCGGTGTCTTGCGGATAGGTCTTGATCTCCTTGACCGCGGCGACCTTCTTGACGTTCTCGAAATAGGTCGTGCCGATCTGCACCGAGACGATCTTGTCCTTCAGGTCGGCGGCGGTCTTGATCGTGCCGTCCTTCGAAATGATCATGCCGCCCGAGCAGTAGTGCGGGTTGGCGAAGGTGACCGCCTTGGCGCGCTCTTCGGTGATGCCGTGCGAGGCGATCACCATGTCCCAGCGGTCCTGCCGCAGGCCGGCGAGCAGCGCATCGAAGCTCAGCGCCTTCCATTCGACCGTCACGCCCATCTTGGCCGCCATCGCGTTCGCGATGTCGATCTCGAAGCCGGTGAGCTTGGAACCCTGGAAGTAGTTGAACGGGGCGAACTGACCTTCGGTCGCGATGATGATCTTGCCGTCCTGCTTGATTTCTTCGAACGTGCGCGCCTGAGTGACCAGGCTCAGCGCGCACGCGGCCAGGGTGATGAAGGCCTTGAGGCCGAAGCGCGGAAAGGTCATGAAGTCTCCTGGATTGAACGGGGCCGGGGCACGGCCGAGAAAGTCGGACAGGTCGCATGCAAGATCGGCGCCAGGACTCCGGCCGTGCATCTTGTGAACGACGCCGGAATTCTGCGCTCCGCGCCGCAGCCCGCTGAAGTCCGTCGCCCTGGGGCTTACCCGTGGGTGATTCGTTTTTTTCTCATGGCAGCCATGACTCAAAGTCCGCCGACGAAGTAGCGCTTGAGTCCGGCGAGGATCATTTCGACCGCGATCGCGGTCAGTACCAAGCCCATCAGCTTCTCGATCGCGGAGACCATCGAGTCGCCGAGCAGCTTGCGGATGCGGTCGGCCAGCAGCAGCACCGCACCACTGACGAGCATCGCGACCGTGAGCGCACCGGCCCACGTCATCACGCGCTCGGGCTGGCGCGAGGCCAGCAGCAGCACCGTCGCCAATGCAGACGGGCCGGCGAGCAGCGGCACCGCGAGCGGAAAGATGAAGGGTTCGCGCACGGCGGAACCTTCGCTGGCGTAGATGGCATCGCCGCCGCCGAAGATCATGCGGATCGCGATGATGATCAGGATCACGCCGCCGGCCACTTCGAGCGAGCGCTCGGAAAGCCGCATCACGGTGAGGAAGCCCTGGCCGGCAAACATGAAGCCGAGCAGAGCGGCGAAGGCGATCAGCACCTCGCGCACCGCGACCCGCGTGCGCCGCTCGGCCGGCACGCTGCGCATCACCGAGATGAAGATCGGCAGGCTGCCGAGGGGGTCGAGGACCAGGAGGAGAAGAATGAGGGCCGAGGCGAAGGTGTGGTCCATGATTCATTGTGACCCCCAAGACGCCTTCGGCGTCGCCCCCCCGAGGGGGAGCTCGGTCCGCTTGGGGCGGCCCGGCGCCGGACCGAGAGTCGTGCCGCTCAACCACCGGCCAAAGGCCGACGGCCTTCGCCAGGCACGGGTCGGCCTCATGCCACCGCACCCGGCCCTCGGCCAGAGGCCGATGGCCTTCGCCAGGCACGGACAGTCCGCAGGGACTGTCCGTGTCCGGGCTCAGCCTCTCGGGTGATGCTGTGCGTGCAGCGCCTTCAGCCGCGCTCGCGCGACATGGGTGTAGATCTGCGTCGTCGAGATGTCGCTGTGCCCGAGCAGCATCTGCACCGCGCGCAGGTCGGCGCCATGGTTCAGCAGATGGGTCGCGAAGGCATGGCGCAAGGTGTGCGGCGAGAGCGGCGCGGTGATGCCGGCCATCAAGGCGTACTTCTTCACCAGTTGCCAGAACATCTGCCGCGTCATGCCGCCGCCGCGCACGGTGACGAACAAGGCGTCGCTGGCGATGCCGGCGGCGATCGCGGCGCGCGCCTCGGCCAGGTAGCGCACCAGCCAGCCCCGCGCCTCTTCGCCGAAGGGCACGATCCGCTCCTTGCTGCCCTTGCCGGTGACGCGCAAGGCGTTGTCGCTGAGGCTGATGTAGACGCTCTTCAAGCCGACCAGCTCGCTCACCCGCAGGCCGCTCGCATACATCAGCTCCAGCATCGCACGGTCGCGCAGGCCGAGCGGCGTGTCGATGTCGGGCGCGGCGAGCAAGGCTTCGACCTGGGCTTCGCTGAGGCTCTTCGGCAGCGGCAGCAGGCGCTTGGCGGCGCTCAGCGGCAGGGTGGGGTCGGCAATCGCCAGATGCTCGCGCAAGGCCCAGCGGAAGTAGCGGCGGAAGACGCTGAGGCGGCGGTTCGCGGTGCTGGTGCGCGTGCCGGCGTGGCGGGCCGCCGCATAGGCACGCAGATCGTGTTCGCTGGTGCCATCGATCGGGCGCTGGCGCGGCGCTTCGGCAAGCCAGTCGGCAAAGAGACTCAGGTCTCGGCGATAGGCGGCGAGTGAGTTCGCGGCCAGGCCGTCCTCGATCCACAGCGCGTCCAGGAATCGGTCGATGCTGGCCTGGCTCGCCAGCCGTGCTGCCGCCGCACTCACTCGAGCCGCAGGTTCTGCTTCTTGACCACCGCCTTGTAGACCTCGTACTCGGCGGCGATCTGCTGCCCGAACTGCTCGGGCGTGTTGGCCACGATCAACGAACCGGTCTCTTCGATGCGCTTCTTCACCGCCGGGTCGTCGAGGGTTTTCTTCACCGCGCCGCTGACCTTGTCGACCACCTCCTTCGGCAAGCCCTTGGGGCCGTAGATGCCGTAGTAGGCCATGCGGTTGACCGGCTCCAGGCCGACCTCCTTGAAGGTCGGCACGTTCGGCAGCTGCACCAGGCGCTGCGGCGCCGAGACGACGATCGCGACCAGCCGCCCGTCCTTGATGAAGGGCAGGGCCGAAGGCAGGTTGTCGAAGATCATCGGCACCTGGCCGGCCACCGTGTCGTTCAGCGCCGGGCCGGCGCCGCGATAGGGGATGTGCGTGATGAAGACACCCGCCAGGCTCTTGAACAGCTCCATCTGCAGATGGCCGATGCCGCCGGTGCCGGAGCTCGCGAAGCTGTATTTGCCCGGGTTCTTCTTGATCTCGGCGAGAAAGCCCGCGTAGTCGCGCGCCGGAAAGCTCGGGTGGACTGCGATCACGTTCGGCGTCGCGGCGATGTTGATGATCGGCGTGAAGTCGGTGATCGGGTTGTACGGGATCTTCGGATTGATCGCCGGGTTGGCCGCGGTGGTCGAGACGGTCGCGACACCCAGCGCGTAGCCGTCGGGCGCGGACTTCGCGGTGTCGTTGGCGCCGACCAGCCCGCCCCCGCCCGCCTTGTTCTCGACCACCATCGTCTGCCCCAGCGGGCCGCCGATCTTCTCGGCCACGACGCGGGCGATGATGTCGGTGGTGCCGCCCGGAGCGAAGGGCACGACCAGGCGCACCGGCCTCGTCGGATAGGCCTGGCTCCACGCGAGCGGCGCGGCGAGCACGCACAGGCCGGCGACGGCGGTTTTCAGGAACAGGCGTTTCATCGGGTCTCCTCGGCGGCTCGGGTGGCGGATCTTGCGGGGCGAGAGGCCCTGGCGCGGCTATCTTGCCCGAATCGCAGGGCCTGTCATCCGGTGTGACACGAGCAGGTCGGCCCGGCTGTCGAGCGGCGCGTTGCTGAGGCACCGGGCGAGTGGTCGCCCATGGGTCGAAGGAGTCCTCGATGAAACTGAAACTGATCGCCCTCAGCCTCGCGCTCGCCGCCAGCGCCGCCGTGCCGCAGCTGGCCTCGGCCAAGGGCTGCCTGAAGGGTGCCGCGGTCGGCGCCGTCGCCGGTCATGTCGCGGGCCACCACGCGGTGGTGGGTGCGGTCGCGGGCTGCGCGGTCGGCCATCACATGGCGAAGAAGAAGGACCAGCAGGCCCAGCAAGCGCAGCAGGCGAGCACCGCCGCGCCGGCTCAGCCATCGAGCAAGTAGGCCGCAGCGGACTGGCCGCGGAGGCTCTCAGACAGCCAACGCGGCCACGCCGGGCACACCTCGGCGAAAGAGCCAGACCAGCAGCCCTGAAGCCACGAAGACGTCCACAGGCAGCATCAGCCCGGAAACCAGGTGGTACTTGTGCGCCACCCCCAGCAGAAAGGGGTGCAGCAGGTAGATGCCGAGCGTGCACGCCGCCGGCTCGCTGAAATCCACCCCCGTCACCAACGACCGTGGTGACAGCAGCACCGCCGCACTGACCGTGATGCCGATCAGGTAAGGCAAGCCGATGCCCTCGAACGGCAGTACGCTGGCCACCGCCAGCAACATCGCCGCCGTCAGCCGCCATCGCACCGCCGTCTTCAGCTGCGGCGCGCAGCCGAAGAAGAGCCCCGCGAGCACGCCGCCGCTCGCGTGCAGATACTGCGGCAGCGGCAACACCAGCCCCAACGACCACCTGCGCCAGAACGGCAGGCTGACGAACAGCAGCAAGAACGCCAGCGCGCTGACCCATGCAAGGCGCTGCTTGTCGACACGCGCCGTGAGCGGCGCGAGCAAGGTCAGCGTGCCGAAGATGAACGGCAGGTACCAGAGGTGGATGCTCGGCCCGGCCAGCACGCCCGCCACGACGCCGCCTTCCAGCGGGATCAGCGCGCGGCCGGTCGCGAGGTTGAAGCTGCCGTAGAACAGGAACCAGATCGACCAGGGCAGCAACAGCCGCCGTGCGCGCGATGCCAGCGTCGGCGGCCGGGCCGCCTGCGCCGTGACCGCGAGATGGACCGAGAGCACGACGAAGACGATCAGCCCGGCGTAGGCGGCCTCCAGGCCGGCAACCTGCGAATGATAGGCGACCACCGCGAGGGCGCTGAGAATCCTCAGCAGTTCGATGTCCTGTCGTCGGTGGCGCGTGTTCATTCGGGTCGGGTGATGGCAAGGCCGTGATGATTCGGGCGGGCCTTCGAGGCAGCGCGCGCTGTTCGCACGAAGCGTGCCAAAGCGGCCCGACAACGGGCGAATGGCACACTCGGCCGCATGCTGCTGTTGCTGCCGGACTTCCTGCTGATCGTGTGCGGCTTCGTCATCTGCCGCTACACCGCACTGAACCGCAGCGTCTGGGACGGCGCCGAGCGCCTCGTCTACTACCTGCTCTTTCCGGTGCTGCTGTTCAGCTCGATCCTGAAGAGCCCGATGCACCTCGGCGCCACCGCGAGCCTGGCTGCCTGCGGCATCGGCGTGGTCGGCGCGGGCATCGCGCTGGCGTATGCGATCGGCCGCTGGCCGGGCGTCGACCGGCGACTGCATGCTTCCGGCGCCCAGGTGGCGTTCCGTTTCAACTCCTACGTCGCGCTGGCCTTGGCGGATCGGCTCGGCGGCGCGCAGGGGGTTGCCTGGATGGCTTTGCTGATCGCGCTGTGCGTGCCGATCTGCAACGTCGCCGCGGTGTGGCCGCTGGCACGGCACGGCGGCCAGTCGTACGGGCACGAACTGCTGCGCAATCCGCTGATCATCGCGACCGTCGCCGGCCTCGTCGCGAACCTCGCAGGCCTGACCCTGCCCGATGCAATCGGCTTGACCTTGCAGCGCATCGGCCAGGCGGCCTTGCCGCTCGGGTTGATGGCGGTCGGTGCCGGGCTGCAGGCAGGTCGATTGAAGGCCGCGCCGCGGCTCGCAACCGCCCTGCTGGCGATCCGCCATCTCGCGCTGCCGCTGCTCGCGATGCTGCTCGTGATCCTGCTCGGCCTGGGCCCGGCGCAGGCGGCGATCGTGATCGCCTTCGCCGCGCTGCCGACCTCCGCCAGCAGCTACGTGCTGGCGGCCCGCATGGGCGGCGACGGGGCCTACACGGCAGGGCTGGTGACCGCCTCCACCCTGCTCGGCATGCTGAGCGTGCCGCTCTGGCTGCGCGTGCTGCCGGCGTCTTGATACTTTCTTGATGGCCACACGACGCCTTTCTTCGCCGTCTTGAGGGCCGTCTGCCTACGCTCCTGACACCGCCCCAAAGGGGCTCGTCAGAGACATTCATGGACTTCGTCTATCTCGCCGGGATCGCGGTATTCGCCGCGCTGATCCTCGGTTTCATCATCGGATGCGACCGGCTCGGGAGCGGCTCATGAGCCCCCTGTATATCGCCGTCGGCGCGATCGCGGTCGCGCTCGGCGTCTATCTCGTCTACGCGCTGATCCGCGCCGAGGAGTTCTGAAATGAGCTCGCTCGCCTGGATCAATCTCGCCGTCTATCTCGGCGTGCTGGCGGTCGTCGCCTGGCCGCTCGGCCGCTGGCTCGCCCACCTCGCGACCGCCGGCACTTCGCCCGCGGGACGCTGGCTTGGCAGCGTCGAACGCGGCCTGTACAAGCTGGCCGGCGTCGACGAATCGGCCTCGATGGGCTGGAAGCATTACGCGATCGGCCTGCTGCTCTTCAACCTGCTCGGCGCGGTCGTCGTCTACGCGCTGCAGCGGCTGCAGGGCGTGCTGCCCTTCAACCCGCAGGCGCTCGGCGCGATCAGCCCGGATTCTTCGTTCAACACTGCGCTCAGCTTCGTCAGCAACACCAACTGGCAGGGCTACAGCGGCGAACAGACGATGAGCTACCTGACGCAGATGCTCGCGCTGACGGTGCAGAACTTCTTCTCCGCGGCCACCGGCATCGCGGTCGCCATCGCGCTGTGCCGCGGCTTCGCGGCGCGCACGACGAAGCTGATCGGCAACGTCTGGGTCGATCTGACGCGCATCACCGCCTACGTGCTCCTGCCGCTGTCTATCGTCTTCGCGGTCTTTTTGATCGGCCAGGGCGTGATCCAGAACTTCAAGCCCTACCAGGACGCGACCACGCTCGAGGTGCAGGCCTATCAGCAGCCGAAGAACGGCCCGGACGGCCAGCCGCTGAAGGACGCCAAGGGCAACCCGGTCATGGAGGATCTGAAGACGCCGACGCAGAGCATCGCGATGGGCCCGGTGGCCTCGCAGGAGGCGATCAAGATGCTCGGCACCAACGGCGGCGGCTTCTTCAACGCCAACTCGGCGCATCCCTACGAGGACCCGACGCCGCTCGCGAACTTCGTGCAGATGCTGTCGATCTTCCTGATCCCGGCCGCGCTGTGCTTCGCCTTCGGCCGCATCGTCGGCGACGCGCGGCAAGGCATCGCGATCCTCGCGACGATGACGATCCTGTTCGCGGTGCTCGCGGTCGGCGCGATCGCCTTCGAGCAGCAGGGCAACCCCTTGCTGACGCCGCTCGGCGTCGACCAGCTCGCCAGCGCCACCCAGGCCGGCGGCAACATGGAAGGCAAGGAGACACGCTTCGGCATCGTCGCCTCGGGCCTGTTCGCGACCATCACCACCGCCGCGTCCTGCGGCGCGGTGAACGCGATGCACGACTCCCTGACGCCGCTCGGCGGCCTGGTTCCGATGGTCGCGATCCAGCTCGGCGAGGTGGTGTTCGGCGGCGTCGGCTCGGGGCTGTACGGCATGTTGATCTTCGCCGTGCTGGCGGTCTTCATCGCCGGGCTGATGATCGGCCGCACGCCGGAGTACGTCGGCAAGAAGATCGAGGCCTACGAGATGAAGATGACCTCGATCGCGATCCTGGTGACGCCGATCCTGGTGCTCGCCGGCACCGCCATTGCCGTGATGGCCGATGGCGGCAAGGCCGGCATCGCGAACCCCGGCGCGCACGGCTTCTCCGAGATCCTCTACGCCTTCAGCTCGGCCGCGAACAACAACGGCAGCGCCTTTGCCGGGCTCTCCGCCAACACGCCCTTCTACAACGTGATGCTGGCGATCGCGATGTGGTTCGGCCGCTTCGGCGTGATCGTGCCGGTGCTGGCGATCGCCGGCTCGCTCGCGGCCAAGAAACGCCTGCCGGTCACGGCGGGCACCCTGCCGACGCACGGCCCGCTGTTCATCACCTTGCTGATCGGCTCGGTCCTGCTCGTCGGCCTGCTCAACTACGTGCCGGCGCTCGCGCTGGGCCCGGTGGTCGAGCATTTGATGCTCTGGAAGTGAGCAACTCATGAACACCAACAAGTCCCTGTCCCTGCTCGACCCCGCGCTGATCAAGCCGGCCCTGGCCGCATCGTTCACCAAGCTCGATCCGCGAGTGCAGATGCGCAACCCGGTGATGTTCGTGGTCTACATCGGCAGCCTGCTGACCACGGTGCTGGCGGTGCAGTCGGTCGGCGGCCATGGCGAAGCCTCGACCGGCTTCATCGTCGGCATCGCGATCTGGCTCTGGTTCACCGTGCTGTTCGCGAACTTCGCCGAAGCCTTGGCCGAAGGCCGCAGCAAGGCGCAGGCGGCTTCGCTGCGCGGCCTGAAGAAACAGGTCTGGGCGAAGAAGCTCGAACAGCCCCGCCACGGTGCGAAGTGGCACCCGCTGCAGGCCGAAGAGCTGCGCCGCGACGCCGTCGTGCTGGTCGAGGCCGGCGACTTCATCCCGCTCGACGGCGAAGTCATCGAAGGGGTGGCCTCGGTCGACGAAAGTGCGATCACCGGCGAATCGGCCCCGGTGATCCGTGAATCGGGCGGCGACTTCTCGTCGGTGACCGGCGGCACGCGCGTGCTGTCGGACTGGCTCGTCATCCGCATCACCGTCAACCCTGGCGAAGCCTTCCTCGACCGCATGATCTCGATGGTCGAAGCCGCCAAGCGCCAGAAGACGCCGAACGAGATCGCGCTGACCATCCTGCTGGTCGCGCTGACCCTGGTGTTCCTGGTCGTGACCGTGACCCTGCTGCCGTTTTCGCTCTTCAGCGTCGACACCAGCAAGCTCGGTACCGCGGTCAGCATCACCGCGCTGGTGGCCCTGCTGGTCTGCCTGATCCCGACCACGATCGGCGCCCTGCTCTCGGCCATCGGCGTCGCCGGCATGAGCCGCATGATGCAGGCCAACGTGATCGCGACCTCGGGCCGCGCGGTCGAGGCCGCCGGCGACGTCGACGTGCTGATGCTCGACAAGACCGGCACGATCACGCTCGGCAACCGCCAGGCCTCGAGCTTCTCGCCGGCCAAGGGCGTGACCGAGCTGCAGCTGGCCGACGCCGCGCAGCTCGCGTCGCTCGCCGACGACACGCCGGAAGGCCGCAGCATCGTCGTGCTGGCGAAGCAGAAATTCAATCTGCGCGAACGCGAGATGGCCAGCCTGGCCGCGAGCTTCGTGCCCTTCAGCGCGCAGACGCGCATGAGCGGCATCGATCTCGGCGTCGCCGCCATCGCGGTCGCAGCGCAGGCGAACGCGAACGCCGGCTTCACGGTCACGAAGGCCGAGCGCAGCATCCGCAAGGGCGCCGGCCAGGCGGTCCGCGCCTGGGTCGAGAGCCTGGGCGGGCGCTTTCCCGATGACGTGCAGCTCGCGGCCGACGAGATCGCGCGCCGCGGCAGCACGCCGCTGGTGGTCGCCGAGAACGGCGGCAGCGGCGCGCGGGTGCTCGGCGTCGTCGAGCTGAAGGACATCGTCAAGGGCGGCATCAAGGAGCGCTTCGCCGAGCTGCGCCGCATGGGCATCAAGACCGTGATGATCACCGGCGACAACCGGCTCACCGCGGCCGCGATCGCGGCCGAGGCCGGCGTCGACGACTTTCTCGCCGAGGCCACGCCCGAAGCCAAGCTGAAGCTGATCCGCGACTACCAGAGCGAAGGCCGCCTCGTCGCGATGACCGGCGACGGCACCAACGACGCGCCCGCCCTCGCGCAGGCCGACGTCGCCGTTGCGATGAACACCGGCACGCAGGCGGCGAAGGAGGCCGGCAACATGGTCGACCTCGATTCGAACCCGACCAAGCTGCTGGAAGT
>Ga0105237_10003463_pt1 | contig 18726 bp, 16 predicted proteins | sample KBSC24metaG_FD_81520 | JGI IMG/M metagenome (GOLD analysis project Ga0105237, IMG submission 81520) | Corn rhizosphere microbial communities from Kellogg Biological Station, Michigan, USA - KBS C2-4 metaG | ecosystem: Host-associated > Plants > Roots > Rhizosphere > Soil | place: Michigan, USA... | reverse complement strand
ATCCCGTCCACTACCGGATCGCCGTACGGCAGGTTCCCGACGGCGCGGGTTCGGCCGAACTGCATCGCGTCCGTGTCGGTGAAACGCTCCGCGTACGGGGTCCCCGCAACGCGTTCAGCCTGGCCCCCGCCGATGAGTACGTGTTCGTCGCCGGTGGGATCGGCATCACGCCGATCCTGCCGATGGTGCGTGCGGTGGCATCCGGCCCATCCCCTTGGCGCCTTGTCTACACAGGACGTTCGCGCGCGTCGATGCCCTTCATCGACGAGCTCACCGAACTCGGGCGCGACCGGGTCCTGATCCGGCCCGACGACCAGTACGGCACGCCGGATCTGGCTGAATTGTGTGCGGCCGCCTCAGCTCGTGCGGCGTTCTACGTGTGTGGCCCGCCCGCCATGATCGAGCAAGCTCGCGATGTCGCCACCGCCGCGGCCGCGGCCGGCAGCACCGCGGAATTCCACAGCGAACGTTTCAGCGCCGCACCGATCGTCGATGGCAGAGCATTCACCGTGCAGCTCACCGAATCAGGCCTGACAGTCGACGTTGCCGCCGACGAGTCTGCGCTCGCCGCGATCCGTCGCATCAAACCGGACGTGCAGTACTCGTGCCAACAGGGCTTCTGCGGAGCTTGCCGCGTGCAACTCGTGGACGGTGTTGTCGAGCACCGGGATCGGGTGCTGACTCCCGATCAGCACAGCGACTCGATGATGATCTGCGTCTCCCGCGCCCAGGGCGACTCGATCTCCGTCGCGCTCTAGTCATCCACAGGCACCCAACAAGGACACCTCCCATGACCAACCCCACCCACACCCATGTCCATACGGCGATCATCGGTGCCGGATTCGGCGGGATCGGCGCAGCGATGCGACTCAAAGACTCCGGCGACAGCGACTTTCTCGTGTTCGAGCGGGCCACCGATATCGGCGGCACGTGGCAGGCGAACACCTACCCCGGTGCGCAGTGCGATATCCCGTCGGTGCTGTATTCGTACTCCTTTGCACCGAATCCTGACTGGACCCGCCTCTACCCGCTACAGCGAGAACTGAAGTCGTACATCGAAAGATGCGTCGAGGACAGCGGCGTCCGACCGCACATTCGGCTCGGGCACGAGGTTACCGACGCCTCGTGGGACGACCTGGCCCAGGTGTGGCGGATAGCCGCGGGCGGTCACCAGTTCACCGCCACGGTTCTGATCGTCGCCACTGGACCGTTCAGCGAGCCATCGATACCCGACCTTCCAGGGCTCGAGAACTTCTCCGGCCCGGCATTTCACTCTGCGCAATGGCGCCACGATATCGACCTGCGCGGAAAGGCAGTCGGTGTCATCGGCACCGGTGCTTCGGCCGTGCAATTCATCCCACAGATCCAGCCCGACGTCGCCAAACTGGTTGTGTTCCAACGGACACCGACATGGATCCTCCCCCACCCGGATCGACCGGTCGGGTCCGCTGTGCGTTCCGTGTTCCGGACGGCCCCACTCGTCCAGCGCCTGGCACGCTCGGCGGTCAGCCTGGTTCAGGAAGCGATGGTGCCCGGTCTGGTCCATCTCCCGGCACTGCTGCAGCCGATGGCGGCCGCCGGAATGTGGCATCTCCGCCGGCAGGTTCGCGACGAGAACCTGCGGGAAAAGCTGACACCGCAGTACGCGTTCGGATGCAAACGCCCGACGTTCTCCAACACCTACTACCCCGCGCTGGCGGCGGACAACACCGTCGTGGAAACCGCGGCGATCCGGCGGGTCACCGCCGACGGGATCGAAACCGCCGAAGGAAACAAGCATCGACTCGACGCCATCGTTTTCGGAACCGGCTTCAAACTTGCCCACAACGAGGGCTTCACCCGGATCCACGGCCGCGATGGTCGCAGCCTCGCCGAGGTGTGGGCAGGCGGAGAGATGAAGGCGCACTTGGGCACCGTCATTCCGGGTTTTCCGAACTTGTTCATGATTCTCGGCCCGAACTCGGTGGTGTACACGTCGCAGATCGTGACGATCGAAGCGCAGCTCGACTTCGCGCTCGACGCGATCGCGCAGATGCGACGCCGTCAGATCCGCAGTATCGACGTCTCGGACGAGACCCTCGACAACTTTATCGAGCACGTCGACCGGCGTCTTGCCGATTCGGTGTGGAACTCCGGCGGTTGTCAGAGTTACTACTTGAGCCCGTCTGGCCGCAACTACACCTTCTGGCCCGGCTTCGTCTTCACATTCCGGCAACGAATGCGCCGAATTCGCCTCGCAGAGTTCGACATTCGGTATGCGACCGCACCAACCGAGTGCGCCGGCGCCGAATTGGTGGTCGGACGATGACCGCACGTGCAGCGATGAACCTTTCTGGCGCAGTGGTTTTCCTCACCGGCGCGGCACAAGGGATCGGCTTTGCAGCAGCCTCCCGTTTCGTTGCGGCAGGATCGCGGGTGGCGCTCGTCGATATCGACGGAGAGCAACTCGCCAAGGCCCAGGCGCTACTGGGGAACGACACCGTGGGGATCGTCGCCGACGTGCGCGATGCCGAAGCCTTGACCGCCGCGGCCGACCAGGTCATGCGTACCTGGGGACGCATCGACGTGGTGGTCGCCAACGCCGGCGTCACGCCACCGCCGGCAACCATGCGCACGATCGAACCCGAGGCTTTCCAACGGGTTATCGACATCAACCTGCTCGGTGCGGTGCACACGGTCCGCGCCGCGACAGAACACGTCATCGCCAGCCGCGGCCACATTCAGCTCATCGGGTCGTGCGCCGCGTTCGCCCCGGGCATGGGCGGTGCGGCCTACATGATCAGCAAGGCCGGGGTCGAGCAGCTCGGGCGAGCGTTGCGGATTGAGCTGGCCCCCCATCGAGTGACGGTCGGAATCTCGTACTTCGGCATCGTCGACACCGCCCTGGCGCGGACCACACTCGACGCCGACCCGGTGGGCCGACGAATCGGCGAACTGTTGCCCTGGCCGCTGAACAAACGCATCGACGCCGATGACGCCGCCGCAGCCATTGTCGACGCAGTCAGCCAGCGCAAAGCCAGTAGCACGGCGCCGCGAGTATGGATTCCCTACGCCTGGCTTCGCGGTGTCATCAACGTGATCCTCGACCAACAACTCGCGGCCAACCCGACCGTGGCCAACATCATCCGGCAGTTGGAGCAATGACACGCCAAGCCCGCAGAAAGAACCGCCTTCGAGAAAAGAGATGTGATGATGCAGTTGAACGAGGCCCTTCACGTCAAAATGACTGGGCTGCTGGACCGCTCGCTTGAACAGAGCACGAGCGAGACCCGACTGGAGCTCTACAGCCGTATCGTCGACCAGCTTGTTGCCGACGAGGCACGGATTCTCCGTGCACTGTCAGACGGCGCCCCGTCGCCGCTGATCAACGTCTATTCGCAGTCTCGGTGGTGGTCGTTGCCGCGAGCAGTCCTGACCAACACTTCCCTCGTCGGGCGCACCGCCGGCGTGACATTGCCGACCATGGTGCCCACTTATGTCGCAAACCTTTTGCAGCTCGGTTTGGTTGAAATCGGACCCCAGGCAGACGAATCGGCCGCCGGTTACGAGGTGCTCATGGCGGAACCGAGCGTCCAGCGCGCCATCGCCGACGCGCAGGGGGCGCGACATTCTGCTCGGGTGGAACGGCTCAGTGTGCGCCTGTCCGGCCTGGGGCGCGAACTGTGGGTGGCAACGATGGGCGGCAGGCAGTAAGGCACACGACTTCTCGAGCTACGCGGGCCACAACGCGTTCCGCCAGAGGGCTGACACCGCGTCGGTAGCGCGCTCGAGTTGGTCAGATTGTCCGGCGATACGCCCAGGTGCACAACCGGTTACGGTCGCGGCGGTCAGGACTCGCACGAGCGCAGGCACATCGGCTGAGATCGGTTGGGCGCCTTGACGTACTTCGGCCGCCACCAGCGCCACGATGCGTCGGGTGATCGCATCCTCGACGTCGGCAACGATATCGGCGATCTCGGGTTCGTAGCCTGCCGATGCGCGACACGAAGCCCACACCGGATCGTCGGCTGCCAGGGCGGCGCGGATACCTGCGATGACACGGGCGATCAATGCCGGCGTGGATTCCCCCGGTGTCCGCAACGCGAACGACTGATCGAGCATCGCCGCAGTAGTGCGTCCATGCAGCAGTTCCGCGAGGGCGGAGTACTTGGATTCGAAATAGAAATAGAACGCAGTTCGAGTGACGCCGGCCTGGCGAGTGATCGCCTGCACCGAAACCTCAGAAATCGGGTTCTGGTCCAGCAGTACGCGCAAGGCCGTCAAGATCGCCGCACGGGCGTGATCACCCCGGTTGGTGCTCGTGGTGCGGTCACGGCTGGTAGGGCTCCGGCGATCACCCGCGGTCGCGCTCACCGGACAAGAAGTGCCGCTCGATTGACGTCGAGTCGTCAACATCACGGCTCTCTTTCTGTCGGGGAAGGCATTTCACGTAACACCGCGTGCATCCAACGATGTGCGCGAGACCACGCCATCGGTGGTATTGAAACAATCATACGCAATATGTTCTACTGTTTCAGTCAAGCCGTTGCGGCTGAACCTGTCCAGGGGCACCGCAACGCAACGCCGGCCGCACGTGGTCCGGACCGCATGGCAATGCTGCGAGAAGGGTTCTGATGAGCGAAAGTCTGTGCGCACATTTCCAACGGCGCGTTGCCGAGCTCGGTGACGCCGCGGCGATTTGCCGCGCCGACGGCACAGTGGCTTTGACGTGGTCGCAGTACGGCGACCAGGTTCGGCGGGTGGCCGCGGGCCTGGCGGCGCTTGGTGTGCGGCGCGGCGACGTGGTTGCGATGATGCTCACCAATCGCGCCGAATTTCACGTTGTCGACGCGGCGGTGATGCACCTTGGCGCGGTCGGCTTTTCGGTGTACAACACCAGCGCCCCGGCGCAGATCACCTACTTGTTCGAAAACGCCAGACCGGTAATCGTCGTCAGCGAAGCGCAATACCTGGAGAAGGTGCTGGCTGCCTCATCGGGTACGGGTGCGCGCCACATTGTCTCGGTCGATGCGTCACGCCACGGTGTGCTCACCCTCGACGAGGTAACTGACGGCGGCGCTGACGATTTCGACTTCGATGCCGCCTGGAAGGCCGTCCAGCGCGACGACCTGGTGACCCTCATCTACACCAGCGGGACCACAGGGCACCCCAAGGGCGTAGAGCTGACACACGGCAACCTGCTGTACCAGCTCGAGGTGATCCCCAGTGTCGTCGGCAATCTGACCAGCGGTCGAGTGCTGTCCTATCTCCCGGATGCACACCTGATAAATCGATGGATCGGCCAGTACGCGCCGATGTACTTCGGCATCACGGTCACCGATGTCGATGATCCAAAGCAATTGATCGACGTGTTGAGCCGGGTGCACCCGACGTTCTTCGTCGCGGTACCGATGCTCTGGTACAAGATTCGGGCTCGGATCGAGGCCCTCGTCGCGGAGCAGACCGGACCGCCGGGCGCGCTTGCGCGGTGGGCCCTGGCCGCCGGCAAGAAAAAGGCCGCGGCCACCCTGGCCGGCGGTCGGCTGGGGCTGTTGGACGAGGCAGCAGCCGTCGCGGCAGATGTGTTGGTGTTGTCGAAGATTCGCTCGCGCCTGGGGATGGATCAGCTGACCGCCGCCGTGTCGGGCGCAGCACCCATCGACGTCACCGTACTCGAGTTCATGCTGGCGATCGGCGTGCCGGTGCTGGAGGCGTGGGGCATGTCGGAGACGTCGGCGGTCACGACCGTCAACCCGAGAAATCGGCCCAAGCTCGGCACGGTGGGTAAGCCCATCCCAGGCACGCAGATCAGACTGGCCGACGACGGCGAGATTCTGGTGCGCGGATGCGGGGTGATGCGCGGATACCACCGCGATCCCGACCGCACTGCGGAGATTCTCGATGCCAATGGCTGGATCCACACGGGCGACATCGGCTCGATCGATGGCGAGGGATATCTGCGCATCGTCGACCGCAAGAAGGAGTTGATCATCAACTCCGGCGGAAAGAACATGTCTCCCAGCAATATCGAGGGCGCATTGAAAGCGACCAGCCCCCTGATCGGCGCTGTCGCCGCGATCGGCGACAACCGCCCGCACATCGCGGCGCTGATCACGCTCGACCCCGATGCGGCTGCGGAATTCGCTTCCCGACATGGATTCGGCGACGCCACCGTCGATGAGATGGTCGATCACGAGGCGACACAGCGAGCTGTCTCTGATGCGGTGGCATTGGCGAACACCCGCCTGTCTCGGGTGGAACAGATTCGCAGCTGGAAAGTATTGCCGCACTATTGGATTCCCGGCGGAGATGAGCTGACGCCGACGCTCAAGCTGCGCCGTGCACCCATCGCCGAAAAATACTCGGCGCACATCGACGCTCTGTACACGCGTTGAACGAGAGGAACAAGACAGTGACCCACGCATCGACGACCGAACTGGCTGACCTGTCCGGTTTGGCCCGGGACTTCTTCACCAAAGAAGTCGCCCCGCGTCACGAGGAGTTCGCCGCCGCCGGAGAGCCTGACCGTGCGTTGTATCGACGTGCCGGCGACCTGGGGTTGCTGCTGATGTCGATATCGGAGGAATTCGGTGGCGGTGGAGCGACTTTCGCGCATGAGGCAGTGCTTTTTCGGGAACAGGCCTACGCCGGGGATCTGTCGATGCAGTTGGGCGTGCACGCCGGCATCGTCCCGCATTACTTGAACGCCTACGCCAGCCCCGAACAGAAGCTGCGCTGGCTACCCAAACTCGCTGCGGGTGAATGGATCGGCGCGATCGCCATGACCGAGCCCGGCACCGGCTCGGATCTGCAGGCCATTTCGACCCGGGCGGTCCGCGTGGGTGACGAATACGTGATCTCCGGCGCGAAGACGTTCATCTCGAACGGTGCGACATGCGACCTCATCATCATCGCGGCCAAGACCGATCCGCAGCAGGGTGCGGCCGGGTTGTCGCTGTTCGCCGCCGAGGTCGGCGACGACACTCCGGGATTCCAACGTGGGCGCAAGTTGAAGAAGATCGGCCAGAAAGGGCAGGACACCACCGAACTGTTCTTCGATGACCTGCGGGTGCCCGCAGAAAACCTGCTCGGTGGTGTCGAGGGTCGCGGCTTCGTCCAGCTGATGCAGCAGTTGCCGCAGGAGCGGCTGATCGTCGGCGTCGCCGCGTTGGGAGCTGTCGAAGCCGCGTACGACCACACTCTGGCATACGTCAAAGAGCGCCAAGTGTTCGGTAAACCTCTTTTCGCTCTGCAGAATACGCGTTTCGAGCTGGCCGAGATCGTCACCGTAATCGACGTCATGCGGACGTTCGTCGAGGACGCCATTCAACGACACGTTCGTGGCGAGCTGGACGTCAAACGCGCCGCGCAAGTCAAACTCTGGTGCTCCGACCAACAGACCCAAATCGTCGACCGTTGCCTGCAACTACACGGCGGCTACGGATACATGGAGGAATACCCCATCTCCCGCCTGTTCGTCGACAGCCGGATCTCACGGATCTATGCCGGCGCCAACGAGGTCATGAAGGACCTCATCGCTCGTCACCTGTAGCCTGCTGATTCGGCCGCCCTGGGCCAGCCGGGTGTGGAACGCTCTACCGGTGCGATTGGGTAGGTTCGGCCAGGTGAGGAGCAACTGATGGGCGGCCATACACCGCTGCCGCCCGCACGCCGGCACGCCGAAGCCGAACCCGAAATCCGCTTCGGTGTGCTGGGTCCACTTCAGGTGACCATCGGGTCCACCCCGATTCAGGTGGGTACGCCGAAACAGCGGGCGGTACTGGCCATGTTGATCACGAACGCCGACCGCGCGGTCAGCGCCGCTGACTTGATCGCGGCCATTTGGGAAGGCGAACCACCGGCCGCCGCGCGCATCTCTGTGAGTGCGTATGTGTCGAATCTGCGCCGCATCATCACCGAGGCGGGCGTCGACGCCCACGCCCTCGTGTCGACCGCACCCCACGGCTACCGACTCGACATCACTGCCGCACAAAGTGATCTGGCCCTGTTCGCCACAGAGCAACAAGCCGGCATCAGCGCCGTGGCCGCTGGCCGCTTCGAAGCGGCCAGCACACACCTCACCGCCGCACTCAGTCAGTGGCGCGGCCCCGTCCTCGATGACCTCCGCGACTTCGCCTTCGCCGAGGCGTTGCGCAACGAGTTGACCGAGGACAAAATCCTGGCGCAGACAGCACGAGCTCAGGCCGAAATCGCTTGTGGCCGGGCCCATACCATCGTTCGGGAGCTCGAAACTCTGGTCGGTGAACATCCCTACCGCGAGCCGCTGTGGGCTCAACTGATCACGGCGTACTACCTCACCGACCGGCAATCCGATGCACTGGACACCTACCACCGGCTCAAAACGGCCTTGTCAGACGACCTCGGCATCGACCCCGCACCGGCCGTGCGTGCCCTGTACGAACAAATCCTGCGCCAGGAACCCCTCGACGTACAACGGAACGCTCAGGCCGCCGCCCAGACGATCATCGCCTTCGAACCCGACGTGACCGCCCTGACAAGCGGTGTCACCGCGGTGCTGCGCGACGGGCACGATCACCTTCATCGACTCAAGGGCTCAGCCACCCGCATCGGGCGGAGCCCCGACAACGACCTCGTCGTACCCGACGACAAGGTGAGCCGGCACCACGCCGTGATCAACAACGCCGACACCACGCACATCATCACCGACCTCGGGTCCGCCAACGGTGTCTACGTCAACGGCGAGCGGGTCCGTGCCACGGCTGAGCTCCACGACGGCGACGCCATTCGAATCGGCAGTCAGGTGTTCATCTTCCAGAGCTACCCGCCCGCCGCGACGCGGGCCGACAACAGGGACTGACCCGGCCTCAGCCGCCGTACTGCGGCTTCAATTGACCCGCCAGCGCCGCCAGCGGAATGTTGGCCACCACGGTGCCGCCGTCCATGGACCACACCCGCTGGCCCGGCGGCGTCGGGTCTTCGCGCATCATCGGCTGATCCGGCATGTACAGCCGCAGCGAGTCACCGGTCAGTGCGAACGCACGGTAATTACCCGAGTAGCCCGGGCCCGCACTGTCCGGCTGGAACTCCGGCACGGTGAACGGGTAGGTGCCCGACGTGTGCGGCGGGGGTACCGCGTCGAGAATCGGCGGCAAGACCGGCGCCGCAGCGGCCGAAACTGCTTGATTGGCATTGACTCCCGGCCGGAACAGGTCGGGTAGGTAGAGCCTGCGTCCCGCGTTCATGTCGAACACGAACGACCGGTAGGCGTTGTTGGGCTGGATGCCGAACGGCTCGAAGATCTCGTGCACCACCACCGTCTGCACGCCGCCGGGGCCACCGATGATCTCGTAATCAGATCTGGCGCTGCTGTCCCGTGGGGTGGTGTTGCCGGTGTTCCGCCACCCGTTGAACAACCGGGTGTAGTAATCACGCAGGACGGGCCCGGCAGTCGGGTTGTCGATCAGCTCGACCGGAACCCGAAGCGACAGCAGCATTTCCGCTTCGCGCTGGGACTTGACCACCGCGGTGCAAGCGCCGCCGTCCCAGACCGCGCCGAGCTGGGCGCAGAAGCTGTCGACCGCTGCGTGGGCAGCCGGGATACCGGTGAGGCAGCCCACCGTGACGGCTGCGGCGGCGAGGGCCGTTCGCACCCTAGCCACGCTTACCGCCCGCTCCGGCAAGCATCACGTCGGCAGCGAGCCATCGATCGCCCACCTTTCGCATCGTCAAGGACACGCTGACATAGTCGGTCTTCTTGTCTTTCACCGCGGCGCTGGTGACGTCCTGCTTCACCGTCAGCAGCACGTCCACGTCGTCGCCGCGGACTGCTTTGACCGCAGCGTCATCGACGGTGCCAGTGGTGGTGACCTTGTTGTCGATCAACATCTTTCGCATCGTCGCCGCGGCCTTGGCGTAGGTGTCCTTGAACGTGCCCGTGGCACCGCCGAGGACATCGGCGAAGTTCTTGTCGATGGTGTTCAAGTCGGTTGTGGTCAGGATGACGGCATAGCTGCGTGCCGCAGCCAGCGCCTCCGCGGCCTCGGCGTCGCGCTGATGCTGCGCGTACACCAAGGCCCACGCCGTGCCGGCCGCGGCCGACAGCGCGATGATCACCGCACCCACAGCCCAACACAGGCTGCGCCGGACCGCATATGTCCTGCGCACCTTGGTAACCGTCGGCGTAGCCGGTTCCGTCTCCGGCGTCTCGATCTCGCTGACCTCTGCAACCTCGGTCACTTCAGCTTCCTTGGCACTCACAGGATTTCGACCTTGCTGGCCAGCCACCGGTCACCGCTGCGCTCCATCGTCATGTCGATGCGGTTGCGGTCGATACGCGGACTCGGGTTGTTCGCGTTCGTGATCGACTGGTCGACGAACAACAGCACTTCGACCTTGTCGGGCGTCGCCGACTTCACCGCTGCAGCGACGACGATGCCTGTCCCGGACGCCTTGTTGTCGATCAGCACCTGCCGCAACTGGTTGGCGCCCTGACTGTAGGCATCCTTGAACTCACCAGTGGAGCCGTCGAGCGACTTGCGGTAGTTCTCGTCGATGTTCTTGGCATCCAGCGTGGTCAGCACCACGGCATAGTCTTTGGCGGCCTGCAGCGCGGCATCGCTCGCCGCGTTGACGCGGTACTGCTCGTACTGCCGCCAGCCCAGGAACCCCAGCGCCGCAACCAACACCGTGAACAGCAACGCACACACCAACGCAGCCAGGCCGACCCGCCGCTTCGATGTCGCGGCGGCCGGTTCCGTGGTCCCGGTGGCCGCGTCTGCCTCCGTCACCTCGGCGTCGGCATCGGCACCTACCGACAAATCGGTCGCCTCGGCGGCTTCGATCTCCGGGTCCTGCACCTGATCGAAGACGTCAGCACTGGCAGTTCGTTTACTCATCACTTCTCGCGTATCTCGTGGCCCGTCAGTTCGGCAGAGGCACCGGCATGACGGGTCCGCCGTAGGGGGTGTCGATGGTGTAGCCCGGGTAATGCGGGGTCTTGTCGGTGACCGCATGCGGGTCGTATCCCGGCGGCGGACCGGCAGTGTCGTCACCCGGCGGCCGCGGCGCATTTCGCGCACCACGAACCAACAGCGACGGATCCTGATCAGCACAGTACGTGTACTTGTACGGCTCGGGGAAACTCGCATCCGATGGCGGGTGACGCGGCAGGTCGTAGTCGCAGCGGTACTTCGGATAGATGTCACCGAGCGCCCAGATGCCACCGTCGTGGACCATGGCGGAGAACCGGTCGATGAACGGATCGCGGTCCGGGCGCCAAATGTACTGCAGCGCAGGAATGCGCTGATAGATGATCTGCGACACCGTGGTCAGGTTCCCGAGGATCTGCACCACGTTCTGCCGGTTGTCGGCGATGAGGTTGTCCAGCGTGGCCAACTGCGGCTCGCCGTTGTCCACGAGGGTGCGGAAACCGCCGTCCATCCTGTTCACGCCGCCGAGCACCGCTTCCAGGCTGTTGGTCGTCGCCTGCAGACCCGGGCGGACGTCGGCGACAGTGCCGAACACCACCCGCGTGCTGCGGATCATGCTGGTCGTCTCCGGCAGCACCGAATCGACCGTGTTCGCGAGCAAGCTGGCACCGTCGAGGATCGCGGCGAGCTTGCGCGGGCCGTCCTTGGTCACGTGCAGCTCGTTGAACATCTTGCCGAGCTTGTCGGCGTCCAACTGCGCCAACGCGCCACGGCTGTGGTCGATGATGTGCGGCAGAGTCACCGGGATACTGGCCTGCTTGCCCGAAATGACCGCGCCGTCAGCCAGATACGGCCCTCCGCCGTGCTCGGGCCGGAAGTCCAGGTATTGCTCCCCCGCCGCCGACAGGCCCGATACCCGCACTGGACTGTCTGATGGAATGTGGGCCGATTTGTCGATGGTGGCGACCGCCTCCACCCCGTTGCCCGTGAGGTTGACGGCCGAGACGCGGCCAATCGGAATGCCACGCAAGGTGACGTCCTGATTGGCCAGCAGCCCACCGGATTCGGGCAGCATGATCCGGACGGCCATGGTGCGGTGGAACGGGTTGAACCGCAGGCCATCGATGGCGATATAGGCGAAGGCCACCACCGCAGTGAGCGCCAGGCCAACCAGCGCGAGCAGAACTTTGCGGCTGGCCACCGCTTTGATGACGCGAATCACCAGCGCGAGAACAGAATTCAACATGCCGATCATGGGCGATCAGCCCCGTTGACTCGACCGACAATCATGTTCCACTCGTACCGCAGACTCCCGATCATCAGATGCCAGTCGGTGCCGTCAGGTCCGTGGATGCCGGGGTCACCCGCATAGTTCTTGTCCGGCAGGGCTCCGATGGCGATCTTCTCGACGGACGCACGTCCATGCAGCGCAGCCGAATTGGTGGACTTGACCACGACGCCGATGAGTCGGTTGAAGGCGGTCAGCGTGATGTTCGGATCCAACGCGATGTCGTTGGAGACCTGCGACAGCTTGTTGACGTCGGCGATGAAGCTGCGGGTGTCGGTGCCCTGCATCGACGGGAACCTCGCCAGTTGCCGGGTGATCCGGGCTACGTTGTCGACCACATCCATGATTCGGGTGGTGTTGTCGGAGATGACGGCCAATGCCGGTCCCCCGGAAGACAAGGCCGAGTCGATGCTCTGCTGGTGGGCCGCCACCTCGGCAGCCATGTTCGAGGTGCTGCGCAATGTCGAGTCCAACTGCGACGAGCGCGCCGACATCTTGGACAGAAACTGGTTGGTCTCCGAGATCAACCCGGCCAGCTTCTCCCCGCGGCCACCGACCACCCGGCCGGCCCCGTTGACATCGGTTGTCAGTGCCCGGACAGCACCGCCATTGACCAGCATCGCCAGCGAATTGAGCAGTTCTTCGACCGTCGGTGCAGATGCCGTGTCCGCCAGCGGGATGGTGTCACCACTGTGCAGCACCGCCCCACCGTCCGCCTTGTCGCTGGGCGGGCGAATCTGCAGGAACACGTCCCCCAACGGGGTGGCCGAACGTAATTCAGCGGTACTCCCCGCCGGCAGCGGCACGTCCTTGCGGATACTCATCGACACCTTGGCGGTGAAGTCATCGGCCTCGATCGAGGTGACTTCACCGATGTCCGCCCCGTACAAACGCACTTTCGCCTTCGACGGCAGATTCAGCGCATCGGTGAACACCGCATTCAGCGAGTACGTCGGCCCACCCGAACCCGGGGAAGGCAACGGCACCCTGTCGAGTCCTGCCGCGCAGCCAGTCATCAGCAGCACGCTGCCGAACACGCCGGTCCAGCGCGCGCAGCGAAGTACGGAAGTGGGACTGATCATCGCGTCGGCCCTGTCGGTGTAGCGGGTGCGGCTGGTGCCGGCTTCGCACCGGGTTTGGGCGGTTCGCCCTGACCAGACGGACCGATGCCGTTGCCCATCAAGTCCAGCATCGCACCCAAGCCATAATCGGGCCCGTAGTCCTGCAATGTGCCTGTCGCACAACCCAGTTGCTTCAGGCCCATGAGATTGCACATCTCCTTGTTCAGGTTGTTGTTGGCAATCACCTTGTCGGTCAAGAGATGGACGCGGATGCTGCCGCCGACCGGGTCCAGCACGTTGTACAAGTTGTCGAGCGTCAGTGGCAGCACATCAATGGTTTCCGTCAGCTCACGCTTGTTGTCGGCCAGCGATTTGGTCATCATGTCCAGGTCACCGAATGCGCCCTTCAGCTGATCACGGTGCCGATTCAGCAGATCGCTCACCTGCTGGAGGATCTCGTTCGCCTTTGCGCCGGTGCGCCCAGATCCCAAGTTCTGGTCCGCGAGGATGTCGCTGAGTTGGTGCACGTTGGCGCCGAATGTCCGAATGGCGGCGTCGTTGTCGGCGGCCGACTGCGTCAAATCCGAGACACTGCGGATGATCTGCTGAAGGTTCTTCTGGGTCTGCGCACCACCGTCAGGGCCGACCTTGAGCGCCTCGGACAATTTGGTCAGCGTGGACTTGATCTGGTCGCTGTTGCCCGCCGAGATCTGGGAGCCCAGATTCACCAGATCGCCGAGCGGCCCGCCACCATTCGCGTCGCCGCGCAGGGCGGTCCCGAGCTTATCGATCATGGCCAGGGTCCGGTCGAACTCAACGGGGGTCCTGGTGTTCCCCAACCCGATCAGGTCACCGTCGCGAAGCTTGGGCCCGCCGCGGTACGGCGGGGTCAGCTCGACGTGCCGGTCGGTGAGGATCGACGCCGACACCGTTGCGGCAACGACGTCGGCGGGCACCGGGACCTTCCGGTCGATGTCCATGGTGACCTCGACATAGCCACCCTTGTTCTCCACCGTGTTCACTTTGCCGACCTGCATGCCCAGCACCGATACCGCGTTGCCGGGATACAGTCCGACGGCGTCCTCGAAGTGGGCCGTCACTGTGATGTCACGGTGCCAGAATCGCGGCAGCATGACAGCCGCCGTCGCCACCAGCGCCACCACCGCGACAACGGCAACCGCGGCAATTATCAAGGCGCGCTTACTCATTTGCAGTCCTTGAAGTATTCGACGATGTTGAACTGCCGGGCTCGACCGCTGATCGCGCACATCCAGGAATCCACCATGAGACCACCGGACAGCTGCACGTCCGCAGCATTCCCGCTACCCAAGATGTTGGCGAAGTCGCGCGCCGCGACCGGCGCGTTCTGCAGGATGTTGCGCACCAGCGCGTCATGGTCGGCCAGCATCTTGGCGAAGTCGTGCAGGCTGTTGATCAGCGCGTCGAGTTGTGGCTCATCGGCGAGAATCGTGTGCGCCCGATCAGCCAGCAACGTCACTCCGTCGAACAGGCGCTGGACCGCTGCCCGCCGCGTGGTGATCTCACCGAGAACCTGGTTGCCCTGCAGCACCAGGGCACCCAGATCGGCCTTCTGCCGGTGCAACAGCGCCGTGATGGTATCGGCGTTGTTGATCAGCGTGCCCAGCTGATCGCGACGAGACTGGATCACGCCCGCCAGTGAATTCAGGTTGGTCAGCGCCTGCGGCAGCGCGTCGGGCAGGCCCTGCAGGCTGGCGCTCATGACTCGTACCGACTCGGCGATCCGGTCAGCGTCGAGCGGAGCCAGGGTGCTGGTCGCGCCCTCCAAGGTCTTCTGGAGGTCGTACGGCACCTCGGTGTGGCTCAACTTGATTGTGTTGCTTCGCAATTCACCGGGGCCGGCGGGGGCGAGCTCCAGATAGCGAGAGCCGAGAATGGTGGTCAGCTTGATCGCCGCATGAGTGTCGGTACCCAACCGCACGTTCTTGTCGGCCTTGAAGGTGACCACTACGTGGTCGCCGGCCAAGGCGACGTCCTGTACCTCGCCGACGGGGATGCCTGCGATGGTCACCGCGTTGCCCGACTTGATGGCCGCGGCCTGGGCGAACTCGGCGGTGTACTGCTTCCTGCCGAAGTCGAGCACGCTGATCAGCACAACCGTGAGAACCATCACGACGATCACTGTCAGACCGATGACGCCGAGCCAGAACTTGTTGTAGTCCTCCAGAACTCGTTGCCGCCCGCCCGGGATGTTCGCCGGGCGGAGCGGGCCACCGAACATGCCGCTCATCGGCACACCGCCGAGTGCCACACTTCGTTGCCATTACCCGGGGTCGCGGCGATGACGAAGTTCTGGAACCACTGCTTCAAGCCGCGCCACAGCGCGAAGTCCACATCACACGGGTACGCGTTCAGGTATGTGCCGTCCTGCGTCATCCGGCTCAGCCCCTTCAACAACAGGGGCACGTTGGCCATCATGTAGCCGAACCGCGCCTTGCCCTCGGTGGTGCTGTACTTCAAGAAACCGGGGTCGCGGGCGATGAACTCCTGCATGTTCGGAGTGATCGCATTGACGATGGTCGACAACCGATTCACATTCGCCGTAATCGACCCCACCGAAGCGACCAGCTCCTGGCGCCGGGCGTTGAACGACGCCAGCGACGCCGACGTCTGGCTCAGCATGGTCTCCAGATTGGCGCTCTGCTTGGCCAGTGTCGTCATCAGCTTGTCCAGGTTGGCGATCAGATCACCCAGTGCCGCATCCGGACCCGCCAGAGTCTGCGTCAACACCGAGGCCTGGGTGGTCAAGGTCAAGAGCGAGCCCTGATTACCCTGGAATGCCTGAATGATGGCGCCCGTCAGGTTGTCCACCTGCTTGGGATCCAACTCGGTGAACAGCGGCTCGAAACCATTGAGCATGTACGAGATATCAAATGACGGGTTGGTCCGGCTCTCCGGAATCTGCGCGCCCGCAGGCAGTTTCCGCCGCTCCCCCTCGCCCTGGCTGAGTCCGACGTAGCGCTGCCCGATGATGTTCTGGTACGTCACCGAGGCCAGCGTGTTGGTGTAGAGCGTCTGGTTGCTGTGCACCTGGAAGGTGACCTTCGCCCGGTAGTCGGAAGTCAGGTCGATCTTGTCGACGCGGCCCACCCGCACTCCGGCCACCCGGACGTCATCGCCCTCGGCCAGGCCCGAAACATCCTTGAACATGGCCGAGTAGGTCGTGGTCGGCCCGGCAATGTTGCGCTGCAAGGTGGCGAACACCATCCACGTGACGGCGACCGAGAACACCAGGAACAGCGTGAGAAAAACGACAGTACTGCGTTTCAGTTTCATCGCGGTCCCTCACTGCTCTGCCCGCCTTCGGCGGGGCCTGGCACCGGAGTGACCTGTATTTCTTGCCCGCGCGCCACGGGACCCAGCAACAGCTGGGTCGCGGACGTGGCTGGGCCACCGACAAGCTTGCTCAACTGATCCTTCTCAACATCGCTGCCGACCGGACCGACTGTTCCGCCGAACAGCGGCGCAGATTGCTGCTGAATCTGGGCCGGTGCACCGGCTTCCGCGGGCAGCGGTGGCCCCGCGGGTGCGGGCACGGCTTGTGGACCCGGCGCGGGCGCTGTCTGAGGCGCCGGTGGCGCATCGGGGTCCGGCGGCCCGGGGAAGTCGGGCACGATCGGCACTGAGAATCGCGGCGGAGCGGTGTTGGGGTAATTCTCGGGAACCCAGGCGGGCGGGGCCATACCCATCGACGCCAGCCCTGGTTTGAGGTCAGGTGCCGTCGGCGTTTCCGGCGCAGTCTGGCAGCTTGGCCCCTCCAGAGCGCCGTACCGCGGGCAGTCTGCCCGGGTGTACTGCCGTGACGGATTCATCGAGATGACCGCCTTGACGGTCAACATGTTGGTCACCGGGTCCCACGCCTCGTCGTATGCCTTGTTGGCGAGGGCCTGCAACCGTGTCGAAATACCGTGGAACTCGCCGGCATGGTCCGCGATCACACCCAGCCCCGGTGTCAAACCGGTACTGACCTGGATCATCCGGTCGGTCTGATGGTCGAACGCATCACCAAGAGTGCCAGTGGTATTCAATCCGCCGGTGAGGAAATTGGTCAGCTGCGAACGCTTTTCGGCGAACGTCCGCATCGGCCTGACGGAGCTGTCCAGCGCGGCGAACAGATCCGGTGACACGGTGCGCAGGCTCTCGGAGGCGGCTTTGAGCGCCGACAACGTCGTCGGGCCGGTGTCATCAGACTTCACCACCGAATTCAGTTGCCGCATGATCTCATTCACGTCATGCCCGGCGTCGGTGAGCTTCTGCCCACGGCCGTGCGTGGCCTCCGAGATGGCCGCGAAGACACCGACGTTGTTGGCATCGGGTGACTGTCCGACGGCCTTGAGCAGCTGGCGCAGCTTGGCCAACACGTTCTGGAACAGCACCGTGGGCAGGGTTTGGTCTTCCATGACGACGTCGCCGCTCCGGATGGGCCGCGCGCCGTTGCCGTTCTGCACGAGCTGCACAGCCGACACGGCAAAGAGGTTCGCCGGCACCACGCGCGCCGTCACGTTATCGGGGATTTGTGGCGCGAACTGCGGCTGGATGTTGACGTGCACCACGTTCGGCGAACCGTGCTGAGAGGGCGTCACGCCCGACACCATGCCGACGATCACGCCGCGGAACTTGACGTCGGAGCGCTCGGGCAATCCGTCGCCGATGTTGACGAGCTTGAGGTCTACCCGGATGAAATCATCGAGCTTGCCTTGGGATTTGACGACCATCAGGACTGCGGCGATCGAGGCGACCACCGCGAAGCACAGGCCGATGACGCCCAACTTGCGATCGGTGGAGCCGCGCGGGTCGTGATCGAACGAGTTGCCCATCAGCCACCGAACCTTGCGCCGCTGATGACGCCCCACAGGGCCATCGTGAGCAGCATGTTGACGATCATCACCACAGTGACACTGCCGCGCATCGCTCGCCCGGCCGCCACGCCGACACCTGCCGGACCACCCGAGGCGAAGTAGCCGTAGTAGCACTGCATGGTCGAGGAGATGAACACGAAGACCACTGCCTTTATGGTCGCGAACAGCACGTCCCGGCCTTCGAGAAACAGGCCGAAGTAATGGAGGTAGGTGCCCGTGGACTGACCGGCCACCACACTGACCAGCTGGCACGACAGATAAGCCAGTGCAAGCGAAGCCAGGAAGAGCGGCACGACGGCGATGACCGAGGCCACCACCCGCGTTGCCACGAGGTAGGCCACCGAGTCGATACCGAGGGTGTCCAGGGCGTCGATCTCATCGTTGATCCGCATGGCGCCCAACTGCGCGGTGAACCGGCAGCCGGCCTGCGCGATGAACGCCATCGCGATCATCGCCGGCGCGAGTTCTCGGGTCGTGGCGAACGACGAGACCAGGCCAGTGGCAGGCCCCAACCCCAACAGGTTCAACGCGTTGTAGCCCTCGATCGCCACCAGCGCCCCGGCCGTGATACCAAGCACCCCAGCCACATT
>Ga0105237_10003461_pt1 | contig 18735 bp, 15 predicted proteins | sample KBSC24metaG_FD_81520 | JGI IMG/M metagenome (GOLD analysis project Ga0105237, IMG submission 81520) | Corn rhizosphere microbial communities from Kellogg Biological Station, Michigan, USA - KBS C2-4 metaG | ecosystem: Host-associated > Plants > Roots > Rhizosphere > Soil | place: Michigan, USA... | reverse complement strand
GCCAGCGGCGCGACGTCGACACGGCGCTGGGCGAACGCCGGCACCCAGGCACCGTCGGAGCCGAGCACCGGCCAGCTGCCGCCGCCGAGCGCGAACACGGCGGCCTGCGCCTGCACGCTACGCTCGCCGTCGTCGTCGACGGCGAAGCGCAGCGCGCCGTCGGCATCCCAGCCGAGCCAGCGGTGATGGCGATGAAACCGTACGCCGCTCGCACGCAGCCGCCGCAGCCAGCCGCGCAGCAGCGGCGCCGCCTTCAGGTCGCTTGGAAACACGCGTCCCGAACTGCCGACGAAGGTCTCGATGCCGAGACCGCCGGCCCAGTCGCGCAGCGCCTGCGCGTCGAACACATCGAGCCAGCGCGCCACCTCGACCTCGCGCGCGCCGTAGCGCGTCACGAACGTCGCCGGAGGGTCGGAATGCGTGAGGTTCAGCCCGCCCTTTCCGGCGATCAGGAACTTGCGCCCGACCGAACCCATGCGGTCGTAGACATCGACCTCGACGCCGGCCGCACGCGCCGCCTCCGCCGCCATCAGGCCGGCAGGGCCGCCGCCGATGACGGCAAGCGCCGGCGCAGCAGTAGGCTCAGCCGCCAACCTGAGCGATCCAGTCCTGCAGGTTGTAGTAGTTCGTCACGCGTGCGATGCGGCCGTCCTTGATGTCGAAGAAGGCGCCGCCCGGCAGCACGTACTTCTGCCCGCGTGCCGGCGGCAGGCCCTCGTCGCTGGCCTTGTAGGTGCCGTGCACGACGTATTCGGCCGCCGCGCGCGTGCCGTCCGGCGTGGCGCTGACGACGATATCGGCCAGCTGCTCGGAATAGCTCGCGTCCATGCGCGCGAGGAACGCGCGAAACGCCGTGCGGCCCTTCTCGCGCGCGCCCTGGTTGAGGTCGTGCACGACGTCCTCGGTCAGGTGCGCGAGCATCGCTTCCCAGTCGCCGCGGTTGAAGGCGGCGTAGTAGTTCTCGATCAGCGCGATCGTTTCCTGAAGGGACATGGCAGCTACCTCGGTGCGTGGAGACAATCCCGTATGGTAGCAACCGCGTCAAGCCGCGGTGGCGGATGATGGCGATCGTCTACCGCGGCCGCCGCGGCATGGCGTCGCAGCCGTTACCAGAACGTGCGCCAGGGATGCGTCCAGTACAGCACCCAGAGCAGGCCCGAAGCTTCCCAAAAGAGCTTGCGCAGGCCGCGCGCTGCGAGCCAGACGATCACGCAGGCCAGCAGCAGCGGCAGATGTTTTTCCAGCGTCGCCCGTGGCTCCGCCGAGAGGCCGGGAATGCCCATGCTCATCGCGTTTCCTCCCGCACCGCGAGTGGTGCGGGAGGATCATCGCGGTTCGAACGCCGCGCGATCAGGCGCAGCCGTCAGCGATCGCGCATGACGCCTGTCACGCGCCCTGCTGCTTGATCCAGTCGTCGATCACGCGTTCGAGCAAGGCGAGCGGCAGCGCTCCGTGCGTCAACACCTGATCGTGGAACTTGGCGAGCGTGAATTTCGGACCGAGCGCCTGCTTCGCCTTCCCGCGCAGCTCGAGGATCTTCAGCATGCCGGCCTTGTACGCGAGCGCCTGGCCGGGGTCGACGAAGTAGCGTTCGATCTCGGCGGTCACATCGGACTCGGCCATGCCGGTGTTCTCCATCATGTAGGCGATCGCCTGCTCGCGGCTCCAGTGCTTGTAGTGGATGCCGGAATCGACGACCAGGCGCACGCCGCGCATCATCTCGTCGCGCAGGCGCCCCAGGTTGTCGAGCGGATCCTTCTCGAAACCGAGCTCCCACGCCAGCCGCTCGGAATACAGCGCCCAGCCCTCCGCGTACGCCGTGAACGGCAGCACGCGGCGGAAGAACGGCACGCCTTGCAGTTCCTGCGCGATCGAGATCTGGAAATGATGCCCCGGAATGCCTTCGTGATAGGCCAAGGTGCGCATGGCGAATTTCGGCGTCTCGGAAGTGTCGCGCATGTTCGCGAAGAACGTGCCCGGACGCGTGCCGTCGAACGAACCCGGCTCGTAGTAGGCGCCCGGTGCGGTCTTCTCGGCGAACGCCGGCACCGCCTTGACCTGCACGCCGAGCTTGGGCCTCACGTCGAACGCGTCGCCGAGACCTGAGTTGACCTCGTCGAGGATCGCCTGGTACTGCTTCAGCATCGCCGCCTTGCCTTCCGGCGTGCTCGGAAACGTCGACTCGGGCGCATGCGCGAGCTGCTGCACGCGCGCACCGATGCTGCCTTCGACCAGGCCCTTGTCCTTCAGGATCGCATCCATCTCGCCGCTGATGCGCGCCACCTCGGACAGCCCCAGCGTGTGCACCTGCTCCGGCGTCATGTCGGTGGTCGTGTGCATGCGCACGCACCAGGCGTAGTACGCGTCGCCGTCGGGCAGGCTCCAGGCGCCGTCGTTGCGCTGCGCCTTGGGCTGCAGCGAGGTGAAGTAGTCGATCAGCGAGTGGTAGGCCGGGTAGACGCTGTTCTGCACCGAGGCGGCGACGCGAGCGAGCAGCGCATCGCGGTCGGCCTGCGCGATCTGCTCCGGCGCGATCTTGTCGAGCTTCTCCTTGAAACTCGTGTACAGCATGTTCTGCTCTGCCGGTACGCCGACGAAGCCGTCCATTTGCTTCAGCACGCCGTCGACGGTGAATTTCGGCGGCAGCACGCCCTTCGATTCGCGCAGCCTGAGCCCCTCGATCACCTGATCGAACTTCTGCGGGAATTTGTCGAGCCGCGCGATGTAGGCGTCCGCGTCGTGGCGATTGTTGACCTGATGCGTCTCCGACATGAAGCTCGGCAGGCTCGACTGGATGCCGGCCATCTGGTTGACCGGGAAATCGTGATCGCGGAAGCGGTCGCCTTCGACCTGGATCGAGAGGAAATAGTCGAGCACGTCGTAGGACAGCTGGCCGTCGCGATCGAGCGCGTTGCGGTCGTAGCGATGCAGCGTCTCGACATCCTGCTTGATCATCTCGGCCATCGCCGCCTCGTGCGCGGGCGATGCGTCGTCGAGCTTGTCGCTGTAGAAGTCCGCCCAGGCGGGGAGGATGCGCATGTTGCTCAGCAGTTCCGGGCTTTGCAGCGCGAACTGGCCGAACACGCGCCCGTAGAACCAATCGATCTTGTAGGGCTTGAAATACCACACGTGCACGAAGAACACGCCGGCCACGACGACGACCAGCACGAGCAGGCGCAGCAGCCACTTCAGCAGCGTTCGCATGGACACATCTCCCCCTGGAAAACCCGCAGCGTAACCGGTCCGGAGGGAAGCGGCATCGGACTGCGGCCCGACCCGGCGCGCGGCTTACGGATTGCTAACGCCGCTTCCTTCCTTTTTCCACACTCGCTGCACCATCCTTACGCGGTGCGGGCCTAAGCTGGTCGCCGTCGAATCACCGACACCCGCAGAGGAAACGCAATGCTCTGAAGCCCCGCCGCCGCCCGAAATTCGACTTCGGGCCGGTACTTGCGTCATGCCCCGTTCCGCCGTGCCCACTCCCTCGCGCGGAACCCGCCCTGGCAACGACGTTCCTGGCCGATGCATCGTCCAACGATGCCCTCTCCCCAACGTCATCCGGTTCCCGGCCCTCCCAGCCCCGGCAGCCACGATGCATCGGCCTCTTTTTTGCCTCCACGACCTCTTTTTTTTCTGCGGCGCTCACCGCTGCGTGGCTTCGCGCAGGTGCGCCACGAACGCGCGGACCTTCGCCGGCGGATGGCGGCCGGAATACACCGCGTAGATGCCGCCGTCGGGCAGCCGGTGCCCGCGCAGCAGCGATACGAGCCGGCCGTCGCCGATCGCATCATCGACGAGGTAGTCCGGCAGCACCGAAAGGCCGCCGCCCGCGAGCGCCATCGCATAGGCCGACAGCGTGCTGTTGACCTCGGCCACCGGCCTCACGCGCACCGAGCGGCGTGTACCGCCGGCGCCGGCGAAGGTCCAGTGCAGCGGCGCGGGCAGCACCGACAGTGCGATCCAGCCGTGCTGTGCCAGATCGTCGGGGCGGCGCGGCGTTCCGGCCGCTGCCAGATAGGACGGAGCGCCGACCAGACGCTGGCGGAACGCGCCCAGGCGCGCCGCGTGCAGGCGCGAGTCGCGCAGCCAGCCGACCCGAACGGAAACGTCGAAGCGTTCGGCGATCGGATCGGCGATGCGGTCGCTGACGACCAGCTCCACTTTCAATTGCGGATGCAATCGGGCGAACGAAGCGAGCGCGGGCGCGACCACGGCCGGGCCGTGGTCGCTCGATGCGCCGACGCGCAGGGTTCCGGTCGGGACATCGCGGTTTTCGCCGACGCGTTCGATCGCCGCCTCGGCCTCGCCCAGGATGCGCACGCAGTCGGCGTGGAACAGCGCGCCGGCTTCGGTCAACGCCATGCGCCGCGTGCTGCGCAGGAGCAGGGTCACGCCGAGCTCCTTTTCCAGGCGCGCGACGTGCTGGCTCGCCATCGCCTTGGTCGTGCCGAGCTGCTCGGCGGCCGCCGTGAACGAACCGGTGCGCACGACGGCGACGAAGACCGCCAGCCGATTCAGATTGATTGCGGTGGCAGCCATGACGACGCGCCCATTGTAAAGCCGGAGTTTACGATGAATTCCCGTTCGCGGGATTTATCTGCCGCGGCCATCTGGTCCACACTGCGCGCCGTCAGTTCGTACCCTCCCTTCGCCTCTCTGCCAGGAACCTTCATGAAAATCGCATTGTTCGGGGCCAACGGCCACCTCGGCCGCGTCATCCTCCAGGAAGCGCTGCAGCGCGGCCATGAGGTCGTCGCGATCGCGCGCGATCCGGCGCGCCTCGTGCTCGACGATCCCAAGCTGACCGTGGTCGCCGGCAACGCCGGCGACAGCGCCAGCTTCGGCAAGGCCATCACAGGTGCCGACGTGGCCGTCGCCAGCCTGTCCGGTCGCCGCGACGCGGACTCCGCTGCCGTCCCGCGCTATGCGCGCGTCCTGCTCGACGCATTGCCACGGGCCGGCGTCGCGCGGCTCGTATGGATCGGCGGTGCCGGCAGCCTCGAAGTCGCGCCGGGCGTTCGTGTGATCGACGATCCGAATTTTCCGGCCGCCTGGAAACCCGAAGCGCTCGCACAGGCCGACGCGCTGCAGGTCTTCCGCGAATCGAACGGCGTGGTCGACTGGACCTACATCAGCCCCGCCGCGCTGATCGAGCCCGGCGAACGCAGCGGCCAATACCGGATCGGCGGCGACCAGCTCCTGGTCGATGCCGAGGGCATCAGCCGCATCTCGATCGCCGACTACGCGGTCGCCGTGGTCGACCGCATCGAGAAGGACGACGCCCGCCGCACGCGCATCACCGTCGCCTACTGAACAGCGGCCTGCGCACGGTCTATTCGTGATCGTGCGCGGGCGCATCCTCGGCGTGGCCATGGTCGTCGGCGTGACCGTGGCCATCGGCATGATCGTGGTCCTCGGCATGCTCGCCGTTTCCGGCATGCTCCTCGCGATGATCGTGATCGTCCTCGCCGCCGCCATGATGATGGCCGCCGCTGGCGACGACTTCGTCGTGGTACTGCTCCGGCGTCAGTTGGGGTAGCTTGCGCGCGAAGGCGACCAGGCCCCAGACGTACTTGTCCTCCATGCTGCGTCCCCACGCGGGCATCCCGCTCATCTTGATGCCATGCTTGATCGCCCAGAACGCCTGCGCCGGATCGCCGATGCCGCGCTGCGCGAATTCCGGCGGCGCCGGGTACAGGCCCCGATGCAGCTCGCTGTCCGTCTTGCCCGGTTTGAGATGGCACGATGCGCACATCGTGTCGTAGTTGCCGGCCGCCGAGCGGATCAAGGCCGCATCGTCGAGATCGGGTACGGCGATGCCGTCGGCATGCGAGGCGATCGAACGCTCGCGAAACATCTTCAGGAATTGCTCGGTGACCGACCAGTGCGGCGCGTCGGCGGCGACGTTGTAGATGCCGGACCAGGCTGTGCCAGCCGCGATCGCGAACAGGACGAGCAGCAGCAGGATCAATTTCGATAAGGCTTTCATGGTGACTCCCGTCAGAACCAGAGGCGCAGGCCGGCAACGGCCTGCGTGTCGAAGGCGCGCTCGTCGCCCGTGTCGAAGACACTCGTGCGCGAACCGAAGCGGCGATGCCATTCGACGCCGACATACGGCGCGAACTCGCGGCGGATCTCGTAGCGCAGACGCAGGCCGAACTCGGCATCGGACACGCCCGCGGCAATGCCGCGCGCGGGATCGGACTTGCCATAGGCGTTGAGCTCGAAGCGCGACTGCACGATCCAGCGCTGCGTCAGCAGCGTGTCGTAGCTGCTTTCCATGCGCAGCGCCGTACGATTCTGCGGACCGACATAGGCCGTCACGCCGAGCTCGAACCAGTACGGTGCGAGCCCCTGCACGCCGAACGCCGCCCAGGTCCGGCCGGGCCCCTGGCCGAAGTCGCGGCGCACACCGAGCTGCGTATCCCAATACGGCGCGACCGCATGGCTCCACAAGAGCTGCGCATCGGCGTCTTCGAGCGTGCCTTGCGAGCGCCGCCCTTCGCTCTTGAACCAGAGCTTGTCGAAGTCGCGGCCGTACCAGCCCTCGGCGTTCCACGCGGTCGCGTAGCCGTCGTCGGTCTTGACGCGTTCGAAGCGGTCGAGCGTGAACAGGCCGAAGCTCGCGTCGTCGTCCATGCCCATCACGTCGACCATCTGCGCCGCAGTCATCGCGCCCATGTCATGTTGCGGCGGCAGTGGCGCGACATGATCGGAAGCCACCGGATGGGCTTGCGCCGGATTCGTCTGCGCACGATCCGTTTGCACCGTGTCCGTCTTCGACGGCGCGGGCTGGCCATGCTGCCCGTGCATCGCCGCGTGATCCATCGCCGGCATGCCGGCTGCGGTGTCCGTGGGCGGCGGTTCCGGCTGCTCGGCGCGCGGCTCGTCTTCGTGTTCGATGGCCACGTGCAACTGCGCCCGCGCGCCGGGCGACGCGGCAACCAGCACGATGCAGCACGCCAACGCGAAGCGGGTGCGTACGGGAGTGCGCGCCTTCATGCGACCACCACTTCGCGGAACATGCCCGCTTCCATGTGGTACAGCAGATGGCAGTGGTAGGCCCAGCGCCCGAGCGCATCGGCGCTGACGCGATAACTGATCTTCTGCGCCGGCTGCACCACGACCGTGTGCTTGCGTACCTGGAACGAGCCGTCCGGCGCTTCGAGCTCGCTCCACATGCCGTGCAGATGGATCGGGTGCGTCATCATGGTGTCGTTGACCAGCACGATGCGCACGCGTTCGCCGTGGCGCAGCTGCAGCGGCTGCGCATCGGAAAATTTCTGGCCGTCGAACGACCAGATGTAGCGTTCCATGTGGCCGGTCAGGTGCAATTCGACCGTGCGCTGCGTGTCCGCACTGATCGGCGCGGCGATGCTGTGCAGGTCCGCGTAGGTCAGCACGCGGCGGCCGTTGTCGCGCAGGCCGACGCCCGGATCGTCGAGATTCGTGCGCGGCGTGTCGACGCGCATGTCGACGCCGGGGCCAAATTCGGCGCGTGCATGCGTCACGGCCGCCGGCGCGTGCATCATCGCGGCGTGGTCCATTCCCTTCATCGCGGAATGATCCATGCCGCTCATCGAGCCATGATCCATGCCGGACATCGACGCTCCCTCCATCGATCCCATCATGTCGCCCATCGAGAGCAGCACGCGCGCATCGAGCGGCGGTACGTCGGCTTTCAGTCCAGGCCGCGGCGTCAGCGTGCCGCAGGCGTAGCCGGAGCGATCCATCGCCTGCGCGAAGATCGCGTAGGCGCGGTCCGCGTCCGGCTCGACGATCACGTCGCAGGTTTCCGCGGTGCCGAGGCGGAATTCGTCGACGCTGACCGGCTCGACGTCCTGGCCGTCGTGCGCGATCACGCGCAGCTTCAACCCCGGAATGCGCACGTCGAAGAAGCTCATCGACGAGCCGTTGACGAAGCGCAGGCGTACCTTGTCGCCGCGCGCGAACAGGCCGCTCCAGTTCGCCGCCGGCGCACATCCGTTCATCAGATAGGTGTAGACGTGCCCCGAAACGTCCGCCAGGTCGCTCGGATTCATGCGCATCTGGTTCCACATGCGCCGATCGGCGAGCGCTCGCGCGATGCCGCTGTCGCTCGCATCGCGCAGAAAGTCGAGCGCAGTCGGCTTGGCGAAGTTGTAGTAGTCGCCGTGCCGCTTCAACGTCGCGTAGATGTGCTCGGGATCGGTGTCGGTCCAGTCCGACAGCAGCACGACGTAATCGCGCTCGGCGGCATGGCGTTCGCCGCCGCGCGGTTCGATCACGATCGGCCCGTACAGGCCGATCTGCTCCTGGAAACGCGAGTGGCTGTGATACCAGTACGTGCCGGCCTGGTTCACCGCGAAACGGTAGGTATAGCTTTCACCGGGTGCGATGCCCATGAAGCTCAAGCCCGGCACGCCGTCCATGTCGGCCGGCAGCACGATGCCGTGCCAGTGGATCGAGCTGCGCTCGCGCAGGGTATTGCGCACGCGCAGCGTGACCGTGTCACCCTGGCGCCAGCGCAGCAGGGGCGCCGGCAGTTGCCCGTTGACGACGGTGGCGCTGCGCGGCGCGCCGGTGAAGTTGACGGTCGCCGCGCCGATCTCGAGATCGAATTGCGTACCGTCCAGTACGTCGCGGCGCGGCGGCGACTGCGCGATTGCGGGTCCGCGCCAGCCCAGCCCGGCGGCGACGCCGCCCAGAGCCAGGCCTTGCACGAAGCGGCGCCGCGAGAACGCGGACGGCGCGCCCGTTGGAAAAAGGTTCATTGAGAAACTCCGAATGGCGACGCGCCGAACGCGCGTCACAAGCCTCCGCCACGGGCACGGCCCGAGACGGGAGGATCCTCGATCTTCGGCAGATCAGGCGATCGGAGGTCGCAGCAGCGGTGCTGCCAGCGTCGCGTACGCACGCGGCAACGCGGCCGGCTCGATCGCGGCTTGCGCGGGATTCATCGCGGCCGGCAGGGCGAGGAAGCTCACGGCAGCACACAGGGGTCCGCAAGCGCACAGCTTGCCGACACAGCACAGGCAGTCGTCGGCGTGCTGGTGCCGATGCGCGGCTTGCGCAGGCTTGACGGCGTCACGATGCGCGCAGGGCGGCTGCTCGACCGTCGCCGATGCGGCATGGCCTTGACCGGATGGAACGACCGGCAACGCCGCCACCACGATTGCGTTCGCGATCAACGCGAACGCCATCACGCAGGCGAACACGCGCGCACCCTGCCCGCGCGCGATACGGCGCAGACGCAACAGGAAGCTGGCGGAGAAAGGCATCACGCCCGAGAATGGTACGCATCGAGCGCTCGCGCGCAAGTCCGCAGTGCGCGCCGCCCCACTCTTCCTGATCTAATCCCATGAACTATCGCCACGCCTTCCATGCCGGCAACTTCGCCGACGTCCTCAAGCACACGATCCTGCTCGAGCTGATCGATGCGTTGGAAGCCAAGCCCGGCGCGTTCTGCTACGTCGACACGCATGCCGGTCGCGGCCGCTACGACCTGCGCAGCGAAGAAGCCGTCAAGACCGGCGAAGCGGCCGACGGCGTGCAGCGGCTGCTGCGCGCCGAAGTGCTGCCCGATGCGCTGCAGCGCTATACCCACGCCGTGCGAGCGTTCGGCGCGGGCGAAGGCGGCGAGCTGGTGCAGTATCCGGGGTCGCCGCTGCTCGCGCAGGCACGCCTGCGCGAGCACGACCGCGCCATCCTGTGCGAGCTGCAGCCCGAGGAAGCCGCCGCATTGAGAGCGTCATTGCACGGCGATGCGCGCCTTGCGATCCATCAGCGCGATGGCTACGCGGCGCTCAAGGCGCTGCTGCCGCCGCCGCAGAAGCGCGGGCTGGTACTGATCGATCCGCCGTTCGAAGCGCAGGCCGCGGAATTCGATGCGATCGCCGCGGCACTGACCGACGCCTTCGCACGCTGGCCGAACGCGATCTATGCCGTCTGGTACCCGATCAAGCTGCGCGAAACGCTCCTGCCGTTCTACCGCTGGCTGCACGCGCATGCCGGCAAGGCCGACGTGCTCGCCGTCGAACTCATGCTGCAGCCGCCGAACAGCCCGCTGCGGCTCAACGGCTGCGGCATGGTCCTGGTCAATCCGCCGTGGCAGTTCGACCGCCGCCTGCAGACGTGGATGCAAACCGCGCAGGATCTGCTCGCGCCGGCCGATCAAGGCAGCCACCGCATCGAGTGGCTGAAGACGGCATGAGACCTCAGCCGGCCGTGCGCGCGTATTCGGTCAACGCGCGCGCGCGCGACGCCGCCAGGTCGACGATCGGCTGCGGATAGCCGCTGGCACGCAGCCGCACCGGGTCCTGCCAGGGCCGATGGACGAGCGTGTCGGGAAACAAACGCAGCTCCGGCACCCAGCGACGCACGTAGTCGCCCTTGGCGTCGAACTTCTCGCCCTGAGTCACCGGATTGAAGACGCGGAAGTACGGCGCCGCATCGGCGCCGCAGCCGGCGGTCCATTGCCAGCCCTGCGTGTTGTTGGGCAGATCCGCATCGACCAGCGTGTCCCAGAACCAGCGCGCGCCGTGCAGCCAGTGCTGACGCAGGTTCTTGGTCAGGAACGAGGCCACCAGCATGCGCACGCGGTTGTGCATCCAGCCGGTGGTCCACAGCTCGCGCATACCGGCGTCGACGATCGGAATGCCGGTCCTGCCCTGCTGCCAGCGCCGCAGCAGCCGTTCGTCGCCGGCCGCCCAGGCGAAGCCGTCGAAGCGGGGGTTGAGGTTTTCCAGTGCCGTGTGCGGAAAGTGATAGAGCAGATGGTGCGAGAACTCGCGCCAGCCGATTTCGCTGAAGAATTTCTCGGCGCCGCCTTTCTGCTTCGCCGACATCGAGGACTCCTGCAACGTCCAGGCGATCTGCATCGGCGACAGTTCGCCGAAGTGCAAATGAGGCGAAAGCCGCGAAGTGCCGGGCCGATCCGGCAGATCGCGTGCGCTCGGATAGTCGCCGATCGCCTCGGCGCAGAAGCGGCGCAAATGGCCGGCGACGCCGGCCTCTCCGGGTTTCCAGGACTCGGCGAAGCCGGCATCCCAGGCGATCGTCGGCAGCAGCGCGAGGCGGTCGATCGACAGGGAACCGGCGACTTCGGCGCCGTCGATGCGCCGCGGCGCCGGCAGCGGCGGACGCACCTGCAGGCGCGCGCGCGCATTGCGCCAGAACGGCGTGAAGACCTTGTACGGCGTCTGTTGCGCGGTCGCGATCTCCCAGGGCTCGAACAGCAGGTTCGCATTGAAGCTCTGCGCGTCGATGCCGTCGTCGCGCAGCGCCTTCTTCAACGTCGTGTCGCGCGCGATCACGGCCGGCTCGTACAGGCGGTTCCAGTAGACGGCGACCGCCGAGGACGCCGAGAGCAGTCCGCGCAGCACCGGCAAGCTCTCGCCGGCGGCCACGTACAGGGCGGTACCGCGGCCGCGCAGGGCGGCGTCGAGGGCAGTGAGCGAATGATGCAGCCACCACCGGCTCGCCGCGCCCGGCTGCCATGGCGCTTCTTCGTCCGGCGCATGGATGTAGACGGGCAGTACGCGATCGTGTGCCTGCAGCGCCGCGCGCAATGCCGGGTTGTCGGCCAGGCGCAGGTCGCGCCGGAACCAGACGATCGCCGTGCTCATCGGAACGAAGGGGTCGACATCGGCCAAGCGTAGCCGATCCGGCAGGCGGTGCAGGCCGACCCCGACCTCGCGGCGCTGCGACGATCGACCGGCTGGAGAATCCGCCGGCACCGACGTTATATTTGTCTCAAATGCGTCATCTCGCCCCGCGTACCGCGAACTGAAGCCGCCCGCCAGGAGACCCGGCCGTTGAACTACGCCAACCCCTTGCCCTGGACGCTGGAAAGCCTGCCGTTCGACCGCATCGAACTCGAACGCATCCGTCCCTGCGAGGAGCTGTTCTTCCTCCTGTGCAGTTCGTCCTTCGTCGAAAGCGGTTCGGACCTGTACACGCGCAATCTGGTCGAGCACTTCGACGGCGATGCGGAACTGCAGACCTGGCTCGGCGAACACTGGGAACGCGAGGAGCGGCAACACGGCCGCGCGCTGGCGACCTATGTGCGCCATGTCTGGCCGGAATTCGACTGGGATGCCGCGTTCCGGACGTTCTGGAACGAATACTCCGCCGTCTGCACCAGCGAGGAACTCGAACCCGACCGCGGTCTGGAGCTGGCAGCGCGATGCGTCGTCGAGACCGGCACCGCCAGTCTCTATCGTGCGCTCAACGCGATCGCGGACGAGCCGGTGCTGAAGCAGCTGACCGACAACATCCGGCGCGACGAGGTGCGCCACTACAAGCATTTCTACCGCCACTTCACGCTGTATCGCGAACGCCGCCCGCTCGGGCGCCTGCGCCTGTTCCGCGTGCTGCTGCGCCGCGTGCGCGAGATGAAGAGCGAAGACAGCGACATCGCGCTGCGCCACGTGTTCCAGGCGCGCTATCCCGAGCGCGCCGGCGACATGGCCGAATGCCGCCGCGTCACCTCGCGGGCGCGCGATCTGCTGCGGCGGCACATCCCGGCCGACATGCTGGTCAAGATGCTGCTGAAGCCGCTCGCGCTTCCGGCCAGGCTGCTGGAGCGGCTCGAACGCCCGCTCGCAAAAATCACCGAGAAACTGCTGCTGAGCTGAGACCTCACCGCCGGCGCATTCACCGCTTGCAGCCGCCGCGCAAACCGCTCCGCCGCGCCGACAAAGCGGCCGCTTTCGCCCGCAGGCGGCCACAAGTGCGCGGGTATACTTCCTCCGCCAACCACCGGGGAAGTTCACAATGGATCTGCGTTCGCCCGTGTCCCACCTGCGGCACGTCGGTGCCGTGCTCGTCGTCCTCCTTTCTCTCTCCCTGTCTGCCTGCAACGGCCAGCGCCAAGGCGTGCCCGATCTGCAAGGCAAGAAACCCGTCGCCGCCGAACCGGCCAAGAAGGCCGAAGCGACCCAGGGCTTCGCGCTCGCATCGGTCCATCCGGAGCAATACCAGGGCCAGCTCGCGGTCACCCTGGAGTTCTCGCAGGCCGTCGTCGGCACCCAGGCGTTCGACACGCTGATCGCGGTCACCGACCCGAAGGGCGCCGTCGTGCAAGGCAGCTGGGCGCTCGACGAAGACGGCAAGACGCTGCGTTTTCCGTATGTGCAGGGCGACAAGAACTACACGGTGCGCATCAAGGGCGAACTGGCCGCCGTCGACGGCAAGACGTTCGGCAGCGAGACCACCAAGGAAATCTACACCGGTCCGATGCAGCCGGCCGCCGGCTTCGCCTCGCAAGGCAGCGTATTGCCGGCGCGCGAGACGCGCGGCCTGCCGGTCGTTTCGGTCAATGTCAAAGAGGTCGACGTCGAATTCCTGCGCGTGCGCGACAAGGAAATCTCGAACTTCTTCGCCGCCTACCAGAAGAACGGCAAGCGCAGCTCCTACGAGCTCGAAGCCCGCTACGGCTGGTACGGCCGCAAGGGGCGTCCGGTCGCCGACATCGCCGACTCGGTCTACGCGAACCGTTTTGCGCTGACCGGCAAGGACAACGAACGTACGCTCAACTACCTGCCGATCCAGAACATCGCCGAACTCGCGCAGCCGGGCCTGTATTTCGCCGTGATGAAGCGTGCCGGCAGCTTCAGCGACGAGCACGAGACCAGCTTTTTCTTCGTCAGCGACATCGGCTTGCACACGCGCGCCTACAAGGACGCGCTCTTCGTGCATGCCGCTTCGCTGAAATCGGGCGAGCCGCTCGGCGGCGTGGAGCTGTCGATCCTCGACGCCAAGGGCGAATCCGTCGTCGCCGGAAAGACCGACGCCGACGGCAGCGCGCAGCTCGCCTACGAACTCAAGGCCGAGCAGGTGCTCGTCGCGCGCAGCGGCAAGGACGTCTCCCTGCTGCCGTTCAACCAGCCTGCGCTGGACCTGTCGGACTTCGCGGTCGCCGGCCGCAAGCAGGCCTGGTTCGACGTCTTCGGCTGGTCCGATCGCGACCTCTACCGTCCCGGAGAGACGATCCGCCTGTCGGCCCTGCTGCGCGACTACGACGGCAACGCGATCAAGCCGCAGCCGTTGTTCCTGACCCTGAAGCAGCCGGACGGACGCCCCTACGCGGAAGCGAAACTCGACCCGCAGGAACTCAACTACTTCGAGTGGTCGCGCACGATTCCGGCCGACGCGCCGACCGGACGCTGGCAAGTCGAATTCCGCACCGACCCGAAGTCGAAGGACGCCACCCAGGGCCTCACGTTCCGCATCGAGGAGTTCCTGCCGGAACGCCTCAAACTGGACTTGTCCACGAAGCAAGAGGTGCTCAAGCCCGGCGAGCCGCTCGAGCTCGATGTCGAAGGCGACTACCTCTACGGCGCGCCGGCCAGCGGCAACCGCTTCACGGCACGCCTGACGCTCGCCGCCGACCAGCACCCGGTCGATGCGCACAAGGATTTCTACTTCGGCGATCCCGCGATCGAACTGCCGAAGGAAGCCAAGGACGTCGTCGACGAGGCCCTCGACGAACACGGCAAGCTCGAACAGAAGATCGAGCTGCCCGATGCGGCCAAGCCGACCGCGCCGGTCGCGGCGATTCTCTCCGGCAGCGTCTACGAGTCGGGCGGCCGCACGGTTACGCGCAGCCTGAAGCGCACGGTGTGGCCGGCCGACGCGCTCGTCGGCGTCCGCCCCTTGTTCGATTTGAAGGACGGCTCCGACGCGCGCGCGCGCGTCGGTTTCGAGGTGATCCGCAGCAATGCCAAGGGCGAGCTGCTCGCCGGCCAGAAGCTCAAGCTGACCCTGGTACGCGAATATCGCGACTACCGCTGGACGTTCGACAACCAAAGCGGCTGGCACTTCGACTACAACGACCGCTACGAGAACACCGAGTCGCGCGAACTCGACGTCGAAGCGGGCAAGCCGCTGAAGTTCGACGTCGCGGTCGAATGGGGCAACTACCGCATCGAGATCCTCGACCCGTCGACCGGTCTGACCACGCGCCTGCCGTTCTTCGCCGGCTGGAGCTGGAACGACGACAACCGCGGCAAGGAGGCGCGCCCGGACAAGATCAAGCTGGCGCTCGACAAGCCGAGCTACCGCGCCGGCGACACCTTGAAGGTCACGGTGACGCCGCCGCAGGCGGGCCCTGGCCTGCTCATCGTCGAATCGGACCACCTGCTCTACACGCGCGACATCGACGCGAAGCCGGGAGCGACCTACGACATCCCGGTGACCAAGGACTGGGAGCGCCACGACGTCTACGTCACCGCGCTGGTCTTCCGCGGCGGTTCGGCGGTCGAGAAGATCACACCGGCGCGCGCCGTCGGCGAGGCGTTCGTGCCGATCGACCGCGCCGAGCGCAAGATCGACGTGCAGGTCGACGCGCCCAAGCAGATGAAGCCGGAGACGGACCTTCCAGTCAGCGTGAAGGCGCCCGCCCTCGCTGGCAAGAAGGCCTACGTGACCGTGTCCGCGGTCGACGTCGGCATCCTCAACATCACACGCTTCGCACGTCCCGACGCGAACGCCTGGTTCTTCGCACAGCGAGCGCTCGGCATCGACGCCTACGATCTGTACGGCCGCGTGATCGAAAGCTTCGACGGCAACACCGCGAAACTGCGCTACGGCGGCGACATGGCGCTGGCCGCGCTGCCGCAGGCGCGCCGACCAACCGCGAAAGTGCTGACCGTCGACCTCTTCTCCGGCGTCGTGGCGCTCGACGCCAAGGGCGAAGCGAAGGTCGCCCTGAAGATGCCGGACTTCAACGGCACCGTCCGCGTGACCGCGCTGGTGTTCGGCGAGAACCAGTACGGCGGCAGCGACGCGGAAACGATCGTGCGCGCGCCGCTGGTGGCGGAAATTTCGACGCCACGCGTGCTCGCCCCCGGCGACAAGAGTGCGATCACGCTGGACCTGCACAACTTCTCCGGCAGCGAGCGCGAATTCTCGGTCAAGGTCGGTGCCGACAAGCCGCTCGCCGTCGAGCAGGGCGAGCGCAAGGTCAAGCTCGCCGACAACGCGAAGACCACGCTGAACTTCCCGCTGACCGCGCTCGACGGCTACGGCGTCGGCAAGATCAGCGTCGTCGCCTCGAGCGGCGAGATCAAGATCGACCGTCACTTCGAACTGGCCGTGCGCGCCGCGTGGCCGAGCGTGCTGCGCTCGACGCCGCGCGCGCTCGACAAGCTCGATCCGATTGTGCTCGGCGCCGATTCGATGGACGGATTGCTGGCCGACTCGGTGACCGCGCGGCTGACCGTGTCGAGCCTGCCGCCGCTGCCGTTCGCGGCGGCACTGAAGGACCTGTTGAAGTACCCGTACGGATGCATCGAGCAGACCACCAGCAAGGGTTTCGCTGCACTGCTGCTCGACGAGAAGACCGCGGCGAACCTGCACGTGGACGGCCTCGATGCAGCCACGCGCAAGGACCGCGTCGACGGCGCGATCGGCCGTATCGCCTCGATGCAGATTCCGTCAGGGCATTTCTCGATGTGGGGCGGCGACAGCTACGTCACCGAGATCATCACGCCGTATGTGGTCGAATTCCTCGAAGACGCGCGCGACGACGGCTTCGCGGTGCCCGACGACATGCTGCAGAAGTCGCTGAAGCGGCTCAACGACGACCTGCTGTCCGGCGGTCATCCGTACTACAACTACGAGCACAGCGACCACCTGCGTTTCGCCGACGAAGCATATTCCGGCTACGTGCTCGCACGCGTCAACCGCGCGCCGCTCGGCACGCTGCGCGCGCTGTTCGACAACGAACGCGGCAAGTCGATCACCGCCCTGCCCCTGGTGCAGCTCGGCGTCGCGCTGAAGCTGATGGGCGACCAGCCGCGTGCGGAGAAGGCGATCGAAGAAGCCTTCGCGAAGAAGGTCGAGCGGCCTTGGTATCTCGGCGACTACGGCTCGGACCTGCGCGACACCGCATTGATGATTTCGCTGGTGCACCGCTACGGCTTGGCCAAGCCCGAGTACGACGGCCGCGTGTTCGACCTTGCGCGCACGACGACGAATCGCGAACACCAAAGCGACGCCGAACAGCGCAAGTACGGCTGGCGCTGGTCGTATCTCAGCACGCAGGAGCAGATCGCCATCGCGCGGCTCGGCAAGACGCTGATCAGCGACGGCGACAAGGTCGTCTCCGGAACGCTCGGCATCGGCAGCGCATCGAGCGCGATCAGCCCCGATCGCCTGTGGAGCCGCGAGTTCGATGCAAGCGAGCTCGCCGCCGGCGTGCGCTTCTCGCCGCAGGGCGACCTGCCGCTCTACGTCAGCACCGACATTGCCGGCGTGCCGAAGTCGGCACCGGCGCCCGACGATCATTACGTCGCGATCCAGCGCCGCTTCTACACGCTCGACGGCAAGCCGTGGGAGCCGGCGCCGCTGAAGGAAGGCGACAGCCTGATCGTGGGCCTCAAGCTCGACGCGCGCGAAGCGATGCCGGACGCGCTGCTCGTCGACCTCCTGCCCGGCGGACTGGAAATCGAGAACTTCAACCTGACCGACGCCAAGCAGTGGGCCGATGTCGTCGTCGACGGCATCACCGTCACCGACCGCGCGCAGGCCGCCGAGGTGCGCCACGAGGAATTCCGCGACGACCGTTACGTCGCCGCGCTGAAACTCGACAAGGGCCAGACCGCGCATGTGTTCTATCTCGTCCGCGCGGTCTCCCCCGGCACGTTCCAGATCCCGCCGCCGCTGGTCGAGGACATGTACCAGCCGGCAGTGCGCGGCATCGGCAAGAGCGTTCCGGCGACGGTGAAGGTGGTGGAGCCCTAATCCGGATCCCGTGCTATTCTTACCGCGTCTTACCAAGGGATCGAAATGGATACCACGACATTGACGAGCAAGGGGCAGCTGGTGATCCCGAAAGCCGTCCGGGATGCGCTTCACCTCAAGTCCGGCACCAGCCTGAGCGTCACGACCGATGGCGACCGGATCGTGCTGGAGCCGATCAGTTCGAAGCGACGTCATCTGTCGGACTGGCTGCCCGCAATGCAGGTCCGGCGCAAGCATTCCGCCAAGGATCTTTTCGATCCCGTCGATGGATACGACGGCGAATGATCGCGATCGATACCAATGTCCTCGTGCGGCTGCTGGTCATCGACGACTCGGCCCAAAGCGATGCGGCGCAGGCGCTGGTGGAGCGAGAGCGCGTGCTCATACTTCGCACCGTGCTCCTCGAGGCGGAATGGGTATTGCGTTCTCGCTTCGGCTTGGAACGCACCTTGATTCAACGTTTTTTTGCCGGCCTCGCCGATACTTCCGGTGTCGAAATCGAAGCCGACGCTTCTACTCGGCGAGCGATCGAAGCCTATGGCAGCGGCATCGACTTCGCCGATGCGATGCATGCGGCGGCCGCGAATGTCGCTTTCTACACGTTCGACGAGAAGCTGCTGAAGCATCGGCGCCGGATCTCCGGCGCCGACATACGCATCGTTCCCAAATTCCGCGCGCGCTGACAGACGGAAGCATCGAACGTGTCAGGTCTCGTCATTCGACGTGTCCTCAGGCGATTGGCCATTGCGATACTCGCCGCGACAGCACTTCTGCTCCTCCTCGACCGCCTCTTCCCCCTCCCGCTGCCCAGCTCCACCAGCGGCAGCACCGTCGTGCTCGCGCGCGACGGCACGCCGTTGCGCGCGTTCCCCGACGACGACGGCGTGTGGCGCTACCCGACGCGGATCGAAGATGTCTCGCCGCTCTACGTCGAAGCCCTGCTGACCTACGAGGACCGCTGGTTCCATCGCCATCCCGGCGTGAATCCGTTCGCGCTCGCGCGTGCGT
>Ga0105237_10003458_pt1 | contig 18745 bp, 19 predicted proteins | sample KBSC24metaG_FD_81520 | JGI IMG/M metagenome (GOLD analysis project Ga0105237, IMG submission 81520) | Corn rhizosphere microbial communities from Kellogg Biological Station, Michigan, USA - KBS C2-4 metaG | ecosystem: Host-associated > Plants > Roots > Rhizosphere > Soil | place: Michigan, USA... | reverse complement strand
GTTCCTGTCACTGGCGACCTCGGTTTCGCCCCAGGCTGTGCTAAGACGCCGCATCAGTAGTTCTACGGGGTCCGCATGAAGAAGAACGATGTCACCTGTTCGGCGTGTGGGGCAGGCTTTCGGCGGCTCGAGCTTGCGACGCCGCCTGCCAATGCGGGCGAGTATCGCTGTCCGGCTTGTGACGAGGTCCTTGAGACCTTCGACGGCACCGCATTCATCGCCTATCGCATGACGATCCAGCCCTCGTTGAAGGCCGCGCGCGCGTAGCCGCCGTTTCGCTGATCGTAGACGGATACTCCCCGCTCATGCCGGATATCGCGTGGCGGGGATTTCTTTTGAGGCTCCGCCTTGGTCGGCCAGGCCGTTTCTAGGCCGCGCCCCCGCTTTGGGACATCTGCGCTTTTTCCCCTGGCGGCCACCTTTTTGTCCCAATTGTTGCTGAACAGTAACACTTTCGGGACGCCCCCGGCCGCCCTTGTTCTGCGTTCTCGTGCGGCCGCTCTTCGCCACTCACCAAGTTTCAATTTGGGTTTTGTCAGCGATGATCGATCTCGCAGAGGACACACCGTCCAATCCGCTCCTTCGTCTCGGTGCGCAGCCGATCGCGCTCACGGCAGCGGCGCTGCTGCTGCTGATCGCCGGCGTCACCTCGATCGCGATCTGGCGCGCCTATACCGGCGCCGCGCCGGAGACCGATCGCGTGGTCGCCTCGCGCCAGCTTCAGGTGCGCGCGGCGCAGGCTTCCGAACAGCTGGTTGAGAAGACCAAGGGGCTGGAGGCCACCCAACAGGAATCGATCGACCAGCTCCAGGTCGTTCAGGACCAGCTTTCGACCATGAAGCGGCTGCTGGCCTCGCAGCAGGCCGACACCAAGCGCCTGTCGGATCAAGTCGCCGGTCTGAACGAATCCATCGACAATCTGCGGCAATCCTTTGCCAGTGTCCGCGCCAATGAGGCTGACACGCCCTCAGTTACCCCAAAGAAACCGGCGCGCCACCGCGTCCATCATGCCAGCGCCCGCAAACGCTCACGCGGCTGATTAGATCCAGGGTCGCGACCTTTTATTTTCGCCAGATGTGAAATGGATCACATTCGTCCGTATGATTCCGCGCCATGCTTGGCGTTACCGGATGGCGTGAGCCGATTTCAATGTCCGGGGCTGGCAAGGTCGTTGACGGTATACTGCGTCAACGGCCTTGTTTTTTAATCCCCCCGGTATTCTGGTGCCTCCGCTGGGCACCCGCGCCGGGCGCGGCGGTTATTCACAAACCTGAACGCGGCGGACGCGCCAGCCCCATTGCGTCATGACCCGCTGCCGCACGAGGTAGCACTGCGCGCCGTAGCCGCCATCGTCATAACCGGCGCCGTAGTAATAGGGGTCGCCGTAGCGATAGCCATACGCGCCGTAATAGCCGGCGCCCGCAATACCGGCGCCGATCGCGACACCGGGCCAGAAGCCGCCACCGTGCCAGCCATGGCCCCAGCCACCGCCCCCATGCCAGCCACCGCCCCCGAAGCCACCCCGCGCCTGCGCCGCCTGAGGCGCTGCGAGACCGACTGCCGCGATGGCCAGTGCGGCCACGATCATCTTGCGTAACATCAACTCACCCTCCGCGTGGAAACGCTCCACACTTCAAAACAGGATCAAGCTAATGTCACGCGATCATCGAGGATAGGCGCGGTGGCTCACTTCCGCGCGAGCGTCGGCAGCCGCCGCGGCTTGAAACAGGGAAGCTGCCACGATCATGCGCAAACTGATCGCGTTCGACGAGGACACGTTCGACAAGCTGAAGCAGCTGGGACGCGACCGGATGGCGACGTTTCAGGAGCTCGCAGATGAAGCCTTTGCCGATCTCCTGAAGAAGCACGGCATTCCGATCGACCTCAGGGATGCCCTGCGCAAAAGCGCACGACGCGACGGCGTGGCGGACAAGGCGACGACGCGCCGCAAGGCCAAATGATCAAGTGAGGAGCACGTGACGATGGCGGCCGCTATGCGGCGGCCACCATCTGTTCGGTCCGATCCTCGACCATGGTCACAAACATGTGGGATTCTTCGCCAGCGCCGCCGATCTGGACCCGACGAGCCGAGATCACGCGCCGCCCGCGCGCTGGATTGTCGATTGTGTCGACGATCGGCTCGAGCTGCTGCTTCTGCGCGAGGAGCTGCAGGTCGCGCCGCTCGATCAATGCGGCCGCGTCCGCCGAGAACAGTTCGCGCGCCGTCTTGCCGATGATCTCACCGCGCGACATCCCGATCATCTTCTCGGCCGCCTTGTTAACGAAGACGTAGCGCAGGTTGCGCGCGTCCTTGGCGATGATGCCCTCGGCCACGTTCTCAATGATGGTGGCGAGGAAACGCTCCATTCGCTCGAGGATACGCTCGCGCTGGCGCTGCTCGGTGACGTCTTCCTGCACGGACACCCAGCCGCCGCCATCCATCGGTCGCTCGTAGATCTTGATGATACGGCCGTCCGTCAAGGCAATCTCGTTGGCTGCCGGCTCACGCTTGGCGATCCGGTCGAGAACCGCCGCCACGTATTTCGCGACATCGCCGTTGAACAACCCGCTCTTGACCCGATGCTGGAGGATTTCCTCGAGCGTCGACCCGGCCTGGATCGTTTCCGGCAGATTGTAGATCCGCCGGTAGTTGGCGTTCATCGCCACCACGTTTGCCTTGCCGTCGAGCATGATCAGGCCCTGCGGCATGCTGTTGATCGCCGCCGAGAGCTGCCACTTCTTGGCCTGGTACTTGTCGTTGAACGTGTCGCGCTCGGTCATCGCCGCGTCACGCGCCTGCGCGGTGCCGAGCCCGAGCTCCTCGAGCTCGAAAATGCGCGCAACGGCGTCGCGGAAGTGCTGCACGGCGCGCGCAAGGTGTCCGATCTCGTCGTGACGGCCAAGATGCGGCACCTCGCTCTTGACGTCCCCGTCCGCGATCCGGTCGGTCGCCTGCGTGATCTCGGCCAGCGCCCCGACCACCGAACGCCGCATCACCACGACATTCAAGCCGGCGAGATAGAGCGCGGCGAGCCCGAGCATGAACAGATAAGCCGCCGCGTAGCGGTTTGTGTCGGCGAGCTCGTCGGCATCCCGGGCCCGTTGACGATAGATTCTTTCGAGCGTCTCGAGGTCGACATTGAGCTTGCTCCGCAGCGTCCGGTTGGCGTCATTGTCACCCCATTCGCGCGCGGCGGCCGGACCGATTTCGAGCCCGCGCCGCACCAGTTCCTGGCGGAATTCGATGAACTGTGCGATGCGCTCGCGAAAGCTGGCCAATTCGTCGGCATCGTCGTCGCCGGCGGTTCGCTCCATGCCCTTCACGACGTCAGCGAGCTCATGGTTGCGACGCACGAGCCCCTCGGCAAACTGCTTCATCGCACCGCGATCGCCGGACATGTAGATGCCGCGCGATTCCATCACAATGGCATAGATCAGCGCGTTGATGCGTCCGATGCTGATCGCAGCCTCCGCCGAGGTGGCGTGCATGTGGCGATAGGTCGTCTGCAAGCGGACGGTCTGGACCGACATGACGAGCAGGAAGGTTGTGACGATCGCGAGACAGCCGGCGATGCTGTAGACCTTCTCCGCGACGCTCAACGTGTCGGCGCCGCGCGCGAAGCGGACAAATTTCTTCAAAAGCCGGATGGCGGCCTCGAGACCGGACTGCGGCTCTACAGCGTCCATGGCGCCGCTCTCCCTGGTTGAAAGAGCGTCACGATACATAGGATGCGCTAGCGGAGGATTAAGATACCTACCGGTATTTTTACGGCATGCGAAGCAAACGGAACTGCGCGGGTCAGCCGATCCGCTTCAGGCCTTTCTTGAAGCGCGGACCGTTGGCGACGTAGAATCTCGCCGCGCTTCCCATCTTCTGCACTTGCGCGTCGTCGAGGTTCCGGATCACGCGTGCAGGCGAGCCAATGATGAGCGAGCGTTCGGGAAACTCCTTGCCCTCGGTGATGACGGAGCCGGCACCGACGATGCTGTTGCGACCGATCTTCGCGCCGTTCATCACGATCGAGCCCATGCCGATCAGTGCGCCCTCCTCGATCGTGCAGCCGTGCAGGATGACGTTGTGACCGACGGTGCAGTTCTTGCCGATGACGAGGGGAAAGCCGAGATCGGTGTGGCAGGTCGAGCCGTCCTGCACATTGGCGCCCTCGCCGATCTCGATCCACTCGTTATCGCCGCGCAGCACCGCGCCGAACCAGACGCTCGCACCTGGCTTCAGGCGCACCTTGCCGATTACGGTCGCGGTTTCCGCGATGAAGTAGTTGCCGTCAGAGGGAAGGTCGGGCGCCTGCCCGTCGAGCTCGTAGATCGCCATGGAGGCCTCCTGTCGCGTCAACCCCAGCCATAGCGAAACGACGGCGCCGAGGCAAAGGGCCGCCGCAACGGGCAGCCCTGCAGGGCGTCAGCCGATCACGCCGGTCGCGCGCAGCGTCATCAGGAAGAAGGTGCCGCTCATCATGCTCCAGAAGCCGGCGATGACGGTCGCCATCATCACGAACTCGAAGCGGCGGCTTTCCAGCCGCATGCCGCGCAGCGTGTTACGCATGATGATGAAGGGCGCGGCGAACACCAGGAACGGAACCGCCGCAAACGTCCTCGGCGCAACGCCCTCCTGCAACAGCGCGAAGCCGGCGGGCCGCTGCGACATCGCCTGGTATCCATTTGCAAGCGCGCCCGCGAGTGCGAAGCCGATGCAGATCGAGAAGAGAGTATTGAAAACTTCAGGTGTCATCGGAACAGTCCGCCCATACGCAACGCCGGAGCCTTCCTGTGACAAATCGTGCCGGTTAACGCTACATTATCCTTAAGCGAAGGTTAACGACGCCGCCCGGCCAGCGCAGGGCTCCCTGCCGTTCCCGGTAGCCGGGAACCTACCGCTGGATCGCCGCCGCGTGGCATATTCGCCGGTGATTCGTCGGCCATCGGCCGACCTCCGGGTCCTTTGCGCGACGTCATGACGGTGTTTTCAGCAACCTCCCCTCGTTCCCAGAGAACGCGCATCCGGACACATCTCGTCCCGATCGCGCTCACGAGCGTGTTCGCGGCGAGCGCGATCGCGCTGGTCGCCTATCTGCTGTGGCCGACCTGGAGCACGGGCGGGCTGGACGCGCCGGACAAGCTGCCGGTGAGCATCGGCGGCACGCTGTTCAACCTGCCGATCTCCGCGATCCGGATGAAGATCCAGCGCCACTCCGGACCGCAGGAGCGGATCGATCTCGATTTCCTCTTTCCCTCGTTGGAGGCACCGAACGGGCCGACGCATGTGACCGCCGACACCGTCGACACGGCGATGCAGCCGATCGACCGCATCTTTCTCTCGATCGCGGCGCATCACGATGCGCTCTCGCCCGAGCAGCGGACCGCGACGATCTATCCGCACTATCTCGAGCTGTCAGCGACGACACCGGACGACGGACTGACGATGCGCCCGTTCCGCACCGAAACGCCTTATGGCAGTGAGGATTTGTATTCCGCGACGAGCCCCGCGCTGACGGCCCGCTGCACACGCGATGCCGCCACGCCCGGCATGTGCCTGTCCGAGCGCCGCGTCGACGGCGCCGACCTCACCTTCCGCTTTCCGCGCAGCTGGCTGTCGCAATGGCGTGGCGTTGCGGATGCGATGGACAAGCTGACCGTGCAATTGCGCGGGCCGCGGGGCTGAGCGCGGGCCACCGCGACAAAACGTCGAAACAACCCCATGCACAGTAGCGATGCATCTGTCCTGACTCGCGATTTTCGATAATTCGCCTTTTTCGAAATAAATCTTGCTCCGTCGGGCAAAACAGGAGCATGATGGCATCCTCGCTTGATCCGCCGACGCCACCTGACACTCAGGCGGCGGCGCCGGTACGCGCCGGCAAATTGCCGCTGTCGGCGAGGATGCGTGCGAACCGATCGACATCCTCATCCGTGTTAAAGAGGCCGAAGGAAACGCGGATGCCGTCGCGCTCCGGAGACACACGCACATTTCGGCCGGCGAGATAATTGCCCCACTCCTCCGCCAGCAAATCCAGCACGTAGATGTGCGGCGAGCGATCGGCGCGATTGCGCGGCCCTACGAGGCGGATACCGAGATCATCGATGCGTTCGATCAGGCGGTCGCCGAGATCGTAGAGATGCGCCTCGATGGCAGACAGTCCGACGCTCTCGATCAGCGTAAGCGAGGCGTCCAGCGCGTGGATATCAGGCAGGTTGAAATTGCCGATCTCGAACCGCCCAGCCCCCGCCTTCGTCGCCATGTTGTCTGCGCGCGCGATGTAATCGCCGGGCGGATGCGCCAGGCTCGACATGGCCAGATAGGCCGGCTGCAGTTCGTCGAGCCCCTGCCTGCAATAGAGGATGCCCAGCCCTTGCGGCACCAAGAGGCCCTTGTGGCAGCCCGAACCGATCAGGCTTGCGCCACTGGCCCCTGCATCAAGCGGGGTGACCCCGGTCGACTGCATCGCGTCGATGACGAAATAGAGCCGCCTCTCGGCGCAGAGCGTTCCAATGCCGTCGATATCGAAACGATGGCCGGCGTGAAAGGTGACATGCGACAGCGAGATCGCGCGTGTACGAGCGTCGATGTGGGGTGCGAACATCTCGGCGCGTGCGGTTTCGCCCGCCATCGGCACGAAGCGGACCTCGACGCCTCTGCGTCGAAGGTTGAGGAACGCATAGGCGTTGTTGGGATGGTCACCTTCGACGAGAAGCACATTGTCTCCCGCCGTTAGCGGCAGCGCGTTCGCGGCAATGTTCATCCCCTCGGAGGTGTTCTTGGTGAAGGCTATCTCGTCCGGTGCAGCATTGAGGAGCTTCGCCATTCGGGCCCGGACCTGTTCGACCCGATCGAGCCAGACGGGCTTGGGGCCCGCCATGTCATGGCCTTCCCGGTAGAAGCCAAGCAGTGCCTCGCGAACGCTGGTGGCAAGCGGCGTCTGGTGCGCGGAGTCGAGATAAAGGAAGCGATCGGTCACAGGGAATTGGCTGCGGACCGCAGCGACGTCGTAGTGGCGGCTCATGATGAAAGGCTCTGGCTTCAATCGACAAAGGACGGAATCGGGTGGGCGATGGCGAGGTCTTTCAACCTGCGAAGCCGCGCCGGATCCGCTTGAGCGGTCGGACCAGCACGCAGGATGTCCGCGACCTCGCGACCAAGATTGGTCGAGTCGGCTATATCGAAGCCACGGATTGTCAGCGCGATGCTGCCAAACCGGAAAGCGGTCCGTGGCTCGCCGGCGCGCCCCGGCGCGCGCATCGCGTTACCAATGACGCCGTGGGCGCCAAGGCCGGCGACCAATTCCGACTGCGTCCAGTTCTCGCCGGTATAGGCCATAATCATGTGCGAGTCGGTGCCGCCGGTGTAGAGCTCGATCCCACCAGCTTCCAAGCCCGCACCGAAAGCCTTTGCATTGGCGACGACCTCGCGCATAAGCCGTGCGAAGGCTGGACGCGTAATCATCTCCATCTGCACGGCCCGCGCAGCGATCATGTTCGAGGCCGCCGGGCCCTGAAGGCCGGGATAGACGGCGGCATCAATGGCGGCGCCGAACCGCTCCCTGGCAAAGACGAAGGCGCCGTTGCGCGGCCCGCACAGAGTCTTTTGCGTCGATGTTGTGGACACGTCGGAGAACGGAACGGGATTGGCGTGAAGGCCCACCGCGATCAGCCCTGACACGTGGGCAATGTCGGTAAAGAAGAGCGCACCGACTTCATCGGCGATGGTCTTCAATCCGGCGAAGTCGATCTCACGCGGGTACGAAGACGGGCCGGCGAGCAGAACCTGTGGCATCACCTTGCGCGCGAGATCGCGGGCCTGATCCAGATCGACCGCGCCAGTGGCAGTGACACCGAAGGAGACGACCTCGCGGTTCGCGCCGGTGATATGGCGTATGGCGCCGTGGCTGACATGGCCGCCGGCGAGCTCGTCGAAGGTCAGCAACCGCGCGCCATCCGCAGGCAGGATCGCGCGCAGGACGGCGACGTTGGCGATCGTCGAAGAGAGCGCCTGTACGTTGACGTATTCGGCGCCGAAGATCGCCTTCGCCCTGTTGATCGCGAGGTTCTCGATCGCGTCGAGTTCTTCACAATTTGCAACGCTGCGGCGGCCCGGCAGGCCCATCGGCGCCCGGTTGACGAGATGGGTGCCTTCGATCTGCCTGAGGCCAAGCGGCGCGTAGGACGCCGACGCGATCATGTTGAGGGACGAAGTCTCGCGCTTGCGGTCCTGGTCGATCAGCGCGACCACGTCGGCGCCGATCTGTTGGGCATCGGCGCCGAAGAGATGGGGCCAGTTGGCGTCATTTGAATAGGCCTGAACAGCCGTCGAAACTGACATGTGTGATCCTTTTGCCGGGTGATCTTTCAAAGTGATCGGAATACGCGTGGTCCGCGCCTACTTGGGCGAGCGCACCGTCAGTGACGAAGCACCCGCGAGAGAAAGGTTTTGGTTCGTTCGTGGGTCGGCCGGTCGAAGATCTCGGCCGGCGTGCCAATCTCCAGAATGCGTCCGTGGTCGATGTAGACGACGCGGTCGGCGACCTCGCGGGCGAACCCCATCTCGTGGGTCACGATCATCATTGTCATGCCTTCGCGCGCGAGCTCGCGCATGACGTCGAGGACTTCGCCGACCATCTCGGGATCAAGCGCAGAAGTCGGCTCATCGAACAGCATGATATGTGGCTCCATTGCCAACGACCGCGCGATGGCGACGCGCTGCTGCTGACCACCCGAGAGCTGGGCCGGAAGCTTGTGCGCGTGATCGCGCAAGCCCACCCGCTCGAGCAGGCGCAACGCGTTCGCCCTCGCCTCGTCGGGCTTGCGGCCGCGAACGCGGATTGGCGCAATCGCAACATTGTCGATCGCGCTCATATGCGGGAACAGATTGAACTGCTGGAACACCATGCCAACGCCCTTGCGGATCATGGCCAGCTCCTTCTCGCCGCCGATAGCGCGATCGGCTTCCGTCGGCATGCTGAAGCCGTCGACCGTCAGCCGACCGCTCTGGTACATCTCCAGACCATTAACGCAGCGGATCAAGGTCGACTTTCCGGAGCCGCTGGCACCGATGATGACGACCACTTCGCCACGCCCGACGTCGAGATCGACATCCTTCAACACGTGAAACGCGCCAAACGATTTGTTGAGGTGGCCGATACTGACGATAACTTCGCGCGAGGCAGTGGATTCCGGAATCTGGATGGCGTTCATCATGATCCCCTTGCGAGATGGGCTTCGAGGCGGCGCGAGGCGTAGGTAATCGCCCCGCCGATGGCGAGATAGACGGCGAACAGGAAAACGTAGACCTCGTAGGCCCGCCCGCTGTTTTGGGGATCGGCCAGGATCATCTGTCCCGCACGCAGGAAATCAGTGAGCCCGATGATGAAGACCAGCGTCGCGCCGTTGAAAATGTCGAGGATCTGTCCGACCAGCGAGGGCACGACAACCCGCAGCGCCTGCGGCAGGACGATATCGACATTCAGCGTCCAGGTGCTCATCGCGAGCGAGCGTGCCGCCTCGATCTGGCCTCGCGGCACCGCCTGAAGTCCGCTGCGAACATATTCAGCGACATAGGCCGCAAAGAAGAGCGCAAAGCCGGCCATGCCACGCAACAGGCCCGGCACCGACGTATCCGGCGCCAGCAGCGGCACGATGATCCAGATCCAGTAGACGACGAGGATCAGCGGCACCGACCGCATCGTCTCGATATAGGCGGTCGAGATCACCCGCAGGCTGGTGATGCGGCTTTGCCGGCCGAGCGCGAGCAGGATTCCGAAAGGCAGGGTCAGGATCGAAACCGCAATCGTCAGGACGACGCTCAGCAAGAGACCACCCCAGACCTCAAAGCCCGGCGGCGAAAGCACGACGAAGATTGCCACGACGCCAGCGAGAAGCCCCGACAGGACAATGCGCTGGTCAACGCCCGAACGATGGGCGCCGACCCACGCAGCGATGCCGAGCGCGGCGCTACCCGCCGTCAGTAGGCCGGAACGCACATCGATCGCGGCTGCCACTCCCGCAGCGATCAGGATCGCGACAGATGCGACGGCCACCATCGCCGCACGCGCCGGGCGGACCGAAAGGCCGAGGCCCGCACCGAACATCGCGCAGAGCGTCGCGACGGAGAACCATGCCCGCCATAGTTGGTCAGCGGGATAGATGCCGGTCAGCAGCACCTTGAAGCTGCCGCCGACCACTTGCCAATGCGCTTCGACCAGCGCCCAGTGGCCAAAGGCATAAACCGCCCAGGCCAGCAGCGGAATGATGACGAGCGACAGCGCGGCATCGAACGGCTTGGCGAAGAGATTGCGGTGAACCCATCGCGCTGCGAGCGTGGTCATCGCGCCCTCCGTCCATTGACGCGCGCATTGATGCCGTTGACGCAGGCGCTGATGACCCAGCTCAGCGCGAGGTAGGTCAGCATCACGATCACAACGCCCTCGAGGTTTCGCCCGGTCTGGTTCGAGACCGTGCCGTAGACGTTGAACAAATCAGGGAAGCCGATTGCGATCCCGAGTGAGGTATCCTTGGTCAGGCTGATGTAGCGGTTGGCGAGCGACGGCAGGACGATCCGGAAGACTTGCGGAAGGATGATGTCGCGCAGCGTGTGAGAGCGCGACAGTCCGAGCGAGGCAGACGCCTCCCATTGTCCCTTCGGCAGCGCCTCGATCGCGCCGCGGACAATCTCGGCGACATAGGCGGAGCTGTTGACCACGATCGCAATGAGAAGCGCCGTCATTTCCGGTGAAACAGAGAAGCCGCCGCGCGCGCCGAAGCGCGTCGCAACCGGCAGGTCGAGGCCGAGGGGAAACCCGACGACAGCGGCCGCGGCCAGCGCCGAGAACGCGGCGGCCAGCAGGATCAACCGGAGTCGCAGTCCGCGCAGAGCGACACCGGCGACGAGCAAGACGAAGGCAAGGGCGAGCAATCCCCAGGACGCGGCGCCGGCGCGCTCGGAGATCGCAAGGCCGGGAAAGAACACACCCGAGCGACTTGCAAGCAGTCCGCCGAACCAGTTCGAAGCAACGTTGGCAGGCGGAAACCGCAGGACCACCGCGAAGTACCAGAACACGATCTGGATCAACAGCGGCGTGTTGCGTATGGCTTCAACCAGCCCAAAGCAGAGGTTGCGCACCAGCCAGTTTGTCGAGAGCCGGCCGATGCCGACCAGCGTCCCAAACATCGTACAGAGGACAATCGCCGAAAGCGCGACCTTGAGCGAATTCCAAAGGCCGGCAAACAGTGCCTGCAGATTGCTATGGGATGGAGAGAAAGACTCCAGCGCAGGCCAGCCGACTGCGAATGAAGGGACAAGGCCTTCGCTGAGCGAGAAATTCGCGACATGGCCGAGATAGCCAAATGAAAACTGGATGCCCTTGCGGGCAAGCGCCTCACGAACCGCAAGGCCGAGCCAGATGACGAGCCCCGCCACCGCGATGACGATCGCCGCCTGCAAGAGCCATTTGGACGCGATCAGCAGGCCGCGGCGTGCCGGCGGGATGCTGTGGTATTCCGCGATCTCTGTGCTCACGACGCTCTCCCGAGATCGAGGCGAGCCTCGGCCCGCATCGCGTGCTCAGTTCCACGGAGGCGAATATTCGGCACCACCCTTGGTCCACATCGCGTTGGGCGTGCTGGCGCGATCGATGAAGTAAGGCGTCTTGGGCCCGAGATTGCGATCGTAAATCTCGCCGTAATTGCCGACGGACTTGATCATGCTGGCGACGAAATCGTCGGCGACGCCGAAATCCTTGCCGAAGCCGTCCTTCGCGCCGAGGAATTTCTGCACGAAGGCGCTCTCGTCCTTCATCCTGTCGGCTAGATTGGCTGTCGTGATGTCCCACTCCTCCGCCTGGAACAGCGCAAAGGTCGCCCAGCGCAGCACATTGCGCCATCTGGAATCGTTGGCGATGACGAAGCCGGCGAACGGCGACTTGTTCAGCGTCTCGGGCAGGATCGTGTAATCGTCCGGCTTGGGCGAGTTGCCGCGCCAGGCCGCGAGCGCAGATTTATCCGTGGACATCGCGTTGCAGCGATCACTCTGGAGCGCACCAAACAGCTTCTCGAGATTCTCGAAGGTGAGAACCTTGGTGGTCTTGAAACCGCGCACGCGGATGAAGCTGGCGAGCGTGGCTTCGGTGCCGGAGCCCTGCGTCGTGCAGATCGTCGCGCCATCCAATTCCGCGACGGACTTCACGCCGGACGCCGACTTCACCATCATGCCGGTGCCGTCGTAGAAATTGATCGGCAGGAAATCGATGCCAACAGCGGATTCGCGCACAGGCTTGACGGTCGTATGTGCGAAGACGACGTCGGCTTGCCCCGTCTGCAGGGCGTTGAAGCGGCTCTTGTCGGTGACGATGACGAAGTTGACCTTGCCGGCGTCGCCAAGAACCGCCGCCGCCATGGCGCGGCAGAAATCGGCGTCCAAGCCTTCGATCTTGCCGGTCTTGGTGTTGAGATAGCCAAAGCCAGGCGCCGTGTTGTCGGTGCCGCAGTTCAGCACGCCGCGCTGCTTGACGTTGTCCAGGACAGACGCGGAAGCGCCAGACGCCCACAGGGTTGTCGCGGCAAACGCAGCGACCAAAAACTTGGAACGAGCCATACTGAAATCCCCTCTGCCTGTCTGGGAAAGAGGCTACTGCCGCAAAACAATCCTAGTCTACTTAATTAAACTTGCGATATACATTAGAAAACATGCATGATTGTCGACTGGGCATCAGTTGGAGCTAACGGATGGATTTCGCCCGACTCCGCACACTTCGCGAGCTTTCGCTGCGAAAAACTATGGCAGCCGTGGCCGAAGCCTTGTTGATCTCGCCGTCGGCGGTTTCGCAGCAAATCGCACAGCTGGAGGACGAGACCGGTGTTGAACTGGTCGAACGCAGAGGCCGCGGCGTGAGGCTGACGCCGGCAGGGCAGCGACTGGCGGATCATGCCGGGCGGGTCATTGGCATTCTGGAGGAAGCCAAGACCGATCTTGCGGAGTTGAAGAAGACCGTCGCCGGCGAACTCCGTGTCTCGGCCTTTCCCTCAGTCGCCGCATCTCTCATTCCGCCAACGATCCGTGCGATGTCGGCGCGCTTCCCGGATCTCGCGACGATCTTCGAGGAGATGGAGCCCGACGACAGCCTGGCCGCGCTACGCGCCTGGCAGACGGACGTCGCCATTGTCGACGACCTCACCACATCGGCGAGCCTCTCGGAGACGCAGGTCGAGATGCGGCACCTGCTGGACGATCACCTCCACGTCCTGCTGCCGCATGACCATCCCCTGGCTGAGCGGCCTCACCTCACCTTGCCAGAGCTTGCAACGGAGCGATGGGTTCTCGACACGACGTCAGCCACCTATTCCGATGTGATCGTCGGCGCCTGCCGCAGTGCCGGCTTCGATCCCATCGTCAATGCCCGCTGCCACAGTTTCGAAGTGGTCCGCGCCATGGTCGAGGCCGGCTGCTCGGTGTCGATCAATCCGGGACTGCGGGGACGCGATCATATCGGCAGCTTGCGCCTCAAGGAGATCAAGCCGATCATCACACGACGGATATTCGCAGCGTTTCGAACCGGTGAACGGCGCAATCCGGCGATCGCTGCGTTCGTCAGCGAGCTTCAAAAGGTGGCGACGTCGATGACGGCTAAGCGGCAATCGACATGAGCGATGCAGTGTCAAACCTGCCACCGGGCGCCCAGCTGCTGGGTTCGACATTCCCAAGGTTCCGCTGCTTCGAACGGTCGCACCCGGAATGTGCTTGACATCACTGTTGACAAATTGCGTTTCGTCATTCTGTGAATAATCTGACGCAGATGCATTCGGGGGCTGGAATGCGGCTTCGGCTGTTTGTTTTATCAATTTGTACGACTTGGCTTTTGTTTGGGACCTGCTCAGCGCACGCCGAGCGGCGCGTCGCGCTCGTCATGGGCAACTCGGCCTACAAGAACGTGGCGAGGCTTGCGAACCCTGCGAATGATGCCGCCCTGGTTGGCGGCATGTTCAAAAAGGCCGGGTTCGATACAGTCGACGTCAAGCTCGACCTGAACGTTGCCGAGATGCGCAAGACGCTACGCGAATTCGGAGCCAAGGTCCGCGACGCTGATGTCGCGGTCGTCTATTATGCCGGTCACGGAATTGAGCTCGACGGCACCAACTATCTGATCCCGACGGACGCGACGCTCGAGACCGACAGCGATGTGCTCGACGAGACGATTGCGCTGGATCGCGCCCTGTTCGCCGTCGAGCCCGCCAAGCAGCTGCGCCTCGTCATCCTGGATGCCTGCCGCGACAATCCCTTTGCCAAGACCATGAAGCGGACGATTGCCTCGCGTGCCATCGGTCGCGGGCTCGCCAAGGTCGAGCCGACCAGCCCGAACACGATGATTGCCTTTGCGGCCAAGGCAGGGTCGACAGCATCGGATGGCGATACGAAGAACAGCCCGTTCGCCACCGCTCTGGTCGAACGCCTGCCCACCCCGGGGCTCGACCTTGGCAAGGCGTTTCGCTTCGTGCGCGACGACGTGCTCAAGACCACCGGCTACAAGCAGGAGCCCTATGTCTATGGCTCGCTCGGCGGCGACGATGTTTCGCTGGTCCCGGCGAAGCCAGTGGTGACCGCGCCGCAAGGCCCGCAAGCCAACCCTCAGGACAGCATCCGCCGGGACTACGAGCTCGCACTCCAGGCGGGCAACCGCGACGCGTGGGAAGCGTTTTTGCAGGCCTATCCCGACGGGTTCTATGCAGGCCTCGCCCGCGCACAACTGAAGAACGTTGCCGCCGAAGAGGCCCGCACGGCTGCGACCGCGAAGGCCCGCCAAGCCGAAGACGAAAAGGCAAGGCTTGCCGCCGAGCGTGCCAACAAGGCCGAGCAGGAGAAGGCAGCGGCCGCCGCCAAGGCCGCCGAGAACGCCAAGGCAGCGGCGGAGAAGACCAAGCAACTCGAGGAGGCCAAGGCGGTCGCCGCCGAGCAGCGTCGGAAGGACGCCGAGGCCGCTGTCGCGAGAGCCCAAGCCGACAAGCAAGCCGCAGAGAAGGCCCTCGCCGACAAGATCGCGAGCGACAAGGCGGCTGCCGACACGCAAGCCATCGAGAAGCAGCAAGTTGCGGCCGTCGCACCAACCTCATCACCGACGAGCCTGTCTCCGCAAGAAACGGCAAAGCTGGTTCAGTCCGAGCTGCGCCGTGTCGGCTGTCTGGCGGCCGCGGCCGACGGCGACTGGAATGCGCCATCGCAGCGCTCGCTGACGCTGTTCAACAAATATGCGGGGACGAAGTTCGACGCCAAGCAAGCGAGCTTCGACGCGCTCGATGCGATCAAGGCCAAGCCCGGCCGGGTCTGCCCGCTGGTGTGCGACCACGGCTTCAAGGCCGATGGCGATGCTTGCGCGAAGATCGCCTGCCGCGCCGGCTATCGCGTCAATGACGACAATGAGTGCGAGAAGGTCCAGGACAAGAAGCCGGTTGCGACGCGCGAGGATGCCAAGCCGCACGACAGCGAAAGAAAGAAGAGCGAGGCCGCGCCCTCGAAGCCGCAGGCGACCGGCCAGATCATTTGCAGCAGTGGCATCTGCCGTCCGGTTCGGCCGGGGTGTCGACTTGAATTTGTGCGTGGTACGGGGGGAGGCGGCGCGGCTGCGACCAACTACGAAATCTGCAACTGAGGGGAAGTGATAGGCGAGGAACAAGCCTTCGGGTCCGTTAATCATCTTGCTGGCAGACCCCCCGAATTATTCTCGTCGTATTCTGATGAGGTTGAAAATGGGCGGGCTTCGGCCAATTGTCTTGTTGATATTCGCACTCTGGCTCGGCTGCGGCTCGGCGCAGGCCGAAAAGCGCGTTGCGCTGGTGATCGGCAATTCCGCCTACAAGAGTGCCCCGCGGCTCACCAACCCGGTGAACGATGCCACTTTGGTCGGCGGCATGTTCAAGACGGCCGGCTTCGACAATGTCGATATCAGGCTCGACCTCAACGCCGCCGACATGCGCAGATCGTTGCGCGAGTTCGCGGGCCGGACCCGCGATGCCGAAATTGCCGTTATCTACTATGCGGGGCACGGCATCGAGCTGGACGGCACCAACTACCTGATCCCTACGGATGCCGCGCTGGAGACGGACGGCGACGTGCTCGACGAAACCGTCGCGCTCGACCGCGCGCTGTTTGCGGTGGAGCCGGCCAAGCAGCTCAGGCTCGTCATCCTGGATGCCTGTCGCGACAATCCCTTCGCCAAGACGATGAAACGCACCGTCGCGTCCCGCGCTATCGGCCGCGGCCTCGCCAAGATCGAGCCGGCCAGCCCGAACACCATAATCGCCTTCGCGGCCAAGGCCGGCTCAACCGCCTCCGACGGAGACGCGAAGAACAGCCCGTTTGCCACGGCTCTGGTCGAACGTCTGCCGACGCCGGGTCTCGACCTCGGCAAGGCCTTTCGCTTCGTTCGTGACGATGTGCTCAAGAGCACTGGCTACAAGCAGGAGCCGTACGTCTACGGCTCGCTCGGTGGCGATGACGTTTCGCTGGTCCCAGCGAAGCCGGCGGCAGCATCGGGCCCACAAGCCAACCCTGACAGCGAAATCCGGCGCGACTACGAATTGGCGCTCCAGATCGGAACCCGGGACGTGTGGTCCTCGTTCATCAACCGCTACCCAAGCGGCTTCTACACCGACCTTGCCAAGGGGCAATTGAGCAAGATCGTCGCCGAGGAAGCTCGCACTGCGGCTGCAGAAAAGGCGAAGCAGGCCGAGGATGAGAAGGCGCGGCTCGTATCCGAACGGGCCAAGAAAGCCGAACAGGACAAGGCTGCAGCCGCCGCAAAGGCTGCCGAGGACGCCCGGCTTGCGGCCGAGAAAGCCAAGCAGATCGAGGAGGCCAAAGCTACCGCGGCAGAGCAGCGCAGGAAGGATGCCGAGGCCGCCGTCGCCAAGGCGCAGGCCGAGAAGCAAGCTGCCGAGAAGGCGCTCGCCGACAAGATTGCAAGTGACAAGGCCGCTGCCGAATTGGCTGCAAAGCAGGCGACGGACGCGAAAGCACGAGAGAGCGAACAGAAAGTTGCCGCCGTTCCCCCGACCTCTTCACCGTCGGGCCTCTCTCCCCAGGAGACGACGAAGCTGGTTCAATCCGAACTGCGCCGCGTCGGCTGTCTGGCGGCCGCCGCCGATGGCGACTGGAACGCAACGTCGCAGCGCTCGCTGACGCTGTTCAACAAATATGCGGGGACGACGTTCGACGCCAAGCAAGCGAGCTTCGACACGCTCGATGCCATCAAGGCCAAGCCGGGCCGGGTTTGCCCGCTGGTGTGCGAACACGGCTTCAAGGCTGATGGCGATGCTTGCGTCAAGATCACATGCCGCGCCGGTTATCGCGTCAATGACGACAATGAATGCGAGAAAGTCCAGGACAAGAAGCCGGTTGCGACCCGCGAGGACGCCAAGAAGCGAGACACGGAGCGCAAGCAAACCGAAGCTGCGCCCACAAAGCCGTCTGCATCAGGTCAAATCATTTGCAGCACCACGGGCTGTCGGCCGGTGAGGCCCGGCTGTCGAATCACAACCCAAAAGTTTGGCTCCGCAATCTCCATGGTTGGAGGAGGACAAGCGGAAGTCTGCGACTGACCGGCGGCGGAGACGAGTCCCCCCGATGCGGTGACCGAACGCAGGAGACTCGACGTACGGCTTACACCAATGAACAATCTCTTCTTCGGCCATCATTCTAAATGCATGCGATCCCGCCCCCCCTACTCACAGATTGTTGCCGACGGCCACAGCGCCGGTCAGGACTTGCGTCGGACCGACTGCTTGATACCCTTCCCGTCAAGAGGACTGCGTGGTGATCGGTATGAATGACGCGGCAGCAAACCTGCCACCGGGCGCCCAGCTCCTTGGACGCGAATGGATTGGCTTTAACGAGAGCGGAGATGCGGTCATCCGCTTCCAGGCTCAGGTCGCGTTCACCAACAGGCACGGGACTGTGCAGGGTGGATTTCTCGCGGCGATGCTGGACTCCGCGACCGGGGTTTGCGCGCTCGCAAAACTCTCGCACGACCTGACGGTGGTCACGAAGAGCCTCGACACGCGCTTCCTGAAACCGGCGGCAGCGGGTGTCATCACGGCGCGGGCGCGGGTGATGGAGCAGACAGAGCGCGACATGGTCGTGCAAGCTGAGCTCATCGATGCGGCGGACGTCACGGTCGCCGATGCCACGGCGCGGCTGCGGATTTTGGCGAAGAAATAGGAGTTATGGGACCGCACCAATAGCGTTCGTTGATGCACTTGTGCCCAAAACGCGATCTCGTGCCCCGGACGCAGCGCAGCGTCCCTTCGACGGTGCGCTGCTGAGCCGGGACCCATGTTGCGGAGTGCGCTGCGCAGCTTCTGGGTCCCGGCTCTGCACTTCAACGCTTTAGGCGATGCAGTGCATCCGGGACACGAGAGGACGCCGGGGCGTCGAACTATTCCTGGTCGACGAGGTCGTCCTCGAGGATCGCCATCTGGAACTGGAACGAGCGATCGTCATCCTCGTCGTCGACGAAGAGCACGCCGATGAACTCCTCGCCGATATAGACCTCGGCCGAGTCATCCTTCTTCGGCCGCGGCACGACGCGGATCTTGGGATTGCCGAATACGCGCTTCAGATACGCATCGAGCTTTCTGACTTCTTTGACGTCCACGGCAAGTCTCCGATCAAAATTGGTCGGCGGGTTTTAGGACGAGACGCGACGAACCGCCAGCACGAATTGCCAAAGAATTTGGGGACGAAAAGGGCCGG
>Ga0105237_10003454_pt1 | contig 18762 bp, 18 predicted proteins | sample KBSC24metaG_FD_81520 | JGI IMG/M metagenome (GOLD analysis project Ga0105237, IMG submission 81520) | Corn rhizosphere microbial communities from Kellogg Biological Station, Michigan, USA - KBS C2-4 metaG | ecosystem: Host-associated > Plants > Roots > Rhizosphere > Soil | place: Michigan, USA... | reverse complement strand
CGCGCTGCCGACCGGATCATCCCCGCCAACGGCGCCACCAATTCGGGATGCAGCGACGTCTCCGGTTCGTTGAGCACCATGAGAGAGGGAGGTCGGGGGCTCAACAAGGCGGCACCCCACAACAGGAATCGCAGTGTGCCGTCGGACAATTCGGCTGCGCGCAGTGGCCGCAACATGCCTCGTTGATGGAGCTGCAGCTCGAAGAGGCCGTCGTGTACCGCGACTGAAGCGGTGGCCCCATCGAAGGCGTCGGCGACGGAGCGCGGCAGATCGTCGAAGCCGGCCTCGACGATGGTCTGCACGGCGGCGGCAAGATCACCGCCGTCGTCGGACAGCACAGGGGTGCGGGTGCCGACCTGGGGCCTGCGCGCCGGTGCAGCGGCGTCCACCCGGAAGCCGTCGTAGAACCGCCAGCCGCGCAAGCGATCTCGAACAGCGGCGAGCTCGGGTAGCGCGGCGGGGTGCGCGTACTCGGCAAGCACGCTGCGGTACGTCGGCAGTGCCCGCGTCAGCTCGTCGAAGCCGCGACCGGAATCCGCTGCGGCCTCGGCATAGTCGTTGCCGCGGCGCACCAGCGTCGACGCGGGCCGCAGCCGCGGTCCGGTGAACACCGCCTCCCGCTTGATCTCCGGATCGCGGGCGAACAACGAGTTGTGGCCGGCCATCTGTGGCAGCCCGAGGTCGATCAGATAGCCGAAGTCGTCGGAGGCGAAGCCGAGTTCGAGGGATACCGGACGGGTGCGCGTCGTGCCCTGCACCGTGCCGGTGCGGCGGGCGCCGCCGAGCTGTTCTGGACCCGCCCACAGCACCGACTCGAGTCCGCCTTCGCGAGCCAGCGAGCCGATCACCTCACCGCGGCCGCAGTCGGCAAGCAGTCTCAGCGCTCGGTACACCGACGACTTGCCGGTGCCGTTGGCGCCGGTCACGACGGTCAGGCCGGCCAGCGGGACGACGAGTTCGCGCAGCGAGCGGTAGCCCCGGACCGCGACGGTGTGCAGCATGGGCTCGACGCTAGGCGTCGGCGGTGACAACCGACGGTTCGGGCGTCGGCATCGCCAGCTCCAGCCGGACGCCGAGCAGCCGTACTGGCCGGTCGAGTTCGAACTGATCGAAGACCGCAAGCGCCGTGTCGACGATCACCGACTCGTCGGTACTGGGGGATCCGAGCTTGCGAATCTTGGTGCGGGTGAAGAACGTCGTGGTGCGCACCGTCACCGCCACCCGGGTGACGATGCGGTCCTGCTCGAGCATCTCGGCGAGCGTCTTTCTTGCCAACTCGGCGACGGCCGAATCCATCTCGGCGCGTTCGGTGAGATCCTCGGGAAACGTGATGACGTGGCTGCGCGAGCGCGGCACCCACGGCTCGGCGCTGACGGTCGCGTCGCCGCCGCCCTTGGCCAGCAGCAGGATCCACAGGCCCGTCGTCGGCCCGAACGTCGCGGTGAGGACGGTCGGGTCCGTGGCGGCGAGATCGGCGACCGTCGTAATACCCAGTCCGGCAAGGCGTTTGGCGGTCTTGGGCCCCACACCCCAGAGCGCGTCGACCCCGCGATCGCCCATCACCGGCATCCAGTTGTCGTCGGTCAGCGCGAACACTCCGGCAGGTTTCCCAAAACCGGTGGCCACCTTGGCACGCTGCTTGTTGTCGCTGATGCCGACCGAACACGACAGCCCGGTCTCGGCGGCGACGATGGTCCTGATGCGTTCGGCCAACTCCACCGGGTCGGCCACCTCGGCGCCCAGGTAGGCCTCGTCCCAGCCCCACACCTCCAGTGGGTGGCCAAGGTCGCGCAGTAGACCCATCACCTGCTCGGACGCCTCGTCGTAGGCGTCCGGATCGGAGGGCAGGAAGGTGGCGTCCGGGCAGCGGCGCGCGGCCGTGCGCAGTGGCATGCCCGCGTGCACGCCGAATTCGCGTGCCTCGTAGGAGGCGCAGGTGACCACCTTGCGCGGTTCGGTCGGGTCGCCGTTGCCGCCGACGATCACCGGGAGCCCGACCAGTTCGGGGCGGCGTCGCAGTTCGACCGACGCGAGGAACTGATCGAGGTCGACGTGCAGGACCCAGCGCGTGGCTACGTCCCGCAGAGCTTGAGTGCCAGGCTCTCCCACTTGTCTCCCAGGCTTTCGACGGTTTCGTTGTGGTCGACCAGCTGATGATGGACATAGTCGGGGTCCAGCAGCGCGATCAGGGCGTCGGCCTGGACGTCGAGGTCCCCGGTGGTGCTGGCCGCCTCGAGGAGCACGCGCACGTGCGTCCGCAGAACCATGGCCGGGGCGCCGTATCGCATCTGGGGATCGCGCGCCGCGTCGGAGAGGAGAGCCTGATGGGTCTGGACGAAGCGCAGCCGCTCGCGTCCGAAGGCGAGCAGCCGTTCCAGCGGGGGCGAGCCAGGCCCGAGCGGTCCCGGCCCGAACATGAAGGCGCGTTGGCTGGCTTGTTCGTCCTCGTCGAGCAGCACCATCATCAGGGCGGCCCGGCTGCCGAACCGGCGGAACAGGGTGCCCTTGCCGACACCGGCCGCGGTGGCGATCTCGTCCATGGTGACTGCGTCGGGGCCACGCTCGGCGATGAGCCGGCGGGCGGCGTCGAGCAAAAGCGCGCGGTTGCGGGCGGCATCGCCCCGCTCCGGTGTCGTGGACACCGACAATCCGCCCAGCTCATCTACGCTCACCCTTTGCATTTTAGCTCAGACGGAATTAATCGGACTATGGTCCGGTTTAATCGTGCGACGATCTGAACAAAGTCATGGAAGGAAACGAGGAGCATGTCGGACAACAAGGTTTTGGTACTCCTGGGCAGCCTGCGCGCCGCGTCGGTGAATCGTCAGCTGGTGGAACTGGCCGTCGAGTCGGCCCCCGAGGGCGTGACGCTGGTGCCGTTCGAGCGACTGGGCGAGCTGCCGTTCTACAACGAGGACATCGACGGTGACGACGTCGCCGAATCGGTGCGGGCGCTTCGCAAGGCCGCGGCCGAGGCGGACGCCGCGCTCGTCGTCACCCCCGAGTACAACGGCACCATTCCCGGCGTGTTGAAGAACGCCATCGACTGGCTGTCGCGGCCATTCGGCAACGGCGCGCTGAAGGACAAGCCGGCGGCCGTCATCGGCGGCTCGTTCGGTCAGTACGGCGGCGTCTGGGCGCACGACGACACCCGCAAGTCGTTCGGCATCGCAGGCCCGCGGGTCGTCGAGGACCTCAAGCTCTCGGTGCCGTTCAAGTCGCTCGACGGCAAGCATCCGCGCGAGAACGCCGAGGTGGCCGCCAACGTGCGCGACGTGGTCGCCAAGCTGGTCGCCGAGATAGGCTGACCGGCCCGCTTCACCGCTGAGCCGCCGACGAACCCTGGTTCGTCGGCGGCTTTGCTGTCCGCAGTCGGTGGGAAGGGGTTTGTCGGTGCCCAGTGGTAGACACGGGCACATGACCCGACACGCCGCCACTCAGGACGCGCGACACGCCGGGTGGTTCGGTGGCGCGGAGGTTACGACCTGGGAATTTCATCAATGTCGTTCAGAACATGTTGTATCTGTTCTGAATGTCGGCCACTAGGTGTAGTGTCTTGCAGACCGACAGACCCCCACGGTTCCCAAGCTTTCAAGGGGTCGGCCGGAGCTTCTGATCCGGTGTCGTCGGGTTTCTGACACACCGGATTCGTAGCCTCGGTCGGCAGGAATTTCGAGGGTCACGGGTCTGCTGAACCTAGTAGAGAAGTGCCAACTCGAGCAGTTGCCAGTCGGGTCAAGTAAAAGTTTCAGATTTCCGCAGAGGAGCCGTACCGCAGATGACCGTCACCGTGTACACCAAGCCCGCTTGCGTGCAGTGCAATGCCACCTACAAGGCGCTGGACAAGCAGGGCGTCGCCTACGAGAAGGTCGACATCAGCCTGGACGCCGAGGCGCGTGACTACGTCATGGCGCTGGGTTACCTGCAGGCGCCCGTCGTCGTGGTCGGCAACGAGCACTGGTCGGGCTTCCGGCCGGACCGGATCAAGGCGCTCGCCGGAGCGGTCGCAGCCACCGCATAACGGGTACTCGACGAGTCCTGGAAGGAGAGTGCGATGAGTGATCTCGTGTACTTCTCCAGCGTCTCGGAGAACACGCACCGCTTCGTCGAGAAGCTGGGCATGCCCGCCACCCGCATTCCGCTGCGCGGACGCATCGAGGTGGACGAGCCCTACGTGCTGGTTCTGCCCACCTACGGCGGTGGGCATGCCAACGGACCCGATCCCGATGCCGGGGGATACGTCCCCAAACAGGTCATCGCCTTTCTCAACGACGAACACAACCGGTCGCTGCTCCGCGGTGTCATCGCTGCGGGCAACACCAACTTCGGCGCCGAATTCGGCTATGCGGGTGACGTGGTCTCCCGCAAGTGCGGAGTGCCCTACCTGTACCGCTTCGAACTGATGGGAACCGAGGACGACGTCGCCGCCGTCCGTGCGGGCCTCGCGAACTTCTGGAAGGACCAGACGTGTCACCAACCGTCACAGCTGCAGAGCCTGTAATCACCAACGCCTTGCCCGGCGAGACGGATTACCACGCGCTCAACGCGATGCTGAACCTGTACGACGCGGACGGCAACATCCAGTTCGACAAGGACAGGGAAGCCGCCAACCAGTACTTCCTGCAGCACGTCAACCAGAACACGGTGTTCTTCCACAATCAGGACGAGAAGCTCGACTACCTGGTTCAGAAGAACTACTACGAGCGCGAGGTGCTCGACCAGTACTCGCGCAACTTCGTCAAGTCGCTGCTGGATCGGGCCTACGCCAAGAAGTTTCGCTTCCCGACGTTCCTCGGCGCGTTCAAGTACTACACCTCCTACACGCTGAAGACGTTCGACGGAAAGCGCTACCTCGAGCGCTTCGAGGACCGCGTCGTCATGGTGTCGCTGACCCTGGCGGCGGGCGACACCGTCCTGGCAGAGAAGCTCGTCGACGAGATCATCGACGGACGGTTCCAGCCGGCCACCCCGACGTTCCTCAACTCGGGCAAGAAGCAGCGCGGCGAGCCGGTCAGCTGCTTCCTGCTGCGCATCGAGGACAACATGGAGTCCATCGGGCGCTCCATCAACTCGGCGCTGCAGCTGTCCAAGCGCGGCGGCGGAGTCGCATTGCTGCTGAGCAACATTCGCGAGCACGGCGCGCCGATCAAGAACATCGAGAACCAGAGCTCGGGCGTCATCCCGATCATGAAGCTGCTCGAGGATTCGTTCTCCTACGCCAACCAACTCGGTGCGCGGCAGGGTGCGGGCGCGGTCTACTTGCAGGCCCACCACCCCGACATCTACCGGTTCCTGGACACCAAGCGCGAGAACGCCGACGAGAAGATCCGCATCAAGACGCTCTCGTTGGGCGTCGTGATCCCGGACATCACGTTCGAGCTGGCGAAGAAGAACGAGGACATGTACCTGTTCTCGCCGTACGACGTCGAGCGCGTGTACGGGGTGCCGTTCGCCGACATCTCGATCACCGAGAAGTACTACGAGATGGTCGACGACGCGCGGATCCGCAAGACCAAGATCAAGGCGCGCGAGTTCTTCCAGACGCTGGCCGAGCTGCAGTTCGAGTCGGGCTACCCGTACATCATGTACGAGGACACGGTGAACCGGGCCAACCCGATCGCGGGCAAGATCACCCACAGCAACCTGTGCTCGGAGATCCTGCAGGTGTCGACGCCGTCGCTGTTCAACGAGGACCTGACCTACGCCAAGGTGGGCAAGGACATCTCGTGCAACCTCGGGTCGCTCAACATCGCCAAGGCGATGGACTCACCGGACTTCGCCCAGACCATCGAGGTGTCGATTCGGGCGCTGACCGCGGTGAGCGACCAGACCCACATCTGGTCGGTGCCCTCGATCGAGCAGGGCAACAACGACTCTCACGCGATCGGCCTCGGGCAGATGAACCTGCACGGCTACCTGGCGCGCGAGCGGATCCACTACGGCTCCGAAGAAGGCATCGACTTCACCAACATCTACTTCTACACCGTGCTGTACCACGCGCTGCGCGCCAGCAACCGCATCGCGATCGAGCGCGGCACGAAGTTCGGCGGCTTCGAGAAGTCGAAGTACGCATCCGGCGAATTCTTCGACAAGTACACCGATCAGCCGTGGGAACCGAAGACCGACAAGGTGCGCCAGCTGTTCGCCGACGCCGACATTCGCATTCCGACGCAAGAGGATTGGAAACGGCTGAAGGAGTCGGTGCAGGAGCACGGCATCTACAACCAGAACCTGCAGGCGGTTCCGCCGACGGGGTCCATCTCCTACATCAATCACTCGACGAGCTCGATCCACCCGGTGGCGAGCAAGATCGAGATCCGCAAGGAAGGCAAGATCGGTCGCGTCTACTACCCGGCGCCGTACCTCACCAACGACAACCTGGAGTACTACCAGGACGCGTACGAGATCGGCTACGAGAAGATCATCGACACCTACGCCGCGGCCACCCAGCACGTGGATCAGGGGTTGAGCCTGACGCTGTTCTTCAAGGACACGGCCAACACCCGCGACGTCAACAAGGCGCAGATCTATGCCTGGCGCAAGGGAATCAAGACGCTGTACTACATCCGCCTACGTCAGATGGCCCTGGAGGGCACTGAGGTGGAGGGTTGCGTCAGCTGCATGTTGTGATCTGAGTTGTGCGGCGCCGCCGGGCTCCGCGAGTGTGCAGGCTCATACGCCACGCCCGGCGATTCGCGTATGAAACCGCACAATCGACGCCGTGCGATCAGCTCTCGCGAGCCTTGTCCGCCTGCAGCGCCTTCAAGCGTCGCTCCTCGCGCAGCACGCCCTGGTAGCTCTCGCGTTCGGCGACGAGCCAGTCGGGCTTCTCCTCGATCAGCTGATTGATCTGCTCGGTGGTGAGCGGATCGGTGATGCCGCTGCGCGCGAGTCCGGCGATCGAGACTCCCAGCTTGGCTGCCACCAGGTTCTTCGGGTGCGGGCCGTTCTTGCGGAGGTCCTTGAGCCACTCCGGCGGATCGGCCTGCAGGGCGGCGAGCTCGTCGCGGGTGATCGCGTTCTCCTGGAACTCCGCAGGCGTGGCGGGCAAGTACACGTCCAGCTTCTTCGCCGCCGTGGCGGGTTTCATGGACTGTGCGTTCGGCCTGCTCATGGGATCAGCCTATCGGTAGCCTGATGCCGTGACCCCGCTCCGCCTCACCGTTGGGTACGTCCCCGGCGTGACCCCGGCGAAGTGGGCCCGGACCTGGGCTCAGCGCCACCGCGAGGTTCCGCTGCAGTTGCATCCCGTCGCCGCGGCAGACGCGGCCGACGCGTTGCGGACGGGCACAGTCGACGTGGCCTTGCTCCGGCCGCCCGCCGACGTGTCCGGGCTGGCCGTCATTCCCCTCTACGAGGAGACGACGGTGGCCGTGGTGCCCACCGATCACCTTCTCACCGCCGTCGACGAGATCACCGCCGCAGACCTCGACGGCGAACCAGTCCTGATCCCACTCGACGACGTCGTGGCCTGGACAACCGGACCAGGTGTCCAGGTCGACCACCGACCCGAGACCGTCAGGGACGCAATGGAACTCGTCGCCGCGGGGATCGGCGTGCTCATCGTTCCGCAGTCGCTGGCTCGGCTGCATCACCGCAAGGACCTCACCTACCGCCCGATCGTCGATGCGCCCACCTGCCCTGTGGCGCTTGCCTTTCCGGAAGGGCCGCAACTGGCGCTGGTCGAGGAGTTCATCGGAATCGTGCGGGGCCGCAAACCCAGTTCGTCACGCGGGCGGGCCGAGCAGGCGCCGAAGCGGACGGCACGGGAGAAGACTGCCGCGAAGCAGGCCGCCCGCGCCGCCGCGGGCAAGGTCGCCCACATTCCGGGTCAAGTCAAGGGTGGTAAACGGTGACCAAACCTGTTCTGTGCCTGGGGGTCAGGACGTCTAGCCCGGGCTTCGCCGGGCCGGTGTTGGGGGACTTGGTCTCCGTGACGGCTTCGTCGAGCCAGCACTCTCCGCTGCCTTCGTCGTAGTCACCGCCGTAGAAGACGCAACACACGCCGATGCCGTCGGTGTCTTGATGATCTCCTGCACATTCCCAGAAGTCGTCGCTGGCTGGCCGCGCGCCGGCGGTGGCGGCGATGCCGATCGACAGGCCGGCCGCAATCGCAATCGTGGCCAGCAGGCGGTGAAACGACGGTGAAGTGGTGCGCATGTCGGGCTCCTGATGGGTCGTCGCATCCCCACGGGACGCGTCTACCGGTAGGAGTGATCGGAGTGGCTGAAAGCCACACTTTTCGGGCAGGACCTTCGGGCAGGCGCAAATAATCAGTGGAATCTCGCGGCCGAAGAGTCCACGCTCGAGGGTATGGATGTCCGGTTGTTTAACTCCGCGAACGACTTCGGGCCGGTCGTGCATTGGGTGTACCGCAAGGATCCGGTGCTGTTCACCAGCGAGCTCACCACGCTGCGCACGACGAGGGGTGTGACCGACGGAGTCTTCCTGTCCGTCACCGACTGCGACGGTGAGATCGGTGCGGCGATGCAGACTCCCGGCGACGCGCTGCTGGTGAGCGGACTGCCGCCCGCGATGGCGAAGGCCGCGGCAGTCGAACTGTCGACGGTCCGGGACACGCTGCCCGGAGTTCGCGGAACACGGCCCAGCGCAACGGCATTCGCCGACGCCTGGTGTTCGGTCACCGGCGCTCGTGCGGTCGAGGCGATCGGCAGGACGCTGTACCAGCTCGGAGATCTGGTGGAGCCCAACGGTGTGCCGGGGGAGTGCCGCATTGCCGGAGCGGCCGACGCGGACTTGCTGCTGACCTGGATCGACGGGTTCTTCGTCGACGCGTTCGGCGTCGTGTCGGACAAGGGGGCCCGCCGCGGCTTCCTCGCCGACATCCGCGCCTACGGCGGCGACGTGGTGCTCTGGTCGGTCGACGGCGAGCCGGTCAGCATGGCGCGGGTGCACGCTCCGGCCGCGGGGATGAGCCGCATCGGGCCGGTCTACACGCCTGTCGCAAGTAGGGGTCGGGGCTTCGGTGCTGCGGTCACCGCGGCGGCGGCGCGGCACGCCCACCGGCGCGGCGCCAGGCACGTCGTGTTGTTTGCCGACGTCGTCAACGAGGTGGCCAACGGCATCTACAACCGGCTCGGGTTCGTTCCGGTCGCGGATTCGCTGGAGTGCGCCTTCGTCGCGTAACTGCCTGAGGAGTCGGCGAAACGTTTGAATACAACACGCCGAATACTGCATACCAAAGTGCGCAGATGCGCCGTCGAAGGGGCAAGCTAGGGGACGCCGCCAGCGGGGTACACCGCGGCGGTCCCCCCGAACACCTACCTAGACGGAGGCCTCTGAGTGACTGCGCCGTTCTTCAGCCGCGAACGCATCGTCGCCTCACCAGGATGGAACCGCTGGCTGGTACCTCCCGCCGCGCTGTCGATCCACTTGTCCATCGGCGCAGCGTATTCGTGGAGCGTCTTCAAGAAACCGCTCGAAGGGGCGCTGCACATCTCGGGCACGCTCAGCGCGCTGCCGTTCACCGTCGGCATCGTCGTCCTCGGCCTCTCGGCGGCGATCTTCGGCACCTGGGTCGACCGCAATGGGCCGCGCCTGGCGATGTTCACCGCGATGTGTTGTTTCTGCGGTGGCTGGCTGATCGGCTCCGCGGGCCTGGCGATGCGCCAGTACTGGCTGGTGCTGCTCGGCTACGGGCTGCTTGGCGGCATCGGCTGGGGCATCGGGTACATCTCGCCCGTCTCGACGCTGATCAAGTGGTTCCCCGACAAGCCGGGCATGGCGACGGGGCTGGCCATCATGGGCTTCGGTGGTGGCGCGCTGATCGCGTCGCCGTGGTCGACGCAGATGATCGCTCTGTTCGGCTCCGAGTCGGCGGGCATCGCGAAGACCTTCCTGGTGCACGGGCTGGTCTACGCCGCGTTCATGTCGCTTGGCTGGCTGCTGGTGCGGGTGCCACGCGCGGACTGGAAACCCCACGGATGGACGCCCGCGCCGCCGACGGTGGGGTCGATGGTGTCCGTCGGCCAAGTCTCGGCCAACAACGCGATCAAGACCCCGCAGTTCTGGCTGTTGTGGGTTGTGTTGTGCTTCAACGTGACTGCGGGCATCGGCATCCTGGAGAAGGCATCGCCGATCTATCAGGACTACTTCCCGACCGCGGGCATGGCGGCCGCCGCACTGGCCGCAGCGGCAGCGGGCTACGTCGCGATGCTGTCGTTGGCCAACATGCTGGGACGCATCGGCTGGTCCAGCCTGTCCGACGTCATCGGCCGCAAGAACGCCTACCGGATGTACCTGGGCGTCGGTGCGCTGCTGTACCTCACCATCACGCTGATGCAGAACTCGAACAAGGTCGTCTTCATCGTCTGTACGTTGTTCATCCTGTCGTTCTACGGCGCAGGCTTCGCCACGGTCCCCGCCTATCTGCGCGACCTGTTCGGCACCTATCAGGTCGGAGCGATCCACGGCCGGCTGCTCACCGCCTGGTCGGTCGCGGGCATCCTGGGACCGATCATGGTGAACGCGATCGCCGACAGCCAGAAGGCCGCGGGCCGGTCAGGACCCGACCTGTACACGATGTCGTTCTCCATCATGATCGGGCTCCTGCTGGTGGCGCTGGTGTGCAACGAGCTGCTGAAGCCCGTCGACGAAAAGTGGCACGAGCCAAGCACATCCGACGAGCACGCAAAGACACTTCAGGGGAGCCAGCGATGACCGACGAGATGACCGACGTCGAGCTGCACGACTACAAGCCGACGGTTCCCGCGGTGTACGTCTTCCTCGCGTGGCTGTGGGTGGCCATCCCGTTCGGCTACGGCGTCTTCGAACTGATCCTCAAGGTCAAGCAGCTCTTCTAAGGCGCCGTTCGTGAATCGGGCGACGGGTCGACGGCGTGTCGCGTCGTCAGATTCACGAACGGCGGGGAAGAAGCCACCCGCTACTTGACGGTGTGCTGCGGACCCTGTGCCTTCTTGTACAGCGCCTTGAGCATCCGATCGCGGAACGCGGCGTTGTCGATCAGCTTGACGCCGGCGTTGGCGAGCTTCGGCTGACCGATGAGCTTGTGCATGTAGCGGCCTCGCCGGTACTCCTTGCCCCACGCCGCTTCCATCCGCTGCGCGTAGTTGGTGAAGTCGTCGGGTCCGCCGTTCTGCAGCGCCGCGACCGCGCACTCGCCTGCGGCAAGGCCGGATTCCAGCGCCTTGGAGATGCCCGCACCCGACGCCGGCTTGCCAGCACCGAGCGAGTCGCCGGCGAACAGCACGCCTGGCTTCCACGGCGGCCACGCGGTGAAGCCCATCGGCAATCGCCACGCCCGCACGCTCTTGTTCTTCTTCAACTCCTCGATTGCGGGCAACTCCCAATCCCGGGGCAGCGTCCGCAGGAACTCGCCGAGGAACTGGGTCGCGTTGATCGACTGCCAGTTCTTGTAGCTGTTGACGTACCCGAGGCCGATGTTGAAGACGCCGTTGCCCATCGGGAACACCCAGCCGTACCCGGGCAGCTGATCGCCCTGGAACGCCAACTTGAGGTAGATGTCGAGGCTGTCGGAATCCTCGCGGTTGGCGTGCATCTCCGAACGGATCGCGATCGCCTGGTAGCCGTTGTACTCCGAGTCGAGCTTCAGGGCGCGCTTGATGGGGGAGTAGGCGCCGTCGGCCGCGATCACCGCGTCGCCGTAGACCTTCTCACCGCCCTTGAGCACCACACCCACCACGCGACCGGTCGCGTCGAGCTCGGGTCCGCTGACCTCGGCGCCTTGCCGTACCTCGGCACCCGCCGACTCGGCATGCTTGAGCAGCACCGTGTCGAGGTGTTCGCGGCTGACGGTGTGTCCGTGGTCGGGCATGCCGGGCCGCTTGGGGAAGGACAGCTCCCATTTGCTGGGGCTGAACACCGTGACGCGGTTCACCCGGTGATAGGTGGCGACCTCGTCGGCCAGGCCCATCTTCTGCAGGTAGCTGACGGCACGGGCGGTCAGCCCGTCCCCGCACGGCTTGGATCGCGGGAACTCGGCCTTGTCGAGGACGACTACCTTGGCGCCGGTCCGCGCGGCCTGCCACGCCGCTGCCGCACCAGAAGGGCCACCGCCGGCAATGACGAGGTCGTATCGCTGGGTCATCTGTTCCGTCTCGCTAGCTGGGGTTGTCTCGGGGCGATAGTACCTGGCAGAGGAAACGCTGCCTGACTAGCACGGTCGGGAAAATCGCGATCCGAGGATCGTGGGGTGCGCCACGGTACGGCGCGGTCTTGGCAGGTCAGGCGGGCTCAGCCGGTACAGTGGGTGGGTGCGCCGACCGTCCCTCCCCAGACCGGGTATCCAGCCCGGGGTGAAGGTCGATGCGCGCAGTGAGCGTTGGCGCGAGCACCGCAAGAAGGTGCGTTCCGAGATCGTCGACGCCGCCTTCCGGGCGATCGACCGGCTCGGCCCCGAGCTAAGTCTGCGGGAGATCGCCGAGGAGGCCGGGACGGCCAAGCCGAAGATCTACCGGCACTTCACCGACAAGTCGGACCTGTTCCAGGCGATCGGCGAACGGCTGCGAGACATTTTGTGGGCGGCCATCTTCCCGACGATCAACCTGGCGACCGACCCCGCACGCGAGGTGATCCGTCGCAGCGTCGAACAGTACGTACTGCTGGTCGACGAGCACCCCAACGTGTGCCGCTTCCTCATCCAGGGCCGCTTCGCCGAGCAGAGCGAGTCGACGATGCGTGCCCTCAACGAGGGCCGCGGAATCACTCTGGCGATGGCCAACATGTTCAGCAACGAGCTGCGCGAGATGGAGCTCGACGGCGCCGCCATCGAGCTGGCCGCGTACACCACCTACGGGTCGGCGGCCGCGGCGACGGACTGGTGGCTGGGGTCCGAGGTGGACAGCCCGCGGCGCATGCCGCCCGACGAGTTCATCGCTCACATGACGACGATCATGCTCGGCGCCATCAACGGCACCTGTGAGTTGCTCGGCGTCAAGATCGATCCCGATCTGCCGCTGCACGAAGGCGTCCGTCGCCGCGAATCCGTTGCCTGAACTGCGCGTTTCCGCACTGCGTTGACACCGATGACCCCGTGACGGAACACTTGCGAATACCCGGTACCGGCGTTCCCACGAAAGGACTCCGTCCATGACCGTTGCCGAGCAGGCCGACCAGGACGCGCTCCGCAAGGACCCCGTCCACACCCGAGCGCTCATCATCGGGTCCGGCTTCTCCGGGCTCGGCATGGCCATCGCGCTGCAGCGCCAGGGCGTCGACTTCCTGATCCTGGAGAAGGCCGACGAGATCGGCGGCACCTGGCGCGACAACACCTACCCGGGCTGCGCATGCGACATCCCGTCGCACATGTACTCGTTCTCGTTCGAGCCGAAGCCGGACTGGCGGCACATGTGGTCGTTCCAACCGGAGATCCTCGACTACCTCAAGGGCGTCACCGAGAAGTACGGCCTGCGCCGCTACGTCCAGTTCGGCGCCCGGGTCGACCGCGCGCACTGGGACGACGACGAGCAGAGCTGGCACGTGTTCACCGACACCGGACAGGAGTACGTCGCACAGTTCCTGATCTCCGGCGCGGGCGGGCTGCACATCCCGCTCGTTCCCGAGATCGAAGGCATCGATGAATTCCAGGGTGCCACTTTCCATTCCGCGCAGTGGGACCACGGCGTGGACATCACCGGCAAGCGCGTCGCGGTGATCGGCACAGGCGCCAGCGCCATCCAGATCGTGCCCGAGATCGTCGGCGACGTCGCGGAACTTCAGCTCTACCAGCGCACCCCCGCGTGGGTGATGCCCAGGCCGAACAATCCCATCCCGCAGTGGATGCGCGCCACGTTCAGCAACGTCCCTGGCACGCGGGCGTTGATGCGCGCAGGGATCTACTGGATTCACGAGAGTGTCGGGTTCGCCATGACGCGGCAGCCGCGACTGCTGAAACTCGGTGAGCTGCTTGGCAAGTGGAACATCCGGCGCAGCGTCAAGGACCGCGAACTGCGCCGCAAGCTGACGCCGAGCTACCGGGCCGGCTGCAAGCGAATCCTCAACTCCGACACCTACTACGGCGGCATCGCCAACCCCAAGACGACGGTGATCACCGAGGGCATCGAGCGGATGACCGCCGATGGCATCGTCACCCGCGACGGTGTCGAGCATCCGGCGGACGTCGTGGTGTTCTGCACGGGGTTCCACGTCACGGACTCCTACACCTACGTCGACATCAAGGGACCGGGCGGCGAGGATCTGGTGGACCGGTGGAACCGCGAGGGCATCCAGGCGCACCGCGGCATCGCGGTCGCTGGCATGCCCAACCTGTTCTTCCTGCTGGGCCCCAATACCGCCCTCGGCCACAACTCGGTGGTCTTCATGATCGAGTCGCAGATCCGGTACGTCGCCAAGGCCATCGCCGCCGTCGACAAGTCCGGGGCCCGCGCGCTGGCACCCAGCCGCTACGCGCAGGACGAGTACAACGCCGAGTTGCAGGCCGAACTCGCGGGCACCGTGTGGAGCACCGGAGGTTGCAGGAGTTGGTACATGGACGAGCACGGGGTGAACCGGACGCTGTGGAGCGGAATGACCTGGCAGTATTGGTTGGAGACCCGTCGGTTCCGGAGCTCGGAGTACTCGTTCACCAAGCGGTGAGGTGACTTTGTTCAACGACACGCGACACAAGTTGTTGTGTTGGCGCTCGATGTCGGACACCAGGGGTAGTGTCGCCTTCTACCGGCCGGGTCGGCCTGGCAAATATTGTTCCGCAGGTGAAATGAGGTTCTGGTGTCCGACGGAATGAAGCTGATCAGCCGTGTCTCGGCCATCAACTGGAACCGCGTCCAGGACGACAAGGACGCCGAGGTCTGGGACCGGTTGACGGGTAACTTCTGGTTGCCGGAGAAGGTTCCGGTGTCCAACGACATCCCGTCATGGGGCACGTTGACGGCTCACGAGAAGCAGCTGACCATGCGTGTCTTCACCGGCCTGACGCTGCTGGACACCATCCAGGGCACGGTGGGCGCGGTCAGCCTGATTCCGGATGCACTGACCCAGCACGAAGAGGCGGTGTACACCAACATCGCGTTCATGGAGTCGGTGCACGCGAAGAGCTACAGCAACATCTTCTCGACGCTGTGCTCGACGGTGGAGATCGACGAGGCGTTCCGCTGGTCGGAGGAGAACCCGAACCTTCAGCGCAAGGCCGAGATCGTGATGAACTTCTATCGGGGCGACGATCCGCTGAAGCGCAAGGTGGCCTCGACGCTGCTGGAGAGCTTCCTGTTCTACTCCGGCTTCTACCTTCCGATGTACTGGAGCAGCCGCGCCAAGCTGACCAACACCGCCGACATGATCCGGCTGATCATTCGCGACGAGGCCGTGCACGGTTACTACATCGGCTACAAGTTCCAGAAGGGTCTGGCGCTTGCCGACGACGCGCGCAAGGCCGAGCTCAAGGACTACACCTACGAGCTGCTCTTCGAGCTCTACGACAACGAGGTGGAGTACACCCAGGACCTCTACGACGAGGTCGGCCTCACCGAGGACGTCAAGAAGTTCTTGCGCTACAACGCAAACAAGGCGTTGATGAACCTCGGCTACGAGGCGCTGTTCCCGCGCGACGAGACCGACGTCAACCCGGCGATCCTGTCGGCGCTCTCACCGAACGCCGACGAGAACCACGACTTCTTCTCCGGCTCGGGCAGCTCCTACGTCATCGGCAAGGCGGTCAACACCGAAGACGAGGACTGGAACTTCTAAGCACGCTGCTCAGACTCCGGAGGCGGTCAACCACTCGCCATAGAAGAGCGCGATGCCCAGGCCACAGGCGATGGCCGTGATCAGCCAGAACCGAATGGTCAGCGCGCTCTCCTGCCAGCCAACCAGCTCGAAGTGGTGGTGCAGCGGCGTCAGGCGGAAGACCCGTCGGCCGGTGGTGCGGAACGACACGACCTGAATGACGACCGAGGTCACCTCGGCCACGAACAGGGCGCCAAGCACGATGGCCAGCACCTCGGTGCGACTGGTCACAGACAGCCCGGCGATGATGCCGCCCAGTGCGAGCGAACCCGTGTCGCCCATGATGATCCTGGCGGGAGCGGCGTTCCACCACACGAATCCGACGCAGGCGCCGGCGGTCGCCGCGGCGACGAGCGCGAGGTCCTGAGGGTCCCGGACGTGGTAGCAGCCTGGCGCCGGGGTGACGGCACACGCGTTCCGGAATTGCCAGAAGGTGATGAGCACGTAGGCGGCGGACACCATCGCCATGGCACCCGCAGCCAGCCCGTCGAGGCCGTCGGTGAGGTTGACGGCGTTCGACCAGGCAGAGACGGCGACGATGCAGAACAGCACGAACACGACGGGCGCCAGTGTGAGCGCGGCGATTTCGCGGACGTACGACAGCGCGGGGCTGCCAGGAGTGTGGCCGTGGGAGTTGCGGAATTGCAGCGCGAGCACGCCGAAGAGGACTGCTGCGACCAGTTGGCCCGCGCTCTTGGCCCTCTTGTTCAAGCCGAGGTTGCGCGCGCGTCGGAGCTTGACGTAGTCGTCGGTGAAGCCGACCACGCCCAGCGCGGTGGCCAGTCCGAGGACGAGCAGTCCCGACGCCGACGGGCCGTCACCGCCGAGCGCCAGCCCAATTAGGTTGGTGCTCAGGTAGCTGGCCCAGATCGCAGTGAGGATCGCGAGGCCGCCCATCGTCGGCAAGCCCCGCTTGCGTTGGTGGCTCTCGGGGGCCTCCTCGCGGATCTCCTGGCCGAACCCCAGTCGGGTGAAGGCCTGGATCACCACGGGGGTCAGCAGCAGCGCGAGGGCCAGGGCGATGCCTGCCGCGATGAGTACCTGCCTCACAGGCGGGTGCCGGCCCAAACTCCCATCGGGCCAGTATGGCCGAGCGCGTGTGGCGCGAGCGGCACCGACGCCGAGGACTGAAACTTCTAGGCCACACTGGATGTCGTGACCAACGCATTCGACGACACCCTGCGCCTGCACGACCCGGAGTACCGCGGCTTCGCCAGCGACAACTACGCCGGTATCCATCCCGAGGTGCTCGCCGCCATCGCAGCGGCCAACGACGGCCATCAAGTCGCGTACGGCGAGGACGTTTACACCGCGCGCCTTCAGGAGGTCATGGCCGAGCACTTCGGGCCGGGCGTGGAGGCCTTCCCCGTGTTCAACGGCACCGGCGCCAACGTGGTCGGCCTGCAGTCAATGCTGCCGCGCTGGGGCGCGGTGATCTGTGCGCAGACCGCGCACATCAACACCGACGAGAACGCCGCCCCCGAGCGCGTGGCGGGGCTCAAGCTGGTTTCGGTTCCGACCTCGGACGGCAAGCTCACCCCCGAACTCATCGACCGAGAGGCATGGGGCTGGGGTGACGAGCACCGGGCGCAGCCGCTGACGGTGTCGATCACGCAGACCACCGAAGTCGGCACCGCGTACACCGCCGCCGAGGTGCGGGCGATTGCCGACCACGTGCACGCGCGGGGAATGACGCTGCACATGGACGGTGCCAGGGTGGCGAACGCGGCCGCGTACCTGCGGAAGCCGTTGCGCGAGTTCACTACCGATGCCGGCGTCGACGTCCTGTCGTTCGGGGGAACGAAGAACGGTCTCATCTTCGGCGACGTCGTGCTGGTGCTCAACCCGGCGGCGACCGAGGGCCTGACGTACCTGCGCAAGCTCAACATGGCGCTCGCGAGCAAGATGCGCTTCGTGTCGGCTCAGCTGATCGCCATCCTCACCGACGACCTCTACCTGCGCTCGGCACGCCATGCGAACGCGATGGCCACCCGGCTGCGGGAGGCCGTTGAGGGGATGCCCGGCGTGAAGATCACCCAGCAGACGCAGTCCAATGCCGTCTTCGCGGTTCTGCCTGCCGGTGTCGCCGACCGACTCCGGGAGCGTTTCCGGTTCTACGACTGGGGCCCGGCGACCACCGGCGAGGTGCGCTGGATGTGCTCCTTCGACACGACCGAGGCCGACGTCGACGCGTTCGCTGCCGCGCTTGGCGAGGAGCTCGAACTGACCTAGGTGGTCGCCACCAACAGCTCTTCGGTGGTGAACGGCTTGAGGCCGTCCGTGCGATCGTCGAAGTAGCGCTGCGTGTAGTCGGCTGCGGACACGTGCCGGGCCGCCGTGAAGCCGGCCTCGCGTGCCATCGCCAGGATCTCGTCCGGTGCGTAGTAGCTGATGAAGGGCGTGCCGGAGGCGCGCGCGGCGGCGTTCGTCGCCCGATGCATGTCCCGCTCGTCGGCGTCGACGAGCTCCACCGGCTGCATGAACGTCATCGCGAACGTGGAACCTGGTGCCAGCGTGGCACTTTGGCTCAGCGTGGCTGCGGTGGCCTCCCTGGTGAGGTACATGGACACGCCGAGTGACGCGACGACGGCCGGCTCGTCTGCATCGAAGCCATTGGCCAGCAACCCGTCCCACCACGTGGTGGTCTCGAAGTCGACCGGCACCAACCGAAGCGAATCCGGAACGCCGTAGCCGAGTTCGACCAGCCGCTGACGCTTCCACGCCTGCGGCCCCGGCTGGTCCACCTCGAATATCGTGATCTTGGAAGCGATCTCCGGTCTGCGCTGGGCGAAGGTGTCCAGGCCTGCGCCGAGCAGAACGTACTGACCGACACCGCGGTCGGCCTGCTCGGTGACCAGGTCCTCGATGTATCGGGCCCGTGCCACGATCGACGCACGAACACCCGGCGTGGCGTACTCGTTCATGTCGGGCCGCTGGCGCCAGTCGGCATCGACCCCGGCGATGTGCAGGCCGATCCGGTCGTTGAGGACGTGCGGAGGCGCGTCGACCTCGAGGTGCAGG
>Ga0105237_10003452_pt1 | contig 18779 bp, 29 predicted proteins | sample KBSC24metaG_FD_81520 | JGI IMG/M metagenome (GOLD analysis project Ga0105237, IMG submission 81520) | Corn rhizosphere microbial communities from Kellogg Biological Station, Michigan, USA - KBS C2-4 metaG | ecosystem: Host-associated > Plants > Roots > Rhizosphere > Soil | place: Michigan, USA... | reverse complement strand
GGCGGCGTTGGCTGCGGTGGTGGCGGCGTCGGCGGCGTAGGCGGCGTTGGCTGCGGTGGCTGCGGTGGTGGCGGCGTCGGCGGCGACTTTTCTTGCCACGTCGCGTGCTGCGATTGCTGCCGCGCGCGTTCCTTCCTGCTCGCAACGCAATGCCGCATCATTGAGAGCGTCTGCATGCGCCGGATTGCGCGATGCGGCAGCACGCAGCGCAATCGGAACAATGCGCCGGATAAGCGTCTCGACCAGTCGGTGCCGAAACTCGTTCTGATCCAGCGTATCACTACCAATCTGTGCAATGCCCAGGCGCAGCATGCCTTTTGCGCGTGCCGCATTGGATGACCAGCGCGCGTCATTCAGGCAGATTTTGTAGGCGCGCACGGCAGCGCCGACGCAGCCGGGATCGTCGCCATGCGGCAGACCCAGCGCGCAGCACCACGCGGCCTCTATGCACATCTTGCCGGGTTCCTGTATGCCAATGCCGGACACAAGGCCGTGACCGAGCAAATCGACGAATTTTTCATAGTGCGATTTTTCAACACGAATTGCAGACATAACATTTACCCCTTCGGTTGTTGATGGTGAATCAGGCGAATGGCATCGACTGCCATTGCATGTCCCGGTCAAGAAAGAACGGCGGATAGCGCAGCAGGCCTGCGCGCGTGTAGATCGACACAATGACGCGGCCGCCGATGCAGTGGTAGAGATGGACGCGGCAGGTCATGGCTGTTTCCCCTCTTCTATTACTTCACGAATTCTATCGGCGAGCCGCATTTCCTTGTTCGGCACGAATTCCAGCGTATCGCCCACGCAATCGGCATATTCGCGCTGCTCGAAATATTCGAGCGCATCGGCCAACGCCTCTTCCATGCCAGCAATTGTGCGCTTGAGCAGCACCCAGTCTCGGCAATTTCGCAAATCGCCTGCTTCGCATTCAAACGGGTAGTTTTCAATCCTGTCTATAATCCTCACGGCATCGACTCCAGGCAGGCGCGCGCGAGGATCGCGAACGCGAAGGTAATCCAGAACACCAGCAGCCACGTCAATCGGCGCGAGGCGGTCATGCGGCGACTCCCAGCGCAAGGAACGCGTCAGAAAACGAGCCATCGCTATTGAATACTTCGCATTCGTCGCCGTCCCACAGACTGGCAAATAGCGGCCATGCCTCCCGGCTGTTGAGCGGACGGCGTAGATTCAGTTCGTTGTTGCTTGCGGATATGACCACGTTGCAGATGTACGTCGAGCCATCGTTTTCGTCTTGCTCGATATCGAACGGATCGCCGTCGTAGACGTAAGTGAAAACTGGCGGCAATTTACGATCCTCGATAGCCAGAATGATGGCACCAACGCATTTCAGCAGGTTCGCGTCATTGAACAGGTCGCGAGGCAGTACGCGGATCATGGCGCGGCCTCCCGACTCCGTTCGGTAATGATGCGATTTGCCAAGCAAGCAACCTTTTGTTCGCGCTCCAGCAGGAATCGCGGCGGCAAATTAGCTGTGTTGGCCAACAGAAACGCCGTGAATGACAGATCGGCGCAGTAGGTGTCTGTATTCAGGCGAGCAAGATCGTTCAGTTTTTCGGTAATACGCTGCATGTTCATACCCTCTCGTTATCAGCACCTAACCGTGCCGCCGCGGCGTTGGGACTGTCTTAGGCCGATGGATCGGACTGCTGCAAGGCGGCGCGGGCACGTTCGATGGCAGCCAAATACGCTGGCACACTTGGGCGGCCGCTACTGAGCAAATCTCCGGTAGTAAGCACCTCAGACAGCGCCAGCCTAAGCGCCGCGTTCTGCGCGCGCAGGGTGTCATTTTCACAAAGCGAGTCCAGCAAGTAATCGACATTAGCCTCGCCTTCGGCGCTGCCGTCGTGTTGCAGCAGCATCGCAGCGCGCGAGTCCGTACCGATCAACTGAACGATGCCTTTGGATACCGGAACCTTTTGCCAACGTCCCGGCGTGCGACCGTGACAATCGGCACGGTCTTCAAATTCCATATTCCCATGCGAATGAACCTTGACTCTCATGGCGTCACCAACCGGTTGTAGAGCCAATAGACGTTTTTGGCGTGACGATTGGCCAGCATCGGCGCGGCAGTCAGGCGGACATACTCCGCATTGCGGCAGTAGTGCGCGCCCTCCGGCCATCCCAAGCCCGCAAAGAACGCTTGCCACGCCATTTCGCCGGCACGATTCAGGGCACCTAACGCAATCACAGCGTGACGCGGCTTCACGTCTTCGATGCGGTTAAGCGGCCCCGCCGTCCGCTGCGTTGTGTCGTTGCGCGCGGTCATGGCTGCGTCTCCACTGGCGCAAATTGCGTGAACCAGCGCTGCCCGACGACATAGCCGCAGCGAACCGAGGTTCCGTCTTTCCGGTCCTGATACATGGGAGACACGCGACCGCCGCCGCACTTTTCGCGCAACTCCTTGCGCGTCGCAGCGCGGACAAGGCCGCCGTATTGGTCCACCCACAGATAGACAGCGCGGCTCACGACCGCACCCCCTGCGCCTGCTGCGCTGCCTCAAGCATGCGCAAGGCGATGATGCGGTTGGCGTAGTCGTTCAGCAGGTAGGCGCACGTATCGCTGACATCGCCGCGATGTAGATGCCTAGTCCAATGCCCGCGTGTCGCCGTGACTCTGGCGTTGTCGGCCAGCATCGCGCAGCGTTCGTCGATCGAATTTAACGAATTGTTCATGTTTCTACCCTCTGTCATCCGGTCCTAACCGACCGTTATGTGACAATAGCACATTGTAGTAATAACACAAGTAGCAATAGCACGCTGGCAGACGAACGGTAGTAAATCAGGCGACGAACGGTAGTTTCTTGAGTTTGTGACTTTGCAGCGAGATGCCGTCATGTGCGCGAGCGCGCGTGATGTAATGCATACACTCACACTCACCTAACGTATACGGCCAACAATAGCAAAGTCACAAACTCAAGAGACGGTATTTGTGAATAGTCCGCATTATCCGTATAGTCCCAATTGACCTGGCGGATTTGTGAGGGCGGAAAGTGGGACCGATCGAATTGTGGATTGACCAACGTTGCGTAACAGGCTCTGGATATTCGTCCGGCATTCGTCGTCTGTGGGAATCGTTCAAAAATTGGCTAAGTGTTCAGCCGCACGATGTGCAGCAACGATTTTTGAGCCCTGCCGGGTTCTTGCCGCATCAAGGCGAATTGCGGGATGCACTGTTAGCCGCAGGGTTTCCAAGAGGCGGCTACAAAAAGAGCCCGCTGGTTATGGGCATTGCGCTGCGTGCCTCTTGACAACGCGCGAGCGGCGCACGACGATGCAAGGCATGTTCGATCAAGACAAAGCAAATCAAGTGCTTGAACGCGTGGCGAACGGCGAAAGCGCAAGCAAGGTTTGCCGCGAAGTGGGACTGAATCGATCCACTTTTTACCGACATCTTGATTCAGATCAACAACTTCGGGACAACTACGCGCGGGCTGAATATCTTCGCGCCGAGTACAAGGCGGACGAAATTGATACGCTTGCCGATCGCGCAGTTGCGGGCGAAATCGACCACCGTGCGGCCGCAGTGGCTATCGATGCGAAAAAATGGTCTGCAGCCATTCTGAACCGTGCCAAGTTCGGCCAGGCATCGAAGGTCGAGCTGACCGGCAAGGATGGCGCTGACCTGTTTGCGTCTCAGTCCAAAGACCAGCTGCGCGCAGAAATCCTGCGGCGCATGTCCAACCCTGACCTGCTGCGCGCGCTGACGGCCTCTGGCGTCTTGCCAGACGCGTTGCAGCAGGCGCTGGCCAAGCCCTCGCCGAAGTAGCAAGTAGCGCGCGGTGGCGCTTGTGCGGCGTCCTGCGCAGGCGTAGCATCATTCTTGCGCAGCACAGCCGCCGACACTCCCGTATACCTTGACCCTCTAGCGGAACTGCGCACATCGCGACCCTGCCGGACCTCCCTCCCCTGAGCGCCGGCAGGGTTCGCCTCTTGACACTCCCGCAAACGCACGCGCACACTCGCGCATCGCGCCGCGCGGCGCATTTGCGGGAGCATGCACACATGGGCTACACAATCGGGCCGATGACGGTCGGCGAGGGTCTGCCGATGACGCCGAAAGCTGGCGACGCCGAGGGCAAATACGGAAGTGCGATGAATCCTGGCAAGGATGACAGCAAGTTCTCGCCGCGTACGGCGGCCAAATTCAAGTCGTACAAGCACGAGATGCCGCCCAAGACGGGTAACGGCAATGCGTGAGCGATACGCCGGTACGCCCGTCCATCGCTGCAGCCAAGACCGCGGCAAGACGCACAGTTACGCCACCAGCGCGCCAAACGAGTACCCGGCTGGTAGTGTTCCGAAAGAGACCGGCTGGGAGTCGCGCGAGGTTGCTATCAGCCGTCTGCCGGATCACAACCGGATCACGGTATGCCGTCCGAAGCGGGGCTGATTCGTCCTCGCCTCACGCGCAAGTCCGCGCTGCTCTTGTGCGCCGGCAGCCGCTACGGCGTCGTCGGCTACGTACTGGAGTGGGTCTTCGCTGTGATATGGCCGCGCGAGCACTGCAAGATTCGCAGCATGCGCGCCTACGGCTATCACATCGAACCTTTCCCGCTGCGGAGCATCCTGTGGCCGAATTGATTGGAGAACTGTACGCAGTAATTCATCCTGACTGGTGGCCGGATCTTCGTGCCGAGATTCGGGCGCGACCGGACATCGGAATTGTGTTTGATCCTCCGCGGGCAGGAGACGGCGCAGTAGCAAGGTACGACGGTATGGCTATAGTGATCGGTAGCGTAGGATTCTAGATATGAAACTGACCGCCACGCAGCGCAAACGCATCCCGAAATCCGAATTCGGCTTGCCGAAGCAGCGCAAGTTCCCGATGCCGGACAAGGCGCATGCCCGTAACGCGCTGGCCCGCGCCAGCCAGGCTGCCAAACGCGGCAAGCTGACGCCGGCCGATAAGGCGATGATTGTGCGCAAGGCACACGCGCGGTTGAACTACGGTAAGGGGAAGGCGAATTAGCATCTTCGACGACCTTGGCTTCTTCCCGAAGCGTCAACCGATGCGCGCGTTGGCAATTACTGGGTTTGTTGTTGTAATTATTCTGGCTACCGTCGGCAACGCGATGATAACGGATGAGTGCATGTCCAAGAATTCCCTTGCCTTCTGTCTACGCGTGATGTCGCCAAGATGAGCATCGGCTTCCACCGCCACACCAGCAGCGGCTTCGACTCGCCGACCGAACTTGTCGACGCCGAGGCGCGCGACCACATCCGCGCGATGGCGAACAAGATGCTCAACGTCGGCAAGGGGAAGGCGAATTAGCTACTTTCCGCTACGTGGCATTATCGACATCTTCCGGTACGACTGGACGGCGCAAAAATGGGTGCACCGCGCGTGCAAGTTACGCCGCTGGTCGCGTCGCGCATGAGCATCGGCTTCAAGCGCCACGACCATGGCAGCGGCTACACCAGCACGGCGACGATTGATGCCGTCGAGAAGGCGATCCGCAGCAAAGTCAAGGTGGTGCGCAACGTAGACGTCCCCTACTGCGCCGGCTACAGCCGCGACGGCAAGACCGTCTACGTCGACCGCGACGTGCCGAAGAAATTCGGCGATATCGACGTCGACCGCTACCTCATCATCCACGAAGCAGTCGAGAAGGCGCTGATGGATGCGCTAGGGCTGCCGTACGAGTACGCGCACGCGCTGGCGACAATCTGCGAGGAGCGCGCCGTGCAGGCCGACGGCCATGACCTGGCGGCATACAATGCGGCGTGGGACAAGGTGATACGCAAGGTGGGCAGCCGCGGCAAGTATCCGGACGTGCCGAAGGATTTGGACACCGACCCGTACACGCAGGAGCATGACGTGAAGGACGAGCGCGCCATGGGCATGATCGGCGGGAAGGCCGCGATGAGCCGGTACTACTCATGACCGCCAGCAACCTCATTGCCGACAAGCGCAAGCCGCCGCCGACCCTGCGCGCGATCTACCCGCCGCATAGTGCATCGGTCGACCCGCTCAACTTCGCGCACTGGCTGAAGGAGGTTGGCATCAAGCTGCTGCGCGCCGGCATCGAGGTGCAGTTGATACCGATGGTCAATGCCGATGAAAGTCTGTTCCTGGGCGTCGAAGTTGACGACGCCACCGGGCGTGCTATAAAGGCCGCGCTGTACAACTAGGACGCGCAGATGAGCCAGATACCCTTCTTGACAGGTACCGCGGCGGCGACCGGTATTCTGGACACGCAGAACTACCAGTTTGTGACGATCACCTGTCCGAATCTGTCGGCGCAGACGGCGGCTCCGAGTATTTCCAGCACGAGTACGGACGACACGGGCGGAGTGCTGGCCGCGCTGACGACGTACGGGTACAAGATCACGCGGGTGACGCCGGCGGGCGAGACGACGCCGAGTGCTGAGGCGACACAGTTGACGGGTGTCACTGCGACCAACACGGTGACAATCAATTTCACGGCGGCGGCGACCGGCACGACAACGAATATCTACGGCCGCACCAGCGGTGGCCCGTGGGGACTTATCGGTACGGTCGCTGCAGGAATCACGTCATTCGTGGACGATGGTAGTGTAACGCCGGGCGCAGCGCCGCCGGGCGCCAATACGACGGCCGAATCCGTGACGGTCAAGCTCAACGTGCCGGATGGACAGACGGCGCCGTCGGTGCTGGACGTCAATGGTAACGCGGCGACATTTGCCAACCCGAGTGCAACGCATGTACTGTTCGGCGGACCGTCGTACGTCATTACGACGACTGGGACGATATCGGGCGCGGGGGTGTACGTGGATTTTGGCGGGAGAGTGCAGTGAGCCAGACGACCTTGCTTTCGCCGCAGACGGCCGGCGCGACGGTGACGGAAGATACCGGCGCATACCAGTACGTGACCTTCAGCGCTCCGGGCTTGGCCAACGCCGAGACGTGCAGCGTGTCGGTATTGGTGCCGGACGGGCAGACTGCAGTGGCGGCGCGTGACGTGAACGGCACGGCGACTGGCCTTACGGCCAGCAATCCCGTGCGGACTTTCTTCGGTGGCGCGGCGTACCTGCTAGTCTTGTCGTCGACCGCCGGCAACTGCGGGCTGTACGCCGACTTCGGCGGCCGGGTTGTGTAACCTCGCCGGTAGGCTTTCCGGCTCAACGCTCAAAGGAGCAAAGCAATGGCACGTACGATGCACATGAGAGGCAACTACCTGGGCGGGATCGGCAATGCCGGTGTACGTCGCGCGATGGCGGCGCTGGCGTGGCCGGCGCGAACGGCGTACGAGCAGACGACCGCGGCTGGCACCGCGACGGGGCTGAATGGCCCGAACCGCGTGCGCAACTCGGCGACGCTGGTGGCCGAGCCGAACCTGGCCGTCAACGTGATCGGCAATGTGACGTGGCGGGTGTACGGCAAGTTGTTCCTGTCGCTGACGGCCGGACAAGGCATCAAGCTCGATTTCAACGTTGGCACCGCGGCGATCGTTAGCGGCACGATGGGTGGGCGCGCGACGTTGTGGACGACCGGCAGCAACACGAACGCAACGGCGATCGGCGCGACCAACGCGATCCCGTTCAATGTCGCGCTGACGGCGTTGAGCACGTCGGTCGATGGTGGTACGGCCAACACCTGGACCAGCATGGATTTTGACTTCACGGCGCTGTTCAGCCAGTCCGGCAGCGTGCAACTGGAGTTTGCGCAGTCGAGCGCCGGTGCGAGCAACACGGATATCCTGCCGGGCAGTTTCATCGTTGCTGAGCCGCTGGACTACTTCGACCAGAGTGCTTGATGCCATGATGATTTTGCCCAGCAGGTTCCAGATTGGCGACGCTGTGATCTATCGACCGACGGCGTATCAGGACACGGGACAGCCGGGTCAATTAGACCCGATTTCTGCAACGGTTTCCGCTGTTACCTTTGCGCCCGGTAAGGTCTTGTACGATTTGCGTTCGGAGAATGGGAAGTATGGTGTCGACAATGCGGACTCTTGTGACGTACATCCGTCCGAGGTTGCTATAGCAACGAATGGATGACTTCGAGTATCTTGTCCGTGCGCTGAAGGAGTTGGAGCGGCGCGAGGAGGGCGAGCGGTTCTACCGCATGTTCCCCGAGGAGGGGCCGTTCGCCCGTGACAAGTACTCGAAACAGATGGAGTTTTTCCATCTGGGTGCGTCCAAGCCGTTCCGTTGTCTTCTCGGAGGCAACGGCACGGGCAAGACGGTGTGTGGTGCGTATGAGGCTACCTGCCATCTGACGGGCGAGTATCCGGATTGGTGGCAGGGCAAGCGGTATGACCGCCCGGTGCGGGCGTGGGTGGCGGGCGTCGATTTCAAGTCGATCCGAGAATCTTTGCAGGTGAAGTTGCTGGGTAGCCGCGGCAGCGAAGGCACGGGCATGATCCCGCGCGACAAGCTCGATGGCGACCCGCACTACAACCAGCACGACTGCGTCGACTTCTTCAAGGTCAAGTACAAGGGTGGCGGCACCAGTCGTTGCGTCATCAAGTGCTATGAGCAGGGCCGCGAGAGTTTCCAGGCGGCCGATGTAGACTTCATCTGGCTGGACGAGGAACCCGACGACGCCGGCATCTACACCGAATGCGTGCAGCGGTTCCGCGGCGAAACCAAAGGCGGCCATGTGATCCTGACGTTCACGCCGCTATTCGGCGTATCGGATGTCATCTGCATGTTCCTGCCGGCCTTCATGCAGTCGTATGACGAGGCCGAATACGAGCGCAGCGGGCGCGCCTTCGTCAACTGCACGCTCGATGACGTGCCGCACATCTCGCCCGAGGAGAAGGCGCAGAAGATCGCCAACACGATGCCGCATGAACGCGAGGCGCGCATCAACGGTACGCCGAGCATCGGCGAGGGAAAGATTTACCCGTTCACGGAAGAATCGTTCGTCATCGACCCGATTGCTGGCGGCCTGCCGCGGCACTGGCCACGCCTGTATGGCCTTGATCCCGGCAAGACGTGTACGGCGGCCGTGTGGGGCGCTCACGACCGGGATGATGACATTATCTACCTGTACTCCGAACACTACATGAAGGACCAGTTGCCGCCGGTGCATGCGCAGGCGATCAAGGCGCGCGGGCACTGGATTCCCGGCGTGATCGACCCGGCCAGCAAGGCGGGTAGTGCGCTGGTCGACTACTCGGTGCTGGAGGCGTATACGAATCCGAAGTTCAACCTTGGCCTGCGCCTCAAAACGCATCAGCATCGCAAAGGTGTCGACGGTCGTACCTCGGTTGAAACGGGCATCTTGACTATGTACGAGCGGTTTTCGACCGGGCGCATCAAGGTGTACCGCACGTTGACGAACTGGCTGATGGAATTCCGCCAGTATTCGCGCGACAAGAACCAGAAGGTCATCAAGCGCAACGATCACGCACTCGACGCAACTCGCTATCTGGTCGAGAACATCGAGCAGGCGATGCTGCCGCATAACGACGGCGTCAAGCGTGTTCCTCGCATGGCCGAAGAAACATTTGGGGTCTATGCATCATGACCGACGACTTCAACCAGGGCGACCAGATGTCACCGCAGCGTCCGCTGGACGATGGCGACGAGCGCGCGCTGGGCGGCGTGATGGTGGCGCCAGACGGCACGCAGGTGCCGCTGACAGCCGAGCAGGCGCAGGCGGTCAAGGAAGCTGCGGACGCCGCGGACCAGCAGCGCAAGGACATGATCGAGGAGTTGGTGCTGCTGCTCATCAACAAGCGCGACAACTGCATCAAGGCGCGCCGCGACATCGAGCGTCGCTGGATCGACGACCAGCGCCAGTGGGACGGCGCTGACCGCCTGATGAACACCAAGGAGTTCCCGAGCCAGACGAACAACGATAATATGATGCCGCCGCGGCCCCACCTGACGCGCAGCCGTTGCGATTTGTGGGAATCGCGCATGATCGACTTGTTGGCGCCCACCAACGATCCGACGTGGGAACTGGCGCCGATGACGGTCGAGGACATTGCGCCGCCGCCGGACCTCAATATCGGCATCGACGCCTGGCAGCAGGCGCTGGGAGACATCAAGGCCGAAATGGAAGTGCGCGCGCAGAAGATGCGTGATGTCATCAAGGACCAGATGGGCGCCTGCAACGCCACGCGCGCGCTGCGCAAGATGTGCATCGACGCCTGCCGCCTGGGCACCGGCCTTGTTATGGGGCCGATGAACGGCACGCACATCCGGCGGCGCTACAGCGGCAACCCGGAAGACCCGGTGCAGGTGCAGATCGAGGAGTCGATCGTGCCGGAACTGCGCGAGGGCGACCCGTGGTGCTTCTACCCGGACATGACCAATACCGCCGGCCGCGCCGGTTATGCGTTCTACCTGCATCCGATGGATGAGTTGCAGTTGTGGGAATTTTCGGAATATCCGGGCGTCGACAAGGAGGAAGTCGAGAAGCTGATGGACGAAAAACCCGACTACGGCGAAGTCGAGGTGACGCTGCGCGAGCGCAACCAGCACTCGGGGCTGAAGGAGTCGATCGACGACCGCCATGCCGTGTGGCGCTACACCGGCATCGTGGACCGCAAGTATTGCGAGGTGCTGGGCATCGACGATGTCGACGGCCCGATCAGCGCCGATATCTGGTTCTGCAACCACCACATCCTCAAATCCAAGCTGACGATGCTGTCGACGGCGAAGGATTTCCGCATCCCATACTACGTGTTCAGTCCGTTCCCGATCGATGACACGATGTTCGGCGCATCCATTGCGTACCTGTGCCGCGATAGCCAGCGCACGGCGACGGCATCCTGGCTCATGATGCTGCACAACATCTCAGTCAGCAGCGGCCCGCAGATTTTGATCCGCGAGGGCAAGGTCACGCCGAAGGACGGCAAGTATTCGGTGCGCGGCCCGAAAGTGTGGGGCGTGACCGACGATAACGTGAAGCTGGAGGACGTGTTTTTCTCGTACAACATCGAGAACAACGCCGCGCAAGCCCAGCAGGCGTTCAACATGGCCAAGGACATGCTGGACGAGGAGTTGAACACCGTGCAGTGGGCAAGCCCGGACCCGTCGGACGTGACGCAGACGGCCAGCGGCCTTGCGATGTTGATGAACGCGCGCACGATCCTGCAGCGGCGTGTGTGCGCCTGCGCGGACGATGACGTGTTCGGGCCGATGATCGAGCGGTTCGTGCTGTGGAACACGCTGTACAACCCGCGCGATGACATCAAGGGCGATTACGACGTGCGCCCGCTGTGCCAGAGCGTTCGGTTGGTCAAGGACATCCGCATCCAGCAAAAACTTTTTGCACTGCAGACCTTCGTGTTTGCGCCGAACACGCAGACGATGTTCGAGCCGTACGATGCGGTCGCCGACGTGCTGCGCGACATGGATATCCAGGTCGAGAACTGGATGATCAAGAAGGATGCGTGGACCAAGCTGACCTCGCAAGCCCCGCCGCCGGACCCCAAGGCGCAACTGGCGATGGCCAATGCGCAGTTGATCCACGAAAAGACCGTGACCGAGCAGGCCAAGCAGCAGCAGATACAGGCGGGCAACCTTGGCACGCCGTCGCAGTCGCAGGAAGACCAGAACGCCGAACAATCCGTGCAGATGCAGAAGCACCAGATGGACAAGGCGGTCGAACTGCAGACAACCAACAGCAAGCTCGCCATGGCGCAGGCCAGCGCCGAGTCGCGCCAGTACGCCGCCGACGCGCAGTTGCAGGCGCGGCGCGAGGGCATCGCGGCCGACTTGCTCAAGGCGCATGTGCGAAACACGCATGACCTCATCAAGTCCGGCATGCACCCGAACATTTCGATCCAGTCGCCGCGGACCAAATTCGTGCAGGGTCCGGGCATGCCCAATCGGCCTGCGGGCAAGTTCACGCCGCCGGCTGTGCCGAAGTTCCACAGGGGCAAGACATGAAACCAGAGGTTGCCAAATTCATTGCCGAATGGATTGAAGCTATCGGCGCATTTGCGATGGGGATGCTCATCCTGTACTTCACGGGGAAGCTATGAATTTCCACAGCCCGGAATGGAAGGAAATTTGCGACAAGATCGACAAGCGTATCGCGGAACTGGACCGAACCAACCGCGGCCCGCTCGATCACGATCAAACCTGCGAGATTCGCGGGCAGATCAAGGCCCTGGCCGAGCTTCGCGCTTGGAAGCCAGCCCCTGAACCCGAAGACGAGATAGCCTACCTCCGATGAACAAGACTGAGTACGTCGAAGCTCTAAAGTCCGTCCGCAAGCCTGCCGACGCCGAAGCCGCGCCGCCCGTAGAGGCCGCGCCGGTCGAACCGGCACCAGCCGCAACGCCTGCGCCGGAGGCTCGCCAAGAGGCCGCGCCAGCGCCTGCCGCACCCAAGGAGCCAGCCGCTGCTGCACAGGCACCGGCCCCGTCGCCCGAGCCTGAACTGTTCAAGGGGGAATCGCTGCTCGATCCCGACGTACGCAAGGCCATCCGCGAGCGGTGGGAAGCCGCCGGCCGCCTGCCGACGGTCGAGGAGGAGCAGCGCAAGGCGGTCGAGAACTACAACCGCCTGCACGGAAAGCTCGCCCCGACGCAGCAGCAGTTGAGCCGCATGCAGGTGGAGTTTGTGCGCCTGCAGCAAAAGCTCAACGAACACGAATCGAAGAAAACCGATGCGTCGACGCAGGACTTGCGCAAGCGCATTGACGCGATCCGCCAGCAGTTCCCCGACGATGCCGAGATGTGGGAAACCACGCTCAACCAGGTGTCGGCGGCGAACCAGCGTGCACAGACGGTCGAGGAAAAACTGTCGCAACTGGAGCAACGCGAGCGATTGAACGAGGAGCGCATGCAGCTTTCCGCTGCGCACCCGGATTGGCACAAGAAAACCGCGCGTATCGTGCAGGACGAATCCGGTGCGCAAGTCGTGCGCCGGACCGTCGACACGCCCGAGGCGCAGGAAATGGAAGTGTGGGCCAACGGAATGGACCCGTACGAGCGGCAGGTGTACTGGCCGCTGTTTCATTCGCAGCGCGCGCAGGACGCTATTGCGCTGCTGAATCGTTTCGAGCATGATCGCGCCATCGCGCGGCAGATTGCCGAACAGGCAAGCGGCCAAGCGGGGGCAAGTGCAACACCGGGTTCACCCGTGGCATCGGCGCCAGCCGCTCCCACGCCGGACCCCGATCCATCCCGTAGGACAACCGCCCCGTCCGCCACGCGCGGGCAGCCCGGACAACCTATGTCGGACAAGAAGCGGCAGCTTATCGAAGCAGCCGAGTTTTTGCGCAGGCAGCGCGAGGCGAAAGCCAAGCAAGCCGTGGCGCAACGACGATAACCGCAACCTTCTTTCCCACAATTAGGAGTCGCCCACTATGGCCATCAAGGGCTATAACACGGGCAGTGTGTCCGGCGTTGCCGTACCTGCACTTGCCCTCAAAGAAGTCCTGTACCGCGCTCCCGCATTCGAGCGTTTCAGCTACGCCTGTAGCGAACGCAAGCTGCAGGAAGGTACTTCGGCTTCGATCATCCTGACGCGCTGGATCAACCCGGCCGTCAACACCAACCCGGAACCGGATGGCACCACGCCGGTATTCCGTACCCCGACCTACGAAAACTTCACGGGCACCATGAATCGGTACTCGGAAGTCTTCGCCATCTCGATGCAGGACTACAAACTGTCGCCGTGGGATGCCGTCGAAGGCTCCATCGGCCTGCTCGTCGACCTCATCAAGCGCACGCGTGAGCAGATTCGCGCCATCGCAGCCTTCTCCGGCACCAACATCGTCTACAACGCGGCGTCCATTTCGGTCCAGACCTCGGTCAACGGCCCGATCACGCTCGGCCGCATCCAGACGGGCGTTGCCGGCATCCAGAAGACCAAGGGCGTGCCGTTCACGAAGGACCAGATGGCCATTGACAAGTTCAACACGACCCCCGTCGAGGCCGGCTACTTCTTCTTCCACCACACCGACATGGTCCCCGACATCCGTGCGTTCCCGGACTTCGTGCCGTTCCCGGAACTGGCGTCCCGCGAGGGGCTTCCGCCGGGTTCGTGGGGCTGCGCGCAGAACGTGATTTTCGTCAGCCAGCCGGAAATCGTGATCCTGGCCGGCGCGGGCGGCACCAACAGTGCCATGCGCTCGACCAGTAGCAAGGTCGACGTGTACCAGTCGGCCCTGTGCGCCAAGGATGCGCTGACCTCGATTGCGCTGGAGGGCGCGGAGGAGGAAGGCTACGGCAATGCGGAAATCGAAGTGCTCGACACGCCGGACAAGTCCGACCCGACCAACGCGCGCGTGCTCGTATCGGCGGCATGGTTCGACCTGTGCGTGCTGACCTCCTACGACTGGCTGGTGCAGTACCAGACCGGCGCCACGGCCAACCCGGCATAAGGAGCCAACAGCCATGACGATCTATTACAGTTCCTTCTATGACGCGACTCCGTACAACGGGTCGACCCTGTACACGCCGCGTGCGCCCAACCAGATCACGCGCGGTGTTCCGTTTACCACCATGGGGACGTTCAATATCCCGGCGGGCGTGGTGCTGACGGCGGCTGACACGATTCGCTTGCTCCCAGCGGTGCCCAAGGGGTTCAAGCTGACTCGATTTGCGGCGACCTCTCCGGGCTACGAAAGCTCCACCGGAGCCATCACGGCAAACCTGGGTTGGGCATCGCAAGCCTTGGGTGTCGGTATCGTGACCGGGTGGACGACCACGTTTTTCCGTGGTGGCAGCACGGTTTCGGTCACGGATGCGCAGATTCTGGCGCAGACGGCGGCCGGTGGCGCAGTGACGGCGACGACGAACCTGCAGGCGATCGGAGAATCCGACACGTTGCTATTCTACATCTCCGTTACGGCTACCGCGGCCGGCACCAACGGTATCTCGCAGTTCCTGGTCGAAGGCATCCTGCCGAGCGATTGACAACAGCGTGTGCAACAACGGTGGTGCCCGGCAGGTGTTGCGCCGGGCACCTTCTTCCCTACGGCTATCTCAAAGCGGAGATAAGACATGACCATCAAGCAAGAGTGGATCGACAACCAGTTCGAGGGGCTGACCAGCGCCGAGTTGCGCGAGGCAGGGCACGCCATTGGCGTCAATTTCGGCCCGAACATGGCCGTGAACAACATGCGGCGCAAGCTGCTGGAGAAGCTGGGCGAGGCGCCGCCGATCGTGATTCCCGACGCGCAGGAGCATGACCAGAAGAACCTGCCGCCGATTCCGATGACACGGCGCATGCAGCGGCCCAAGCTCGCTCCCGGCTACAAGTGGGAAGGCCGGCGCCAGCGCGTCATCATCCATCGCGGGCGCGACGAGGAAAACCACAAGTCGCTGCTCTTGTACTGGAACTTCGCCGCGGCGACGTTCCCGTTCGATGAGCAGATCGACATGCCGTACCCGTACTACTACCGCCTGCGCACGGCCAAGAACCCGCGCGTGATGCAGCGGCCGGTGATGACGATGAGCGAGAGCGGTACGCAGATTCGCACCGGCACGGAAAACTACGTCGTCGAGACGCAGAAATACACGTTCACCGACATGGGCGTGACGCCCGGCACCGAGTATCTGCCGCGCGACATCCTCGACTATTGGCAGATGGAAGCCAAGAAGGCGAACTACTTCCGCAAGCTGCGCGAGTCGACCAGCGGGCGCCACAAGCTGATCCAGATCCATTCAGACCTGAAAGGCTCGTTCGGGCCGGCGTATTTCAAGGACTTGACCAACGAAGACATCTGGCAGGAAATCATCCGCTTCCTTGGCTTCGAGGACATCTTCTACGAAGAAGCCGAGGAGGAGTTGGCTATCCCGTGAACCTGCTGGAGATGGCCCAGTTCGTCCAGGGCAATATCGCAACGTCCGTGGACCTGCCGTTCGCAGGTCCGCAGACCATCGTCGGGGCGACCGGGCAGTATCTGGAGTTCGTCAACTACATCCAGCAGGCGTACAAGACGCTGCAACTGGACCAGAAGAACTGGAAGTTTCGCACCAAGCCCTTCCAGTTGACGCTGATCGCCGGCCAGAATTTCTACACGCTGGCGCAAATCCGGGCGCAGATACCCGATTACGAAGAAATCATCCACATGCACTTCATCGACGACAGCCAGTACGGCCTCGTCGCGCAGAACCAGTCGCCGCCGGCAGCGACCACGACCACGGGCGCTGTGACGCAACAGTCCGACACGTATTATGTGACGCTGACCTCGATCACCGGCTACAACACGTTCGACCCGGTCCTGATTACCGACAATACCAACAGCATCGCCGGCCCGATCCAGTCGATCAACGGCTCTATCGTGTCGTTTGCCGTCGAGAACGTGACGGTGACGGGAACGGCAACGAGCATCGCCAGTGGTGCCGCGGTGACGTACACCGGCACGTACAACCCGCCGAACGTGGCGAACCAAACGTTCTGCTTCTTCAACGAGTACCAAAACTGGCGCGGCTGGAAGGACCGCAACAAGCTGACCAACGGCAAGCCGACGTACTACACGCGCACGCCTGACCGCAGCCTGGAATTCAACCCGGTGCCCGACACGACCAATTCGCCGTACATCTTCTACAACGATTACCGCAGCACGATCGACGTGTTGAATACGGCCAGCAACACCAGCACGCCGCTGTACCTGCCGGACCAGTTCCACGAAGCGATCTGCTGGCGCGCGATCATGTACTGGGCTCTGGCGCGGCGCAAGCCGGACACATACCAGGCGGCCAACATCGAGTACACGCGCATCATGACGCAGGCGTATCTGGACAACATTCCGACAGTTGAGCCGTATTTGCGGGAGCTTTATGGTTGATAAATCAATGACTTACGAATGGCTTCCGATTCCCGGATATATCGGACGATACGCGGTTTCATCTCGCGGGGAAGTCATGTCGATGAACTACAAAATGACCGGATTGCCGGGCCTGATGGCTCCTCAGAACAATAAGCACGGCTACTTAAAAGTGAAGCTGTCCAAGGATGGCAAATGGAAAATGAGGACCATCCATAGCCTCGTCGCTGAGGCTTTTATCGGTCCTCGCCCGTACGGTCTGGACATCAATCACAAGAATGGCATCAAGACCGACAATCGGCCGGAAAATCTGGAATATTGCACGACATCGCAAAACTGCCAGCATGCACACGATATTGGACTTGGCAATCCGTGCCGTGGAGAAGCGCATCGGTCGGCCGTGCTAACAGAAGAATTGGTGAAACAGATAAAGCAGATGCAACGTCTCGGGCTAAGAAATCAAGCAATCGCCGACACTTTGTCGGTGCCTCGTCAAATGGTGTGGCGTATTACGTCAGGCAATACATGGAAGCATGTTCGGCTGACTGAGGCGTAACTTGTGCCATTTTCCACAACAGTAATCGACGGCGGCCTTGATCTGGTCACGGCGCCGCAAGCTGTGCAGCCGGGGCGTTTGCTTGCCGGCAGCAACTACGAAGTCGCGCGCCAGCGCGGTATTCGGCGCATGGATGGCTACGAAAAATACGACGGCGGCCAGAGTCCGTCGACCGGCAACGGCATCATCGCCTTCACCACGCTGCAGACGACCAACCCGCCGTTCGGCATGAGCATCGGCGATGCCATGCACTTTGTCGTGGGCGGCTTTCCGGACCAGTTTGGCACGGTTTTTTACATCGACGCGACATCGGGCACGTACCCGATCGTGTACGTGTCGCTGTTTGCGCCGCTGCCGTATTCGTTGTCGAACTTCGCCAGCAACCCGCCGACCGGCGGCTTTGCATTTTTCGACGACACGACCAGCAATTCGTACAACATTCTTGCCGGCGGCAGCGGCGCGCCATCCAACACGATCGGTGCGCCGGCCAACCTGCTGCTGCAGGCCATTACCGACCCGAACGGCACCATCACCTCCGGTACGCGTGGCTATCGCGTCACGGCGTTCAATCCCAGCGGCGAGACGGACCCGTCCATCGAAACGACGGTGACGGTGACGGCAGCCAGCAGCACGACCACGGCGCCCGTGCAGGTGGTGAACCTGACCATCCCGCCGGGGCCGCAGGTGCTGGGGTACGGGTTCACGGTCACGTCGAACGTGTTGTTTTCCGCGGCGCAGTGGGTGCGTTGCACCGACGGCACCAACAGCGTCATCGGCCAGATATTGCCGGCGCCATACGGGCTTATCGGCAGCACCAGCGTCAACGTGGACTACAACTCGGCGATCGTGGTCGGCGCGCCGTCGCTGATCCCCAATGCAACGACGGTCGAGGCGATCTACCGCATCGCGATGATTTGGGATATCCCGATCGTGCCTTCGGGCATATCGGCCATTACCGGGTACAACATCTACGGCTTTACGCCGGGAGCCGAACAGTTTCTGGCCTCGGTGCCGCCGCCGACGAACAATATCCCGTATTACAACGACTTTGGCACGATCACGCCACGCGGGGCGATGCCCACGACGAACACGACCGGCACGGTCAACTCGCAGTTGAACAACCTTGCCGGCAACTTCACGACGATTTCGGCAACCGTGCAGCAGGTGCCGGGGCAGGGCAATGTCAACGGCATCTTCTGGCTCAAGGACCGCGTGTATGCCACGCGCGATTACCTCGCTGTACCGTACCACGCCGGCTCGACGCAGCCGAACGTGGGCGACACGATCTACCAGGGGGCGTCACTCGGCGCGGCAACATGGTCGGCGCAGGTGGCCAGGCTCGTAACGTCGTCCGGGTCATGGGCCGACAGCAACGATGCGGCCGGCACGATCATGGTGTACAACCAGTCCGGCACGCTGTTGTCGGCCAACGCGAAAAATAACACGCAGGGCGACATCACGTTTGCGACACTCAACGGCGCAACGGCAGGAGCGTCCACAGCGGCCGGCCTGTACGTGGCACTGGGCGAGC
>Ga0105237_10003451_pt1 | contig 18779 bp, 4 predicted proteins | sample KBSC24metaG_FD_81520 | JGI IMG/M metagenome (GOLD analysis project Ga0105237, IMG submission 81520) | Corn rhizosphere microbial communities from Kellogg Biological Station, Michigan, USA - KBS C2-4 metaG | ecosystem: Host-associated > Plants > Roots > Rhizosphere > Soil | place: Michigan, USA... | reverse complement strand
GGTTCGGGCGGAACAATCACCGCGCTGGACGGGAGCACAACCACCTTCGCGGCACCGACGGGCAATGGCTCGGTTAACTACACCGTCCCGGCGGGAAGCACGATCAAGCTCGATGGTGCGGGGCAGGTGGCGGTGACGGGTGCGACGACGCTCAATCTCTCGGGCGCGGGGAGTCTCACCACCACTTCCGGCGGCACGGTGAGTAACACAGGCGGCACCACAACTTTCAACGGCACCGTCATGGCCTCGCTGCCGGCGGGCGCGGCGATCGACTTTACAAGCACCGGCAGCCTGAGCTTGGCCGATGGCTCGACCGGCGGTTTCTCGGTGAATGTTCCGGGCGCCGTGCCGATCACCGCCTTGGGCGCGGCCTCGATCGCTAATTCCACGTCCTACGTCCTGCCCTCCTCGTGGGTGAACGTGGGTTCGCTTGTCGATTCAAAACCGACCACACCGACCTCGGGCAACGTCGCGCCGTTGGCTAGCGGCAGCATGACCGATCTGGTCACCATCACGCAGACGGGACAGCAGGCGTTGCTCCAGTGGGACAGTTTCAACATCGGCGCCCATACCGAGCTCGACTTCGACCAGAGTGCGGGTGGGGCCAATGTCGGCAACTGGGTCGCGATCAACAAAATCTCCGCGAACATGGCTCCCTCCTGGATTCTCGGCTCGATGCAAGCGGCAGGACAGGTCTATGTCGTCAATCCGAACGGTATCATCTTCACCGGCAGTTCGCAGGTGAACACCCATGCGCTAGTCGCCTCGTCCCTGCCAATCAATGACAATCTCGTCAACACCGGGCTGCTCAACAATAGCACGGATCTCTCCTATCTCTTTTCCTCACTCAAATCGCAGAGCACGGGCGCGGGTCTCTTCACGCCGCCGCTTTCCAAGTCGGGGTCACCAGCCAGTCCGACAACAATCGGGGGCGACGTCGTCAACGTCTCAACCGGCGGTGTCGTGGTCGAGGCAGGAGCGCAGATCCAATCGCCGACCACGTCAGAACATGTTGGGGGCCGGGTCGCACTAATCGGGCCTAGCGTAGAGAACGACGGTATCATCGCGACACCCGATGGGCAGACCATTCTCGCCGCCGGTTTTCAGGTTGGATTCCAACCTCACGATTCGAACGATCCCAGTCTTCGTGGCCTCGACGTCTACCTCGGCGCGGCGCAGGATCCGACCGGTGCCTATAACAGCAAGGCATGGATCGCCAACGGTCTTTTCCCGACAGCAGGAATCGCCGCCAACGGCATTGCGAACAACGATCCCTTTGCGGGAGTTCCTGCCACCACCCAGGCCTATGGCGAGGCTGCTTCCCTCCTCGGCCTGATCGAGGCGCCACGCGCCGATGTCTTTTTTGCCGGGGCGAATCTCCAGCAGAACAGCTTCATCCACAGCACCACATCGGTTTCGCTCAATGGCCGGATCGATTTTGCCGCCGCCTTCGGCGAGCTCGCTTATCCCTCCAATAACGGCACCACCATCCTCGGTCTTCCGACCTCGACTGGAAATGTCGCCTTTGGTCCCGGCAGTACGACACAGATTTTGCCCGAGGCGAGCAGCGAGACCATTGTCGGCTCACAGTTGGCGCTCAACTCGAGCGTGAACGTGACCGGATTGAACATCGATCTTCGGCCGAATGCCTTGATCCTGGCGCCCAGCGCCGATGTCGATTTCCTCACGGGGCGCTACGGTCGCGACATGCAAGGCGTCGTTCCCGTCTTTGCTTCCGATCAGGGTAGCATTCGGGCAGAGCAGGGATCGGTCATCGACGTCTCAGGATCGACGGACGTCAGCGCGTCGGTGTTGGAAAACATCATCTCGGTGCAGCTACGGGGAACGGAACTGGCCAATTCTCCCGTCCAACGCGATGGACCGCTGCGCGGACAAACGGTGCAGGTCGACATCCGGCAGTACGGACAGAACGCGGACGGAACGTGGTGGATTGGCAGTCCGATTGGTGATCTTTCCGGTTATGTGGGACTGGTCCAACACACGGCGCAGGAACTCACCGTCAATGGTGGAAAAATTTCGCTGACGGCTGGAAATTCAGTCGCACTCGATCCCGGGGCGACGTTTGACGTTTCCGGCGGCTCGATCGATTACAGCGGCGCTACAATCCACACCTCGAAACTCGTCTCAGGCGGCCAGATCATTGACATTTCGCAAGCCACGCCCGGCCGGGTCTACGATGGCGTTCTCACCGACCTGACGGTCACCTCCGCGAAATGGGGAGTCTCCCAGACCTACGCGAACATTGCCCTCCAGGGGCAGTACGATCCCGGCTACGTCCAGGGCGGCAACGGCGGCACGCTGGCCATTACCGCTCCCAGTGTCAAACTCGATGGCTCGCTCGCAGGAAACACCACCGACGGCATCCGGCAGCAGCTCCTCGCAAACAAACTGCCCACCGCGTTTGGCGCCACCTCGGGTCTCTCCGTAATCCAATCGACCTTCGGACTGCCTCAGTCGAGTTTGCTCCAGATCGATTTTTCCAATCAGCAATTGGTGGGAGGGTCCACCATCCGCATGCCCGATACGAATCTGGATGTTCGTTTCCGTCCGGGAGCTGTCACGACATCAAATCCGACGGCCAATGAGTTTGATCTTGCGACGGACCTGGCGAACGTCGACGGCTTTGGAAACCTGATTCTGAAAAACGATCTCGGCACGATCACGGTGCCATCCGACGCGCCCCTCGACATGACAGCGGGCGGTTCGCTCTCCTTCACTGCCGCGGCGATCAACATCGGGGGTGATATCTGGGCTCCCGGAGGCAATCTGAATTTTTCCGTCCTCGGCGATTTTCATCTCGATGCTGATATCGACGTTTCGGGACTGCTGATCAACGACGGCCCGGGTTCTCCGAACGGAGGACAGTTGCCGCAGCTGATCAATGGCGGCAGTGTGACCATCCGGGGACAGAATCTTATCCTCGATCCCGGAAGTTCGATTCACGTTAACGGCGGGCTCTATGTCAATCCGTCCAATAAGCTGACCTTCGGAAGCGCCGGGAGCATCACACTCGACGCCGCTTACGATCTCGGAACCGGAAAGGGCATGGTGCAACCCGAGTTGAATCAACTGGCGCTCGGTGCCGAGTTGGAAGGCTATTCCGGCCTGAAGGGCGGAGCGGGACAACTGAACATCCAGGCGCCCCTGATTCAGATCGGCGGCGACAGCCTGCTTAACGGGGGCACGGCGCAGGATTCACTCTTGTTGCCGGGTTCCTTTTTCAGTCAGGGCGGTTTTGGGACCTTTGCGCTCACCGGCTTGGGCGACTCGACCAATCTTCAGGCGCAGGCGATTCTCGTCGCCCCGGGCACGGTGATTAATCGGCCCGCGGTACAAAGCTGGCTGCCCGTTTTCAACGGCACCGAATACACCCTGGCGCCGACAACCCTTCCCCTTCAGTCGTTGCGCTCGCCTTTGTCGATCGGCCTCTATGTCCCCGGTGCCCAGGCGCAGGACTCGAGCATGGCAGTCCGGGGAAACCTGATGGTCGGGCAGGGGGCCATCATCCGTCTCGACGCTGATCCTTCGAACAGCATTACCCTGGCCACGCCGACGGGAGGCGATTTCGGCACGATCACGGTCCTGGGGCAAATTTTCGTTCCTGGCGGCAACATCACGATCAAGTCGGCGGGCAATTCCGCCGTTCTCTTCAATTCGGGTACTCCCACCGATGCGCCGCTGACCACCGTCGACCTGGGACCCGACAGCGTCCTGATGGCTTCGGGTGCCACGGAGCTGACTTCCAATCTCTACAACAAGAAGACCGGCACAGTGCTCAACGGCGGGACGATTTCGATTTCAGGCAATATTCTCGCGGAGGAGGGTTCCCAAATTCTTGTCGATGGTGCTTCCGACACGCTCAATATCAGTACCAATAACGGGAACAACATGGCGGCCTCGGCATCCGTTTCCTATGTCACCGTTCAGGTCGACAGCAACGGTGGTCGGATTGTGCTCGCGGGCAACGAGGAATTATTCACCGAGGCAACACTTAGCGGGAGGGCCGGAGGATCCACTTCACAGGGTGGTTCGCTTGCTGTTTCGTCGGGATCTTTTTTTAGCCAGGCCGATATTCTCCATTTCAACGGGACGAAGCCCACCTACGCCGATGACGCCTCGCTCGTTCTCACCGGGGCTGCCGATACTTACGGCTCGCTGGGAAGGGATGCGAGTGCCACGACTGGGGCCATTGGTGTGAATGTTCCTCTTATCGACCCAGTCCACGATGCCCACGGTAAGGAGATATACGGCTATTTTTCCACGCAGGAATTTAAGAACAGCGGTCTCGCCTCGCTCGCCTTGTCGGGCAATGTCGAGGTCGCGACGGCGGGAGGCGACATCGACCTTGCAGCGGCAAGCAGCATCTCCATCGCGAACAAGGGATTTCTCATCGTCGATAATCCGGCGCAGGCGATCACCGTCACTCTCACCGCTCCCTACGTGGCGATGGGCGCCTATTACACGCCCGCGCAGCAGCAAGCTCAGGAGCTGACCCAGTTCGATACCAACGGCAATCCCACTGCTCCTCACCTTTATACCGATCCGATAAGCGGTGGTATTCTTGGTTTCACGCCGGTGCCGGGTAACGGTATCCTCAACATCAATGCGGCTACGCTGGTCGATGTCGGAACGCTGTCGCTCCAGGGTTTCGGACAGCTTAACATTAACCAGTCGGGATTGCCCGCGGGCGATGTTCGGGGGACTGGCCTGCTCGAGCTGGAAGGTTCGATCGACATCCGCGCGGGACAGATCTATCCCGCCACTGAGGCGACCTTCACCATTGCCGCCTACGGAGGGGCGATCGACATTACCGGTACAGGGGAACTTCCTCAGACACCCTACTCGGCGGGCGGCACGCTTAATCTTTATGCCACGACGATCAACCAGGATGGTGTATTGCGCGCGCCGATGGGTGTTATCAATCTCGGCGCTGCGCCCGGAACTCTCGACATCATGTCGCAATCCCATTTTGACCAGGCGTCCAGTATTGAGCTGGGTTCCCATAGCGTCACCTCGGTTTCACTGATCGATGAAACGACGGGACAGCCTCTGATCATTCCTTACGGGATCAATCAGAATGGCATCCAATGGATCGATCCTGCCGGGAACGACATCACCGTTTCTCCCAACGGCGCGACGGGCGTCCCTGCCAAGCAGGTCTTTCTGGTCGGCGACAAAGTTCTGGATGACGAAGGCGCGGTTATCGACACCCATGGCGGTGGCGATCTTTACGCTTCGCGGTGGGTGACGGGCACGGGCGGCACAAAGGACATTCTAAACGTCAACAACACCCGCGGCAGCTTCGCCGTCATTCCCGGGTATGGTGCAGCCTACGCGCCGCTCGATCCGACACCTGGATATACTCCCTCCAATCTTCAGGTCGGCGATCAAGTTTATCTGAGCGGTGGCTCGGGACTTCCCGCGGGCAACTACGTGCTGCTGCCCGCCGAGTATGCGCTTCTTCCCGGCGCTTTCCTGGTGACGAAACTTTCAACCACGTCGGTCACTCCCGGTTCGATGCCTCCCGTGACGCAGACCGACGGTTCTCTCGTGGTCACCGGATACAAGTACAATGGCCTCGCCTTTGCAGGTGCGACGCAGGCTCCCGCGCCGAGCCTCTACTCGTCCTTTGAAATCGCGCCGGGATCGGTCGTCCGGAATCGAGCTGAATATGACGACTCCTTCGCCAATACGTTTCTCGCCAAGAGTGCGGCATCGGCCAACAAGACGATCCCGCGCTTGCCCGTCGACGCGGGCCAGCTTGTCTTCAACGCGACCTCTCAGCTCTCGCTGGCCGGTTCAGGCACCATCGAGACTTCGGCCACAGGAGGACGGGGCGGCCTGGTCGACATCAGCAGCTCCGACCCAATCAAGATTCTCGACCAGGGGACCGACGCCAATTTCCTCGTCCTGCTGACCAGTCAGCTCAACGGCCTTAACGCCGACAGTCTTCTCATCGGCGGCACCCGTTCCTCCGACGACGAAACCGTGACCGTGGCGACCAACGACCTGGAAGTGGACGATCACGGAACACCACTCATGGGCAAGGATCTCATCCTCGCCTCCACGGGAACGCTCCACATCCATGACGGCTCCGTCATCATGACTCCATCCTCGGACAGCTCGATCACGCCCGCGCCGCTGGTTGTCAACGGCAACGGCGCGCTGGTCCGGGTCAGTAGCGGACAGAATGGGCAGGTGACCCGCACCAACGTCGATACGCAGAATCAGAACGCCTCCTTCATCATCGATAACGCGCAGATACTGGCCGAGGGTAGCACGCCCGGGAATCCTCTTCCGGTCGGCACGCTCGTGCTCGATTCGACCGCGCAGTTCCAACTCGACGCCACTAGCAGTCTCCCCAGTCAGCTCAGCGGCGACACGCTCACCTTCAACGGCGGACAGATTAGTATCCTCTTCCCCGATAGCAGTGCGGCGGCTCCCGCCTACGGCCTCGTGCTCACGCAGCAACAAATCCAGACGCTGCAAAAATCGGTCAAGAACCTGAACTTCCTAAGTTACTCGTCGATCGATCTCTACGGATCGGGTTCGCTCGGCACCGATGCCTCGAACCAGACTGTGCTGCAAAATCTTTCCTTCCAGACTTCACAACTTCGAGGATACGGCGATGCATCGGGCGGCGTGACCCTTTCCGCACTTAATAGCATCAGTCTCGAGAATGGCTCCGGCGTTGCCATCCAGCCGGTCGGCGCGAATCCGGACGCTTTGCAACTGGAACCGACGCTTACCATTAACGCACCCGTGCTCAAGCTCGGTGGTAGCAAGGATGCAAACTCCTTCACCATCCGTGGATTCGAAAACGTCGACGTCACCGCCTCGAAGGAAGTTCTCATGCAGGCCACGCCGGTGACAAACCAGTCGACCAGCACTGCCCCCGATCAGGCCGTCTTCAGCGTAGCTGACGGATTACTCACACTTCACACGCCGCTGATCACGGGCGAGACCGGTTCCAATCTCAAGATTATCGCGGGCAGCGAAAGCACCAACGTCTACCACGATATCCAGATCGTTTCGAACGGGACGTCCGATCCGGCGCTCGTGCAGGGACTCGACGCACAGCTTGTCATCAAGGGTGCCTCCGTTATCGATTCGGGCTCAATCGTATTGCCCGGTGGCCGGATTACCCTTGAGGCGGTTACGGGCGATCTCACAATTGACGGCAGCATCGATGCCAGTGGCGCGGCTTCAGTCTTCAGCCAGCAAGTCACCAAGTATGCCGACGGTGGTGCGGTCACGCTCAAGTCCGAGGGTGGCAATGTCGATCTCCGCGACGCCAACATCAACGTATCCGCGAAATCAGGCATCGGTACCGCCGCCGCTAACGCGGGCAGTATAGCCATCCAGGCGCAGGGCACATTAAGGGTCGATGATTCGACGGCTTTTCATGGTCAGGGTGGCACGGTCAGCGCTAGCGCAAATGGTCCGGTCGCAGCGCAGGGCCAAAACGGCACTTTCTCCCTCGATGAGGGTACCTCCTCAGACCTGAGCCAACTGGAGGCGCTCCTGGCTCCTAGCACGGGAAACTTCACTGAATCGCAGAGCTTTCGCATTCGAAACGGCGATGTGCAGATCGGTGCGTCGACCGTGGCCACAGCTCACATGTTCAATCTCTCCGCCGACCACGGCAACGTCGATATCTACGGGACGATCAACGCGGCAGGCGCGACCGGCGGCAGCGTCGAGCTCAATGCTTCGGGCGACGTGACGCTTCATGACGGTTCGCTCGTCACGGTGGCTGGCCAGCGCTTTGCCGATTCGGGCAAAGGCGGGACCGTTTCGCTTCAGGGCGGTTCCTACAACGGCCAAGTGAACGCGGGTCACGTAACAGTGGCTTCAGCGGCTACGGTCGATCTCTCCGTCGGCAGCGGTAATACCGTTCAACTTGATCAGCCCGGAAGTCAGGTGACACTCAACGCTCCAGGCACCTTGATTCTGCCTTCGGGACTCGCGAATACTGCTTCGATAAATGTTACAGGCAGCGGTTACGTACTGACTCCGACGGGTGTTCGTACGGCTTTCAATTCCACCACCACGCTTTCGAATTTGGCGGGTGGATCAATGATCGTCTTCACCTCTGGCGGTGGATCGGTGACATGCGCAGGTGGAAGCGCACCCGTTCTACTCCCCGCGAGCGTCGGCTTCACCACAGCCGGCACGGTACAACTCAACTCGAGCGGAACCAGCACGCTGGCCTTCCAGCCGGGCGCGACCGTTACACTTCCGTTTGGCACGCCGGGAGACGATCAGGTTATTCTAAAGGGTTCCGGCACGGTCACCCGACCCGGCGGTGCGGTCACGCCATTCACCGCAGGTGCGACTTCATTGCCCGCGGGTTCGGTCATTCAATTCGATTCAAGCGCCGGAAATGTGAATGCGGCAATCGCTTTTGCCGACGGCGGCACGGGCGGGGACATCCCACTTGCCCTGGGCAGCGCCACATCCATGACATCGCTAGCTCCGCTCGGCGATGCGACGGGAACCCTGCATCTGCGCGTGCCCGCGGCGAACTTCAATTCCTCCGGACTCGCAGTTCTGGGAAACGTCCTTGGCGCCTCTTCGATCACGCTGGAAGGCTATCAAATTTACGGCAACACCAACCCGGCCCTTGCGGGCTCGGTCGTCATCGACAATTTCAAGGGCCAGGTCGCATCGGACGCGACGGTGGTCAGCCAGTGGAACTCACTCCTGCCCGCGATCTTCGGCAACAGCCCGCTGTCGGCTCTCGCCACCTCCGCGTTCGGCGCCGAAATCGTCAACGCGGACGGCGATCTGGTGTTGAACCAGACATGGGATCTTTCTCCACTCTCCTCCGCGGGCATCCTGGGTAACCTCACTCTTCAGGCCTCGGGCAACATTGTTTTCCAGGGAGGCACTTTTGGCAGCGTCTCGACTCCCGGTGCCAGTCTCACCGACGGCTTCGACGGCTTCAGTGGTTCGGTACCCTTGTGGCAACAGAAGCTTCTCGTGAACACGCGGTCGTGGTCGTACGACCTCACCGCAGGAGCTGATCTCGACGCAGTCGACGTCCACGCTACGACCGGCACGGGTTCGCTTCTGCTCGGCGCGAATGGCCCGAATCAGACAGTCGATCAGGCAGCCAAGAGCAAGGGCCAAGGTACCAGCGCCTCAACGCAAAATATTCTCACCGCTTACTACCAAACCATCCGCACCGGTACGGGCGATATTCACATCACGGCGGGCGGCGACGTTCAGCTCCTGAACGCGCTCATCAATATCTACACGGCGGGAAGTCAGCTCTCGTCCACTCAAAGCGTCTCCGTCGTTTCCTCCAATGATTTTGATCTCCCCCAACTGACGATTCCAGGAACTCAGTACAAATCGACTTTGGGCAATACGCCCAGTGCCACTCCCTACACCGCCCAATACAGCTGGGGCGGCGGCGACGTCACCATCACGGCGGGCCACGACATCGTTCACCTGGGCCCAGGCGGTGTAGCCGATTCGTCGCGGGAACTGCCCACCAGTTGGCTCGACCGGCGCGGCTACACGGAGAACGGACTCTTCGTCGACAATCGTACCACTACCGCAGGTGGCGTGGTCACCGGCGTGACGAAGGGCGGAATCGCGTCCACTACCTGGTGGGTCGATTTCAGCAATTTCCTCGGAGGCATCGGCGCACTGGGCGGTGGCAACGTCACGCTCGTCGCTGGAAACAACGTCACCAACGTCGACGCCTCGATTCCCACCAACGCGCGGATGTCGGGCAAGAATGCCTCCGGTACGGGCATTGCGCCCAACGTGGGTAATCTAGTCGAACTGGGCGGTGGCGATCTCGTCATCCAGGCAGGGAACAACATCGACGGTGGCGTCTACTACGTGGAACGTGGCTCGGGCTCGCTCGACGCCGGTTACAAGGTTCTTACCAACAGCACCCGGGCAACGGTCGCGGCCAGTGGTGACCCAGCGGCGGCTAATGCCGAATCGTGGCTTCCCACGACACTCTATGTGGGCGATGCCAGCTTCCGGGTTCAGGCGGGAAGCGATCTTCTTTTGGGATCGGTGGTCAATCCCTTCCTCCTGCCACAGAGCCTGAGCAACAGCTTTCTCCTCAAGAGCTACTTCTCCACCTACGCCCCTTCGGATGCCGTCGATGTCGAGTCGCTCACCGGCAACGTAACGCTCAAGGGCGTCGACGAGACCGGCTACGGCACCGTGGCCGACTGGTACGACAGCGTGCTCGGATTCACCTCGACGCTCGACACCAAGAGCTGGTCTTACTACGAGCCGTGGCTCGGCCTGGCCGAATCGGTTCCCTCGCTTTTCACCACCGCTTCTTCGCTCATGCCTTCCACGCTGCGGGTCACCGCCTTTTCAGGGAATGCAGACGGTACCGCCGGTAACATCGATCTCGACGGTAACCTGACCCTCTCGCCCTCGCCCATCGGCACGATTGAATTGACGGCCGCCACCTCGGTCAACGGACTCCACTTCAATTCGCTCTTCAGCCGGGGAATCTATTCGACGATCAATCTGTCGGACACTGATCCAGCCCGCATCAACGGGATTGCCACGCCCCTGTCGCTGTCGAGCCGTGTTCAGCCGCTGGGCGGAGGCTGGATCGCCACGCCCTTGCCAACTTCGAAGACTAATCTCTTTGGCACCCTCAATGCCCTTTTCCAGGAAACGGGATCGACGGACGGTCTGCTCCAGGACAAGGAGACCCTGCACGCCAGCATCCTGGGCAGCGATGGGCAGGTCCATGCCCTCCATGACGGCGACATCAACCCTGTTCAGATCGAGGCGGCCAGTGGTGACATCTCCGGTCTCACTCTTTTCTCTGGCAAGTTCACCAATGTCGTGGCTGGGCGCGACATCTCCGACATCGGCCTCTACATCCAGAACACCAGCGCGGATGACATCAGCATCATCTCCGCCGGTCGCGACCTTCTCGCCTACGACGCCAATTCGGCTCTGCGCACCGGATTGGAAACGGCCCACAATCTCACTTCCACCAGCTTGCCCGCGCCCCAATCGGGCGACATTCAGATCAGCGGCCCCGGTGCCATCGAAGTTCTCGCGGGACAAAACTTCAACCTCGGTATTCCCGTCGGCACATCCGTCGGCCTGGGCCTGACCAGCATTGGCAACCAGCGCAATCCAGTCCTGCCCTTTGGTGGGGCCGACATCATCGCGGGGGCGGGACTCGGCGATTTGACTGTCCTGGATGGTTCCAATCCCAACTTCCAGAAATTTGTCGACGATTTCCTGACTCCCGGATCGACCTTCGGTGACCAGTATCTGCCGCAGCTCGGCGCACTGCTGGGTCTGGCCGACGCGGGCGGCACGGCCATTCGCAACGCCTTTGATCTGCTGCCCCATGACCGGCAGGCGACGTATGCGCTGGCGATCTTTTACGATGTCCTGCGCGACGCCGGGCGCAGCCACACCGCCACCGGCTCCGATTACCCTTCCGGCTACCAAGCCATCACCGATCTCTTTCCAAACAGCGGCACGGCGACGGGCGATATCACTCTCACGTCGCGCGAAATCAAGACGGCCAACGGCGGCAACGTCAGCCTGCTCGCTCCCGGCGGCCAGATCACCGTCGGCCTGCCCGTCAATGGCACACAGGCGCTCGAGCAGGGCATTTTCACCGTTAATGGCGGCAACATCTCGATCTTCGCCCGGGACAATGTGAACGTCGGCACCTCGCGTATCTTCACTCTCCATGGCGGCAACGAGATCATTTGGTCCACCGTTGGCAACATCGCGGCGGGTGCCTCCTCGAAAACGGTCCAGTCGGCACCGCCCACCCGCGTGATCGTCGATCCCCAGAGCGGCAACGTCGAGACCGACCTTGCGGGCCTCGCCACCGGCGGCGGCATCGGCGTGCTCCAGACAACGACAGGGGCCGCCGCGGCCGATGTTGATCTTGTTGCGCCTGCCGGATTCGTCGACGCAGGCGACGCGGGTATTCGTGCCTCCGGTAATCTCAACATTGCCGCCGTCCAGGTCCTCAACGCGGGCAACATCTCGGTGGGCGGCAAATCGGGCGGCGTGCCAACCGCCCAGACACCCAACATTGCCGGTATCTCCGCCGCTTCCAGTGCCGCCGGTGCCGCCACCCAGGCGGCGGCCAACGCCAATCCCAACCGCAATGCCGCCCAGCAAGCTCCCACCGAGCTTCCCTCGATCATCACCGTTGAGGTCCTCGGCTACGGCGGCGGGGATGTGGATTAACGGTCTCCAGCGAGACTAATCGATCAGCCTTCTCCAGTGTCTTAGACTCGGCATTTCGACATTTGCGCGACGACCTTTTTCGTAGCCGAAACGTAACGTTCCGTACCGCGGGTTGTCATGAGGGGAACCTAGGTCTCTAGGCGTCATGGAACACCTGATCGAGAACAACGCCGGATGCAGAACGAAATCGTTCATCCCCATCCTTCGTTTTTTCGGTGCATGTGAAAAATTCCGGACCGTGTCACAGAAAAGTTTCTCCCCTGTCCTTGGACGGCCACACGCCTCCTCTTTACTCCCTTTCATCAGCCACCCTTAGCCAAACGACAAAAACAACCCCCCAAGAAAAAAGAAAAATGAAACTAACCTCCGTTACCTTTGCCGCTCTGGCCATCGCCGGTCTGGCAATCCTCACTCCTTCCGCCAAGGCGGCCACCGTCAACGTTGCACAGGGCGATCTCCTGATCGGCGTCTATGTGACCAGCGGACAGGGCCTCGGCACCACCTATGTCGCCGATCTCGGTTCCTTCACGAACTTCTCGACGACGGCTACCATCGACCTGAGCAGCAAGGTCTCCTTCACCGACCTGAACACGATCTTTGGTGCGAACCTGGCGAATGCCTCTTTCGATCTCGTCGCGACGACGGGCACCAACAACACCACCGCCTTTGGCTCGGCTCCCGGTGGTAACGTTTACGCGCATTCGATCATCGCCTCCTTTACCTCCGCGCCGAACGGCCTTGGACAAGGCGCCGGATTCGGATACTCCTACAACACCCTGAACGGTGCGACCTCCTCCATCGGCGGTCTCTACACCTTCTTCAATGGCCAGACGTCGACGGCGAACAGCAACTTCGCCATTTCGAGCGACCTGACCTTCACGAACGCCAAGGGAGGCAGCGAATGGGGTCTGCCGGTTGGACTTAATACCGAGACCAGCTTTGGCAGCACGGCCAATCTCTACCTGCTCGATACGGCTGGCAACAGCGGTGGACAAACGATCGCGAAGGGTTCCAGCACGGCGCTCGGCACGCTTCAGTTCGTGGGTGGAACAACCCTCACGTTCAATGGCGTCGCCGCCGCTCCCGAGCCCTCGACCAACGCTCTCCTGGCTCTTTCCGGTCTCCTCGCCTTCGCGTGGATCCTGAAGCGCCGCCAGGCTTCGAGCCTCCTCTAAGCCCGTTTCTCCTTCCGTTTTCCGGACAGTCTGACAGACAAGCCCGGCTGGTTTGAACCGGCCGGGCCACCTCCAACCCTAACCAAAAAAATCGACAAAACTAAAATGAAAGCACTCAAAAAGCTCCTGTTCGCCACGGTGGCGCTGGCGGCGGCCTCCATCACGGCGGCTCCTGCGGCCACGGTGACGATCCACCTCGCCGGTTCCACGGCCTATCGTTCGGCCGTTCACAATGCCATCGCTCACATCCTGACCAGCCCAACGGGCGCCTACATCGGCGGTAATCTGGCCGGTGCCTCCTACTCCGTGATTCAGGGTACGGTCGGTTCCGACACCGTCATCTTCGAAACCGCCTGGAATGGTTCGATCACCGGTATCAAGGCCATCACCGCGCCTTCGACGAACAAGTTCCCCATGCTTCTTCCCGGAGGCAACACCCTGACCGCCGTCACGGCCAGCGGCCAGTCGAATTTTTATTCCCCCTACGGACTGGCTCCTGGCGTCAGCGGCGGCAGTCAGGTTGCTAGCTCGGGAACTCCGGCCACGGTGGCCGGCGCCACTCTTGGCACTACCTATGAAAATGCGAATGCCGACGTGGCCTTCTCGGACCTGTTCCAGAGCACGGCTGGTCTCGCCGATGCCGTGGCTAAAACCCCCACCCTCGCTGCCAACCGCCAGGGCGTCCTGGGCATCCTGCCCTTCGCCTTCGTGAAGGGCGCGGCCAACACGGGTGACGCGGATTATGCCACCTGGCAGCGCATCACCGACGTCACGTCGAACAACGTGGTTGCCCTGTACCAGAGCGGTCAGTTCTCCGCCCAGCTCATCACGAACAACTCCGCTGACCTCTTCGTCTTCCTGTCAGCCACCGGTCGCGATGTCGATTCCGGCACCCGCGGTTCCGCGTTTGCCGAATCGGGCTTCGGCGTCGGCAATGCTCCTACCCAGGAAACGATCAGCGTGACGACAGCCGGTCCGGCTGGCACGGTCACGGGCATCACCCCCACCACCTCTGGTGAATCGAGCGGCGGCACCCTGGCCAGCAAGATCTCGACCCCTGGATTCGATTCCGCGGTCGGCGGTTATCCGCTCGCCTACCTGGGCGCATCGGATACCGACACTCTCATCACGGAAGGCTACGCGATCACGGTTGGCGTCACGGGTGGTTCCAACACCTACACGGCGGCCTCTCTCAACGCCGTGGGTAGTGGTTCGATTGCCACGGGAAATTCCGTCTATGTGGACACCCTCGGCGGCACAGCCTTGGGCACGGTTACCGGTATTGCCGGCAACGTGTTGACCCTCAGCGCGTCCATCCCCGCCGGAACGCATACCCTGGTGGTCGATACCAAGGGCGGCGGCTATGTTCGTGGGACGTTCCTCACCTTCAACGGTGTGGCTCTCAACAAGTCGAACATCCAGAATGGCAAGTACCAGTACTGGGAATACGAGCACTACTACCTCGCGGCCGCGCCCACGACGTACGTGACCTCACTCATCAACCAGCTGGTCAACACCGATGCCAATGTCGCCGGTTACTACCTCAGCGACATGACCAACGGCGGCGCCACGGTCTTCAAGAACAGCGAAGGCCAGCCGATCAACATCCAGTAAGCTGGAATTGATTTTAACTGACGCCCCGGATTTCCAAATCCCGGGCGTCGCGATCAGCGCGGACGGCAACGTCCGCGCTGATTTTTTATACCGGAAGAGGTTCGTCGTAACGCTTACTGGAAGTCGTTCTGCCCTTAGACTTTTTCCGACAACAATTCCAGTGGCTTGGCCAAATGCCATTCGTTGCCGTCCGGAAGGGCCTGATGTTCCACCACACTGAAAACCATCTGTAATAAGTGAAGACCCAGGCCGCCCGGCTTGATGTCCTCCAGCTCACGGCCCTTCAGCTTCTCCTGATTCACATGCGGCCCGTAATCGCGCAGACGCAGGTGGAATTGGTCATTGGCGATTTCGCATGACAAAATCACCGGTCGATCAGTCGCCCCCTTATAGGTGTGGCGCATGATATTGGTCAAAGCCTCGTCGGCGGCCAGCACGATCCGGCCCCGTTCCAAGTCCGGGAATCCCGCTGCCTGTCCCCATCTCTCGATGAAATGCCGGGCATTCTTGCAATTCTGGGCCGCGGAAACGATATGAAGCTCTGCCGGAGGTTTGGTCAGGACAAGGGCCAGGCAGGCATCGTCGTGCTGGTTATCGCTATCGACGAAATTTTCCCAGTCCGACCATGCCTGAGTCAGTACCCGGGCGGCGGAACCGCCCGGCAGACTTGCCTTGAGGCGTTCGGTGCCATATTCCTCGCCGGACCGGTTGCGGCCTTCGTTGATTCCGTCGCTGAAGAGGATCCACTTTTCGCCCGGCAGACAGGGAAAAACCGTAGAGACGAACGACTGTTTCGGGAAAATGCCGAGCGCCAGCGCATGAGGGACTGCCAGCGGTTCCCAAACGTCATTGCGCCAACGCCACGGATCGAACTGACCCGCGCAGATCACCTCCATCTTCTCCTGGTTTGGGTCGTAAAGCAGGAAGGTCGTCGCGGCAAAGCGGCCTGCGGCCAGTCGCTTACAGAGCGTATCATTCAACGCCGTGACATAGGCTGAGAGACCCTCATCAGCGACGAGGGCCATTGCGTGCATCTCGGTCGCGATCTGTGCCGTGGTCAATGCCGCCGGAATGCCTTTGCCGCTGACATCGCCCAACGCGACGAGCAGCCGGTCGTTCGATAGTGGAATAGAAGCGTAGAAATCGCCCCCGATGGTCCGCGCCGGGCGATACCGCACGCGCATCTCGGCGCGGGGCAGAATGAGTTCCTCGGGCGGCAGGTACGATTTCTGGATTTCCATCGCCAGCGACAACTCGCGCGCGAGCTTGCTCTCCTTGTCGATCTTCGCCTCGCGGTCGAAGCGCACTAGGGCGCCGGTCACGATGTTCGTCAGGCCCTCGAAGATGTCCTGATCGTGCTCGGTGAAGATGGGTCGATCGATCGGATTTAGCGCCTGCAGGACGCCGAAGCACTCGTCTTTGTCGACCAGCGGGGCGCAGAGCATAGCCCGCGTGACGAAACCGGTGACCCGGAGCACACGCGGATCACTCTGGGCGTCGTCGATCCGAAGGAACTTGCGCTGCTGGAAGACGGTGCCCGCAATGCCCTTGTCCCACGGAATGCGAAACTCATGAATCTCATCATCACGGCCCCGCGCGGAATAGATGATCAGTTCCCGGGTGGCCTTGTCGGGCAGGAACATCGAACAGGCCTCGGCCTGCATCATCACCCGCGAATACTTGAGGATGTTCTCGACCAGGTCGTCGAGGCTGGTGAGCGAAAAGAGATTCCGGGCCGCGAGCAACAACGCGCGGTATCGCTCCTGCATCGCCTGTTCGTCCATGGTGACGATAAGTTGGCGCACTTCCCGTCGGGTGGCAACCGGGCAATGGGGGTTTTCGACCGTTAGGCCGTCAGCTCCGCGCACTGAGGAGCGAGGCGAGGCCGCCTTCCTGGAAATAGGCGATCTTGAGCAGGTCTTCCTGGAACGTCGGGTAAGACGTGGCGATGCACCCCGTGTCCTCGATCGTCGTCTCGCCCTTGGAAAAGAGACCCAGGATGGCCGAGGCCATGGCGATGCGGTGGTCGCCATAGCTGCCGACCTTCGCCCCCGTCGGTTTCGTGCCGCCATGGATCGTCATGCCGTCCTCGTGCTCGGTCACGGTCACGCCAAACGCGCGCAGATTGGTCGCCATGGCCGCAATGCGGTCGGTCTCTTTAACGCGCAATTCGTGGGCGTCGCGGATTTCCGTGTCGCCTTCGGCCAGCGCACCGGCCACCGCGATGATCGGCAGCTCATCGATCACGTTGGCGATCTCCGCTCCGGCGATCCGCGTTCCGCGCAGTTGCCGTCCGAAAACGCGCAGGCTGCCGACCGGCTCGCATGAGGAGTCGGAAATATTCTCATGAAGGTGCGCTCCCATGCGCAGAAGCACGCTGAGCAATCCCGTTCGGGTCCCATTCATGCCGAGATTGGTGATGGTCAGGTCGGCGCCGGGCAGCATGGCCGCGGCCACGATCCAGAACGCAGCCGAGGAGAAATCACCCGGCACGCTGAAGTCGCGCCCGTGTAGCCGTGCCCCGCCCCGCACGCGGATCGTCTTGCCCTTGCCGTCGGGATTGAGGTCGATGACCGGTGGCGCGTGGAAATGGGCGAGCAGCCGCTCGGTATGGTCGCGCGACGGCGTCTTTTCCGTTACGCTTGTCGTGCCGTTGGCGAAAAGACCGGCCAAAAGAATGCATGACTTCAACTGGGCGCTCGCCACGGGGAGCGTATAATCGATTCCCTTGAGCGACGCGCCCTCGATCTCCAGCGGCGCGGTATGCTTCTCACCCTGGCCCGAGATTTTTGCGCCCATCAACCGCAGCGGATCGACGATCCGCTTCATGGGACGGCCTGAGAGCGATGCGTCGCCGATAAGTCGGCTCTTGAATAATTGCGCGGCGAGGATGCCCGCCATCAGCCGCATCGCCGTGCCCGAATTGCCGCAGTCAAGAGGCTCGAGGGGGGGCTGCAGTTTTCCCGCCGTACCGTGAACGAGGAGGCTTGTCTTCGAGTGCACCTCGATGACGCTACCCATCGCCTGGAGCGCGCGCATCGTGCAAATACAGTCCTCTCCAGGCAGGAAGCCGGTGATCGAGGTCGTCCCGTCGGCCAGCGCGGAAAAAAGCACGGCACGGTGGGAAAGGCTCTTGTCGCCGGGGACGGTGATTTCGCCGCCGATGTGGCGGACCTGGCGGACGGTGAGGGAGGAGGAGCGGCTCATGGGGACGGTTTCAAAAATTTGGAACGTTGATCGTGGGCGTGTTTGAGGAACGCATGCAAGCGGGATTTGTCATTCTTTTCCAGGCTGGAGGTGACATTTTCCAATTCGGAAATAAGAGCTCTCAGGGCCGGGATGATTTCGCGGCGGTTTTCCCCGACGATTTCCAGCCAGAGATCCGGAGAGCCTTCCGCCACGCGGGTGGTGTCGCGGAAACCGGAACCGGCGGCCCGGAAGTAATCGTCCCGCGTGGCATTGACCAGCGCGGCGGCGGCGAGATGGGGCAAATGACTGATCTGGGCGATGGCCTTGTCATGCTCGAAGGGCGGGACCTGAAGAAGGTTTCCTCCGAGTTTTTGCCAGAAGGTCTCCACCCGCTTGAGCGCCTCAGGAGAAGTTTTTTCCGTGGGAGTGAGGATCACCCGGGCGCCCGCGAAAAGATCGCTTCGCGCGGCGGAAAATCCCGACTTCTCGCTGCCCGCCATCGGATGACTGCCGATCCAGAGAGCCTTACCCTGGAGCAGGGGCGCGATTTCGGATTCG
>Ga0105237_10003449_pt1 | contig 18783 bp, 19 predicted proteins | sample KBSC24metaG_FD_81520 | JGI IMG/M metagenome (GOLD analysis project Ga0105237, IMG submission 81520) | Corn rhizosphere microbial communities from Kellogg Biological Station, Michigan, USA - KBS C2-4 metaG | ecosystem: Host-associated > Plants > Roots > Rhizosphere > Soil | place: Michigan, USA... | reverse complement strand
CAGGAAAATATAAAATGAAAATATGGTCTGAAGCTACTCATTCGATCAATTAACATGCATTTGCAACATAGGCAACTTTTCTATTTTAGAAGTTCAAGTTATCACTGCTTATTTACAACATTACACCTTTGTATACCATTGCAAAGGTTTGTTTATTTTATTGCACCTATACCCTTAATTGTTTCTCATCTCTTTGTTTGAAAGAGAACCTTCAATTATACACGTGCTTTTAAAATCATTAACAGGTTTATGATATTTTAATAAGTATAAACTTAATACTACTTGTATCTATCGAAGGAAGAATAGAGATATTTCTTTCAATATTTATTTCAGAAAATGCTAACTAACCTACTACAAATTTGTAGACATCATTCTACAATATTAAACATTCACTTACCAAAACCCTTATAAACAGGCTACTCCAGCGCCTTTCACTTACATTTTACTTCTTTCATCAACTACATTCCTCACTACATTTTGTAGAATACTTGCGACTCTTTTGAAGTAATACAAGTACTCATAATAGCTCATTTGCTCTATTTTTTTCGCCTCCCCGGCGTAGTTACTTTGCCTTATCAAACGAAACGTAACAATAAAAATTCAATATCATGAAAATCGTAAAATTAACCCTCATGGCAATTGTTATTGCCTTCGCAACAACTTCGTGCAGCAAACAAATCGACGCACCTGCAGCCCCCGCTCCGGCAACTGCAGCAGAAGCAACAGTAACAACATTACCACAGGCAACAGCAGTAGCAGCAACATCTATTGCACCAATGGTACAAACTCCGGTGTATTATTCTATTGATGCAAACACTGGTGGATTTCTCCAGGCACTTCCAGGTGATTACGCTACCAACACAAGTGCAAAATATCCGCTTATCATCTTCATGCATGGTAAGGGTGAGTTAGGCAGCGGAAGCACAACTGATTTACCGAAAGTAGCCAACAACTCTATCCCTAAACTTATAAAGTATAACCAGTTTCCTGCAAGCTTTACTGCAGGTGGACAAACTTCTTCATTCATTGTAATTTCTCCACAGTTTAAAGCATGGCCCAAAGCCACAGACGTTGACGCGGTTTTAAACTATGCTTTATCACATTATCGTGTAGATGCTTCAAGAATTTACCTTGTTGGCTTAAGTATGGGTGGTGGTGTAACATGGCAGGGTGGCTATTCTTATGCAAGCAAATTTGCAGCAATAGTTCCTATGGCAGGTGCATGCAGCCTTTACGACCCAGGAGCTCAGCTTATTGCCGGCGCATCTTTACCTGTATGGGCTTTCCATAACAATGCAGACCCTGTTGTAAATCCTAATTACACTTATAGCTGGGTATCACGCATCAACAAATATCATGACCCGATACCAGCAAGACAAACAATATTTGTAGCGGCCACTCATGATTGCTGGACTAAAGCAAGTGATCCTAACTACAGGGAATCAATCAACGGAGTATCTGTTAACATTTATGAATGGATGCTTCTTCACAAAAGATAATAATTCGTTAGTGTTTTTTTTCATAAGCAGTAAAAGCCGTCTCATTTTTGAGATGGCTTTTTTATATGATAAAAGAGTTAAAGATGATTTCCATTTCTTATAATATTATATTTGTGATTCAAGGTGATGGTGTTCCACCTATTTGAACCGCCCGCAAGGGATGATGACGCCTGCAAATTTTATTATTTAACCGCCCTTCGGCGCTAATCACTTTGCAGGAATGAAAAAGATAGCTTCTTCTCTTGAACATTTATTTATCCTTTCACATCTTATTAAGTGGACACTACTCGTAATTCCGGTTTCTGTTACGGTTGGTTCATTGGTCGCTTTATTTCTCTGGCTTCTTGAACTGGCAACCAACCATCGTTATCAAAATAGCTGGTTGTTATTTCTGCTTCCGCTTGCTGGTATTTTAATTTACTTCCTGTATAAATATGCGGGCAAAAATGCCGATGCCGGCAATAATTTAATCATGGATGAAATACATGAACCCGGCGGTGGTGTACCGGTAAGAATGGCTCCTTTGGTATTATTTACGACAGTTATTACGCATCTGTTTGGAGGCTCTGCAGGGCGGGAAGGTACTGCAGTTCAAATCGGCGGAAGCTTTGCCGGCTTATATGGCAAATGGTTTAAACTTAGTAAAGGCGATACAGGAATTATATTAATGACAGGCATTGCCGCTGGGTTTGGTGCAGTGTTTGGAACACCAGTCGCAGGTACTATTTTTGCCCTTGAGGTTCTTTATATCGGAAGGATTCAACATAACGCACTATTACCATGTTTTATGGCAGCAGTATTTGCTGATATCACCTGCGCCGCCTGGGGCATACATCATACACACTATTCGATCGCTTTTAAGGCAGACAATGTTTTTAATATTCCCTTCATTCACTTCAATTTCGTTCTGTTGCTTAAAGTAATTGCAGCAGGCGTCTGCTTTGGACTTGCCGGTTATTTATTTTCAGAACTCTCACATACGATTAAAAATTACAGCAGCAGGTTTATTAAAATAAAATGGCTTATACCTTTTACAGGTGGCATCATCATCATTGCACTTACCTATTTGCTTGGCACCACAGATTACCTTGGCCTTGGAGTTTCAAACCCTGATAAAAATGCAGTCACTATTGTTTCAAGCTTTCAGGCAGGCGGGGCACACTATTTTAGTTGGTTATGGAAAATAATATTTACCGCTGTAACGCTTGGCATGGGCTTCAAAGGCGGAGAGGTAACACCGTTATTTTTTATTGGTGCAGCTCTGGGCAATACATTCGCGATAATAACAGGAGCCCCCATTGATCTGATGGCCGGCCTTGGCTTTATTGCAGTATTTGCCGGCGCAACAAATACACCGGTTGCATGTACCCTTATGGGTATTGAATTATTTGGCGGCGAACATCTTTTATATTATGCCGTAGCATGCTTTACCGCGTATTATTTTAGTGGACAAACCGGTATCTATCAATCGCAGCGGATTAGTATTTCTAAAACGGGTACGCATAGCACAAACCCCAATGAAACATTAAAAGACATCAGGAAAAAGCGGATAGAAAAATTAAAGCGTTTATTATCTGGCAAAAAAATTAACTAATTACCTGGTTGAAAAATGATTGACATTTTCAATTGCTTAAGCCTGCCTGTTCTACAATTAAAAAACGGCTCAAAGCAACTAAATGCTTTGAACCGTTCATTTTATTTCTTTCTGCGGTCGTATTAAGAATTGGGCTAGAATCATTGCAGTATTACAACTCAGCACTGATTAGCTATTCATCGCTGCATAAGCCTCTTTTGGAGAAGCAAGGGACAGTTTATAGATGTCTGCTGTTCCGCCTACATGTATTTCATATTCATCATTAGCTATAGCATTAAACAAATCTTCTGCTACCACAGAAGGAGGTATTCCATTTTCGCCGCCGATTTCCTGCGAAAATTCTGTATTCACTAATGGCGGCATTAATTCAAAAACTTTTACCTGGGTATCTTTTGATAACACAAATCTTAGTGATTGAGTGTATGAATGAAGGGCAGCTTTGCTTGCTGCATAAGTTGCAATTCTATGACTAGGTACAAACGCAACTATAGAAGATACATTTACTATGGCAGCTTGCTCGTTTTGCTTGAGCACAGGCAGTAATTTTTCAGTCAACCTTAAAACAGAAAGATAATTTGTGTCAATTTCTTCCCCTGCACTTTCAAAATTCTCGGCCTTGGTAAAGTTTAGCACAGACGCTTTTCCTGCATTATTAATAACAATATTAAGGGACGGAAAATCTTGCGTAATCGTTGCCACCAAAGCATCTACATCATTTGCTTTGCTAACATCACTTACAATTGCCGTAACATTTTTCAACTGTTTAGACGCAGCTTCAAGCCGCTGCTTATTTCTGCCTGTAATGATTACTTTGTTACCTTTTTCTGACAGCAGTTTGGCTATTTCAAAACCTATGCCTGCGCTTCCACCTGTAATTAAAACAGTATTTCCTGTGGTTTTCATTTTGTTTGAGTTTTATTTTATGTGTATGAGTTTCACGAAATTTTAAAATATACCGTTCGGTATATTAATGAGTAAAAAAATTTATTTCAAATCAGTGATTATTTTTTTTACTGACTGCATTACTGTTTGCAGGTAAGAAGGCTTGCCTGATAGTTTACTTATCATAATGCCGCCTTCAATCATAGCAATTATTGTAATTGCAATATCTTCAGCGTGCACATCTGCCCTAAACTCACGATTGTCTCTTCCACTATTGATAAGCGATACAATTTTATTTTTCCAGGACATAATTGCAGTAAGCGCTTTTTTTCTCAATTGAGGATGAGTGTCATCTGCTTCAATGGCTGTATTAAGAATAGGGCAACCTCCTGCCGAGTTAGGATTTTGAAATATCTTATCATAAATACTTCCATAGACCATTAGCTTGTCTGTGTAAGTAACGCATTTGTCAATTTCACGCTGTATAAAATCTGTAAGTTTTTGAACATTATAATCAAACACCGCAAGAGCTACTTCGTCTTTACCATTAAAGTTTCCATAAATACTGCCTTTGGTAAGTCCGGTGGCTTCCGTCATATCTGTGAGAGATGTGCCTGCATAACCTTTTACATTAAAAACAGGAGCTGTTTTTTCAATGATGAATTGCCTTGTTTTGTCTGCTTTGGTCATAAGAAAAAATGATGGTACAAAATTATACCGATTGGTATTATTTATTAAATTTAAACTGTTAAATGATTTAAAAATTAAATCCCCTATAAAATAAATGAGTTACTGCTATCTTCAATATTACTTCAGATTGTTCTTTTAATTTTACGGCCATACTGCAATGAAAATACTCATTATAGAAGATGAAAAAAGTCTTTCAGAAAGCATCTGTTCTTATTTGAACAGTGAAAGTTTTATTTGCGAAACGGCTTATGATTTTTCATCTGCCATAGAAAAAATCAGTCTGTATGATTATGCATGCATTGTACTTGACATATCGCTTCCCGGCGGTAGCGGCCTTGATATTTTGAAAGAACTAAAGGCTGATGATAAAGCTGATGGCATTCTCATTATCTCTGCAAAAAATTCCCTTGATGATAAGGTGCTGGGGTTAAAGACCGGTGCAGACGACTATCTTACAAAGCCTTTTCACTTACCTGAATTAGGAGCAAGGGTTGCAGCAATTATCAGGCGAAAATCATTCGGCGGCAAAAGCAATATTATTTTCGACGAACTTGAAGTTGACATCCAGGAGAAACTGGTGAAGGTGCATAACCATGTAATTGATCTTACCCGTAAAGAATATGAATTGCTTATTTATTTTATCAGCAATAAAAACAGGGTTATAAGCAAGGGAGCCATTGCAGAACACTTATGGGGAGATGATATGGATCTTTCAGACAACTTTGATTTTATTTATACGCATATCAAAAACCTTCGCAAAAAATTATTGCAGGCTGGTTGCACTGATTACATAAAATCTGTTTATGGAATGGGCTATAAATTCGGCATATCTAAATGAAACTTTTTACAAAATATAACCGCATAAACCTTCTTTCATCAGTTGCTATTTTTTTGCTGGCCAGCTTTGCCTTCTATTTCCTTTTACGTTATGTGCTTATAAAGCAGGTTGATGATGACCTTGAAATTGAACAACATGAAATAGAACTATATGTTGCAAAATATCAGCAGCTTCCCGAAGCCTTGCCTGTTCGTGATCAGCAGATAGATTTTACACCTGCAAAAGACAATGACGGCAAGAGAAAATTTTCAACAGTTTCATGTCATCAATTAAAAGGAGCCTCCAGGCAACTGGTCTTTTTTATCGCTGTAAAAAATGAATGGTATAAGGTTTCCGTATCAAAATCATTGCGCTCAACAAATAACATCACCCGTTCTATCATTCTTATTTCTCTCTCTACCATTCTAATAATGCTTATTGCAAGTTTTGTTATAAACAGGTTATTGCTTCGTAAACTCTGGAAACCTTTTTATCAAAGCCTTGCATCTATGAAAGCATTCAGGCTGGGGTATGTAAAACCAGTTTTTGATACCACCAACATAGATGAATTCAACACACTCAATAAAACACTGGAACAGGCCGTGAGCAACGCAGAAAATGAATATCAGCGCCTGAAAGAGTTTACTGAAAATGCTTCTCATGAATTACAAACGCCACTTGCAGTTATACGCTCCAAGCTTGATGTACTAATACAGGATGAACAATTATCGGCAAGTCAAAGTCTTACCGTACAGAGCGCGTATGATGCAGTTAATAAACTTGCCAGGCTTAATCAGTCTCTTTTATTATTGAGCAAAATTGAAAACAGGCAGTTTTCTGATAAGACATTATTTAATTTTAAAGAAATTGTTGAACAAAAGATTATTGCTTTTAAAGAAATATGGGAAGAAAAAAAATTCAACCTTGAAATATCTCTTAAAGATTGTAATGTATCGATGAACAGCACGCTTGCAGAATTAATGTTAAACAATCTTTTCAGCAACGCAGTGCGCCACACTTCTAAAGGTGGCACTATTCGCATCACACTTTCTGCAACTGAACTTATAATATCCAATAGTGCCGTGAGCGGCGCCCTTGATAATAACAAGTTGTTCGACAGATTCTATAAGGGTGGGCAGGCATCAGACAACCAGGGGCTGGGTTTATCAATTGTTCAGCAAATATGTGTTGTTTCAGGATGTGTGGTGCATTATAAGTTTGTCAACTATGAGCACCAGTTCACAGTTAGTTTTCATAAATGACAATTTCATATTTTCTACAGATTCCCACCTAATTTTTGTGCCATAACAAATTAATAACGATTCATCCGAAATTATTATTCGCATTAATTTTTGCAGGCGTTTGTATCATCACAAATGCCCAACATAATTATAAAACAATCGTACAGGAAAAAGCAAGCAAAGAGTTATTGAATGGTGTATACGTTACAATAAAAAACAATGGTAACAAGGGTGCAATTACTGATGCAAGCGGTGGTGTCTTCTACAAGAATAATGATCGCATAGAAAGTGTCACGACCAAAGTGGAAGTATTAGGACAGGAGAAATGAATGAAGAAAGCACGCTTAAGCCTGGCTGGTTGACGGACGTATTGTAAATCTTTGTTTGCGATACCAGTCTTTTACGGAGAAAGGCCAGACATTCATAATTGCCGCCCGGCTTCAGGCCGGGCGGTTTTTAGTTACATTAATAATTCTCTGGCTCATGGCATACACAGCCAACGATAAAAAGGATAAATGCATTATAAACTGTCAGTATCCTTGTCGTTATTGTCGTTATCAGTGTCTTCATTGTCTGAGGAATTTATGTTTTCAAGTTTCTTATACTTATGGTATTTATTGCTTACGTCTTTGGGTTGCATCTTGCCATTGATGTATAAATCATCCCCTTTCCATTCAATCTTATAGCCTTTTTTCTTATCTATCAAGCCATCTTTTTGCAACTCATCTGTAAAGGCTTTATATTCTTTCAACTGCTCTTTTGCCTTGGCTATCTCAACCCTTGCATTCGCCATCGCCTCATTAATCTCTTTATTAATTTTACTCATGTCAATCTTAACGTCAAGCTGTTCCATCTTTACCTTATCCATTTCAGCTTTTATCTCTGTGTTGATCTTATTAAAATCAATCTTTGAGATTTCTTTGTTGGCTTCAACCATTGCCTGGTCAATATTCTTTTTAATCTCGCTCCAGTCGATTTTCTTTATTTGATCCGTTGCAATTTTTACTGATTCTTCCACCTGCTTATTGATGGCGTTAAAATCAACAGAAGCAAGAGCATCCTTCACCTGTTTATTGATTGCTTCAAAATCAATTTTCTCCAATTTTACATTCAGGTTTTCCAATTCTACATCCAAATCAGCCATAGCTTCGTCAATCTTTTTCATATCAGCATCCGTCAAACTTTTCTTACGCACTTTTGTCGTGTCTTTCCCATCTTTATAAGTCTCCCGTTGCTTTGGAGGGTCCTTTTTTTGCCATGCAATGGATACAACGCCAGCAGTTACCAATACGGTAAACGCGATAATTAATGAAATGTTACGCTTATTGTTCATAAAATTTTTTTGAATGATTATTTGTTATACGAATTAATTCGTAACAAACATACGACAACATTCGTAAATCAACAAAACCGTTTATCCAAAAATTTTATTACCGTTTTTTTGCAATGGCAATGAAGAAAAAGTTACCCGACGTTAAGTTGAACCCATTATCATAGCTTGAGCATTTTTCATTACGGGTAAGTGCTTAATTAAAAAAAGTTTGCACTTACATTTACACAAATTATTTGCAGCCTGATGAAACAAGGATTGGTTACTCCCGAAATTTTAGCACAGTTAAAGACGATAAGCGGCGAGCAATACGTTTTTGCTGATGAGGAAAATCTTAAGCATTACGGTCATGATGAAACAGAAGAACTTTTGTACTTACCCGAAGTTGTGGTAAAGCCGCGCACAACAGACGAGATAAGCCGCATAATGAAATTGTGCAATGAACACCTGATACCGGTAACACCGCGTGGCGCAGGCACAGGCTTAAGTGGCGGTGCAATACCACATCTCGGCGGTGTACTTATCTCAACAGAAAGATTAAACACTATCATTAATATAGATGAACGCAACCTACAGGTAACTACAGAACCGGGAGTAATTACAGAAGTGTTGCAAAATGCAGTAAAAGAAAAAGGATTGTTTTATCCCCCAGATCCAAGTAGTCGTGGTTCTTGTTTTATAGGAGGGAATATATCTGAAAACAGTGGCGGCCCTAAAGCCGTTAAGTATGGTGTAGTGAGGGATTATGTATTGAACCTTGAGGTTGTTCTGCCAACGGGTGAGATTATATGGACAGGCGCTAACGTTTTAAAGAATTCAACAGGTTATAATCTTACACAGTTGGTGGTCGGCAGTGAAGGCACACTTGGCATTGTAACAAAAATTGTTTTAAGACTTATTCCATTGCCCGCTTATGATTTATTGATGCTTGTTCCATTTAAATCGTTAGAGAAAGCAAGCGAAGCCGTGAGTGCTATCTTTCGTGCAGGTTTTACGCCAAGCGCAATGGAGCTGGTTGAAATAGATGCTTTGAAAATTACTGCGAGTATGGTAGACAGTCATGCAGTACCTGTTACAGATGATATAGAAGCTCATTTAATTATTGAAGTTGATGGCAATAATATGGATGTATTAATGAGTGATATGGAAGCCATCTCCACACTTCTTGAACAGTTTGAAGCTGGCGAAGTATTTTTTGCTGATGATGCGCAGCAGAAGGCAGAACTTTGGAAACTCCGTCGCCGCGTTGCAGAAGCTGTTAAGATGAATGGCTATACCATTGAAGAAGACACCGTAGTGCCAAGAGCAGAATTGCCGAAGCTTGTGCGCGGCGTAAAAGAGTTGGGCAGGCAATATGATTTTCATGCGGTATGTTATGGCCATGCAGGGGACGGCAACCTGCACATCCGTATTAAGAAAGAAGGTATTCCCAACAGCTTTGGCAATGAAACCATGACAAAGATTTTATCTGCCTTGTTTGAGCTTGTAAAAAATCTTGGCGGCACTATCAGTGGTGAACATGGTGTTGGGTTGATTCAAAAAAATTATATGAATATTATTTTCGCAGACGCAAATTTGCGTTTGATGCGCGAAATAAAGCAGGTGTTCGATCCTAACAATATTTTAAATGCAGGAAAAATTTTCGATATTAATTAATCATTTAGTTTGTAGCAAATAAAAAAAGGAAAATGAAGAAACTCTTATTACTGACCCTTGCGATAGCCATTTACACTTTTTCTCACGCACAGCAAAATCCGCCCACTTATGAAGATGGAGACAAAGGCTTTAATGGAAGCCGTGTATTTCTTGGTGGTAGCATAAATTTAGGATTTGCCAGCGGTACATTTAACGTAGGTGCCGTTCCTGAAATTGGATATAGTGTATCCGAATTACTTGATATTGGCCTTGGATTAAATTTAAATTACTATACTATCAGCGCTGAATATAATGGTGGCGTAAGGCAACGGAGTTTTAACTATGGAGGTGGTCCTTTTGTAAGATTTTACCCGGTTCAGTTTTTATTTCTTCAGGGACAACTCGAACAAAACTGGATTAAAACTAATCTCAGAGATGACGCAGGAACAATTGGCGTACCGGGCGGCACTTACAAGTTAACAAGATCTGCTACAAGTGTGCTGGCAGGTATAGGATATACACAGCGTATTGTTGGACAGAGCAGCTTCTACACGGCAATACTTATTGACTTAAACAATAATCCCAACTCACCGTATCGTAACGGCTATTCTAATGAGGTTATACCCATTATTCGGGCAGGTTTTAATTTTTATTTGAAAGGCCATCGAAGATAGCATCAGGTGTGTTGTACACTTCAATAATCTCACGCCAGTCCTCATATAAAAAGCCTTGCTGATACATATTGGTGATGTGCTGCATTAAAGAATTATAATATCCTGCTGAATTAAGCAGGATTATTTTTTTATCGTGAATGCTCAAAGCGTTCCACGTAATCATTTCAAACATTTCATCAAGCGTTCCATTACCACCGGGAAGAACGATAGCCGCATCACTTAAATCGTAAATCATTTTTTTACGGGTATGCATATCTGCGACCGTATGCAAAACGGTGAGCCCTGTATGTTGATGCTCCCGGTTGATTAATATTTCAGGAATAACACCTATTGCTTCTCCCCCATTGTCTAAAACGGCATTGGCTACAGCGCCCATCAACCCTTTATTACCGCCTCCATATACAAGCTTTATTTTATTCGTCGCCATCAATTGACCTAAATCCTTTGCGTGCTGCTCATACAAAGGATCATTGCCCATCTTGGAACCACAGAATACTGCAAGAGAATTATACATAACACTTCTTTTTTAAGGCACAATATTAAAATGCTTTACCCACTTTGAGCGTTTATTACTGATATTTGTTGAATTATCAAATCGTGAATCGTAAGTGAACGAAAGTCGCTAGTGAACGGAAGTTGCAGATAAGAAAGCTTGCAAAAGCTGGCACTTGCGATTACTCTCGATTCACGACTTACGAATTAATTAATTTATGTCTCCAACCATATTGCTTCTTTTTGTTGTTTGTTATTTTTTAATACTGTTGGGTGTTGCATGGTACACCAGCCGCAACAGTAACAATGATTCTTTCTTTATTGGCAATCGTAACAGTAACTGGATGCTTGTTGCCTTCGGCATGATTGGCACTTCATTGAGTGGGGTAACATTTGTAAGTGTTCCGGGAACTGTTGGTACAGGAGCTTTTGGTTATTTCCAGGTAGTGATTGGTTATTTCATTGGCTATTTTATTGTGGCGTATGTTTTATTACCCTTGTATTACAGGCTTAACCTCACATCTATTTATGCTTACCTGCAAAACCGCTTTGGTATTACATCTTACAAAACGGGAGCATTGTTCTTTATTATTTCAAGAACATTAGGGGCAACAGCAAGGTTATACCTCGTCATTAATGTGCTACAGATTTTTATTCTGGATAACCTTCATATCTCATTCGGATTAACAGCTTTTATTATACTGCTGATGATTTTATTATACACTTTTGAAGGAGGTGTAAAGACCATTGTATTTACTGATACTTTGCAAACAACATTCATGCTGCTCGGCCTTGTAGTTTGCGTTATTTATATCATGAACAACATGCAGTTTTCTTTTGGCGAAACAATGCAGACATTGGAACAAAAGCACTTCACTAAAATTTTTAATACAGATGTTAACAGTGCCGGCTTCTGGTTTAAACAGATTATTGGCGGCATGTTTATAACCATTGGCATGACTGGCCTTGACCAGGAAATGATGCAGAAAAATATCAGTGTAAAAAATCTTGGCGATTCTCAAAAGAACATGATAACCTTTACTTGTGTGCTTGTACTGGTGAACTTCCTGTTCTTATTACTAGGCGGGCTGCTATACCTTTTTGCTGAAAAAAATCAGCTTGCCGTAAAAGGTGACGACCTCTTTCCTACTGTCGCATTAAGTCATTTGCCTGCATATATTTCTATCATTTTTATTATCGGTTTGATTTCTGCCTTATTCCCAAGTGCGGATGGTGCGCTAACAGCGCTTACTTCGTCTTTTTGTATTGACATAATCGGTTTAAAGCGAAGGGATGATTGGGATGAACAAAAAAAGAAAAAAGTGAGGCTGACAGTGCATATCACATTCGCCATTGTTTTCTTTCTAATGATTTTGTTGTTCAAAGCCATCGATAATAAATCTATCATTGATATTATTTTAAAAGTGGCGGGCTTTACCTATGGCCCATTGCTTGGCTTGTTTTTCTTTGGTATTATTTCAAAAAGAAAGATTGATGACAGTAAAGCTATCTGGGTTTGCTTGCTGGCAGTGGTGCTTATTTTAGGCATTGACTTCTTCAACAATATTGAATGGTATGGCAAGCAATTAAAACTTGAAACAGCTACCATTGAATCGGTCCATAACATGTCAGCGGCTGTCTTTGGTAAGTTTAAGATAGGTTACGAATTGCTTATTTATAATGGATTGCTGACTTACCTTGGCTTGTTTTTAATTTCGAAGAAATCAAGCGAAGCCGTCACTTTAAATTAGTAATGATACATTATACGAAGCTTCGATGCTTAATAATGATCAGAACGTTGAAGTGAGTGACACAACAGAAGTTTAATAGCAGCACTGGCGCTGGTTTCCCAAAAAACAATTCTTATGGACCTTTTTCATCCGTTGCTTAACGCATATTCAGAACAATTCACCACACCACATGAAGCAGCGTTGGAGCAAATACATCAACATACGCTTGCCACACATCCACACGCACACATGTTAAGCAGTCATGTGCAGGGAAAATTTCTTGAATTTCTTAGCTGGATGCAGCAGCCAAAGTATATTTTAGAGATTGGAACATTCACTGGTTACAGCGCTATTTGCCTTGCGAAAGGCCTTGCTGAAGGCGGTGAACTGCACACTATTGAGCTTAGAGAAGAGGATGCTAACACTGCGTTGAAAAATTTTCAGGCGGTTAAAATGGATAAAAAGATACATTTGCACACCGGAAACGCGTTAGACATTATACCTACCCTTAACTACGAATGGGATTTGGTTTTTATAGATGCAGATAAAACAGGCTACACGGCATACTATAACATGGTTTTGCCACGTTTAAGCAGGAAAGGATTAATTATTGCAGATAACGTTCTTTTTCACGGCGAAGTGCTGGAGGAAAACATTAAAGGCAAAAGCGCCAAAGCGATACAGGCCTTTAATGAATATGTAGCGAATGATGACACAACCCAACAGGTTTTGGTAACACTCAGAGACGGTTTGTTACTCATCAAAAAGAATATCCAATGAAGAAAATGCTTTTTGCTTTTGCCATTGCGGCAACTTTAAGCGCTGGTGCGCAAAACAACAGTGCTGTACAGGAGTACATTCAGAAATACAGCGACCTAGCTATTAAGGAAATGATGAGAAGCGGCGTACCTGCTTCCATTACGCTTGCCCAGGGCATTCTTGAAACACAGGCAGGCCAGAGTGAGTTGGTGAGAAATACCAACAATCATTTTGGCATTAAGTGTAAACCCGAATGGACCGGCGGCACTTACCTGCATGATGATGATGCAAAAAATGAGTGTTTCAGAAGTTATAACAATGCAGAAGATTCTTATCGCGATCACTCTGACTTTTTAAAGAACCGCCCTTATTATACTTTTCTTTTCAAGTTAGACCCCACAGATTATGAAGGCTGGGCCAAAGGTTTGAAGAAAGCCGGTTATGCTACTGAAAGCAAATATGCGCAGATGCTGATAAACATAATTGTTACAAATCACTTACAGGATTATACTATAACCGCGCTGCAAAGAATGAAAAATCCTGATCAACAAATGCTTGCATCCAACACAACACCACAACAACAGGAGCCAACGGTTACCAATGTTTTAAATACTTCTCAAAACAATAATACTGTTGCTGCAGAGCAATCAACCTCAATTAAAGAAACAAGTGTACCTGCCGCCCCCGTGAAGGAAGAGCAATATGCGAAAGTTGCGCAGACAATTGTAACAGCGCCCTCCTATCCTGTAGGAGAGTTTAAAATAAATTCAACACGGGTTATATATGCACAGGCAGGAACTTCACTTTTTGCATTAGCCAACAATAACAATATCTCTTTTAACAAGCTGCTTGATTTTAATGAGCTGGAGAAAACTGATATTCTTGAAAAGGATCAGTTGATTTTTCTTGAGAAGAAACCCAAAAAAGGCGAAAGGGATTTTCATGTAGTTGAATATAATGAGACTATTGTTGATATTTCTCAGAAAGAAGGTGTTAGCCTTAAAAACCTGATGGAGTATAACAAACTTTCAAAAGGAATGCAACCTGCTATTGGAGAGAAAATTTACCTGAAGTCTGTTGCATCAAAAATGCCAAGGCTTATTGCCAGAAGCTAATGATTTTTCTTTTTTCAATTTTCATTTTTTATATGCCTGTTATTCGTGTCCACGACAAATACTTTGAACCTTATTTATCAGAAAATACCATCCAGGAAAAAATAAAATTCCTTGCTGCTGATATCGGCAAAGATTACAATGGCAAAAGGCCCCTGTTTATTTCCATTCTCAATGGTTCATTCATGTTCTCTGCTGATTTGTTCAAATACCTTGACATTGATGCTGAAATATGTTTTATCAAGCTTGCTTCTTATAAGGGCACAAAATCGACAGGCCATGTTATTACAGCCATCGGTCTTGATACAGACATCACCGGGAGAGATGTAATTATACTGGAAGATATTATTGATACAGGTAAAACCATCAACCAGTTTTTACCACAACTCATCAATCAACAACCAAAATCTCTAAAGATAGCGGTGTTACTGCATAAGCCTGAAGCCACTGTTTTCCCTGTACAGATTGACTATTGCTGCTTCTCTATCCCCAATAAATTTGTGGTTGGCTATGGCCTCGATTATGATGGCCTGGGTAGAAACATAAAAGAAATTTACAGGTTGAAGGAAGAATAGATTTATCTACCACAAGTTTATTATGGCATTTAACAATAGATGCTATATCATTTACCAATCTTTGGTGTTAACTTGTAATAAATTATACCCGGTTGAAGAAATTACTGCTTGCTGCTATACTGGGTTGCTGTGTGTCTATCTGCTGTACTGCCCAATATTACCTGCGTGGTGAAGTTCACGACGAGCTGGGCAAGTCATTATCCAACGTGCGTATTTATCTTTTTTCCAAAGGAACATATCCATTTTCAACAGGTGCTTCAGGCACATTTGGCATACCCGTATCTGTTAAGCAAGACAGCATACTTTTACAACTTGAAGGATATGAACCATTGAAAAAAATGGTTGAGTCTAATAAGTTTCAGTCCTTCACTTTAAAGACTACGCAAGTAGGCGCAAGTTTTACCAAATACAAACTTGCATCCTTCACAAAAAATCTTTTCAAAGAAAACTACCACCAACGAAATAATTTTAATGAGAGCTACAACATACTGGTAGAAAATGAATTTGTAGATGCAAAAAAATTTACTGAAACAGGTTTTGCTTTAAATACAGACAGGGCCTCTTACAGCAACATCAGAAGGTTCCTTAATATGGATGAAAGAGTTCCTCCCGATGCAGTGCGCATTGAAGAAATGCTTAATTATTTTCATTTTGAAGACAGCAGTCATTCATCCGCCGTTAATGATTTTACCTGCAAAACAACACTTACCAACGCTCCCTGGAACAACAACAATCAACTACTGTTTGTAAAGTTGCAGGCGCCGAAAATCAATACAGAAAATGTGCCTCCTGCAAATCTTGTTTTTTTGATTGATGTTTCCGGTTCAATGGATAAACCCAACCGGCTGCCACTGGTGCAATCAGGATTAAAATTGCTTGTAGAGAACCTGCGGGATAAAGACAGCGTGGCGATTGTGGTTTATGGCGGAGCGGTGGGCATTATTCTTCAGCCAACTTCAGGCGCAGATAAGAAAAAAATAAATGATGCACTTGACAGGCTTAGTCCCGGTGGAGATACACCCGGCGAAGCAGCGATAAGAACTGCTTACGCTTTAGCCGGAAGATCATTTAATAGAAATGGCAATAACCGTGTAATACTTGCTACTGATGGCGATTTTAATGTGGGAGAAGCATCTGAGGCTGCATTGGAAAAACTGGTAGCACAACAACAGCAAACGGGCATTTATTTAACATGTCTTGGCCTGGGCATGGGCAATTACAAAGACAGCAAGCTTGAAGCGCTTGCCAAAAAAGGCAATGGCAATTTTGCATACATTGATAATATTCATGAAGCTGAAAAAGTGTTGATTGAAGAATTTGCAAAGACTATTTATACAGTGGCTGATGATGCGTTTGTAAATGTTCAGTTTAACCCGGCTATGGTTAAGCAATATAAACTGATTGGTTATGATAACAGGAACGACGCCATTGACAGCGACAGTAATGAGCTTGAAGGAGGCAGCGTTGGTTCAGGACATACCGTTATGGCGGTGTTTGAAATTGTGCCTGCCAATAATTTAGCAGATACCATCATTATAACCAGGCAACCTATTGCTACATTAAAGCTACAGTACAAAAAAGATATAAACAGTGCTTTCACCTTTCGCGAATTTAATGCGCCATATCATGCTATTGACATCAATAATACATCATCTTGTGAAAAGCTTGCTACGTCTATTATTATGTTTGGCAGTATGCTAAAACAATCTTCTTTCGCAAAAGATTATTCCTGGGACAGTGTTTTAAAATTTGCCAATAACTGCTACAACAGAGAGAATTATGCCGATACCGAACTTGTAAGCCTTATTGAAAAAGCAAAGAAAATTTACAATGTAAAAAACAGAAAAAAAAACAAGCAGTTTTAAAATACATTTAAGCATTCATCATCGTTATCTCTTTCTCACGGCTACCACAATAATAAAAAAAGAGCGAGGTACTAATACCTCACCCTTTAGTCGTGTCTAAATGCTTGTTTGATATGTTTGACAATTATTATACCAATGTAAATACAAGCTAATATACTTCCCGGTTTTTAATAACTATTGCAGGTTATCGTTTTGCTTTTCAATTTAAATCAATTACCTAAACATATTGCTCATCAATATATTACAAACAATTCATATGCGATATTTCAACAGAATAAATTTTGCATTAAAAAAATATGGATTGGCAAATGGTTATTTAAACGGGGTGTAAAGCAGCAATTAATTGAACCCGCAGGTAATCCTAAAATTTCAAAGTGTGCAAAGAATAACACAGCACAAGACTTTTTAAAATTTTAATTGAATTGAATTAAAGAAAGGAAACTCGAAGGATAATACTGTTTTAGCAAACTTTGCCTTTGTCATCGTTATCCACCAGTTCAGTAAACGTATCACTCTTGTCTTCACCAGGCCTGTCTTTGCATGGAAAATCTTTTTCAATAATAATTTCAAGTGTTTTGTCTCCCGTTGCTGTAGAAGAATAAATGCCTACTTCATCTGTATCTATCCATTGATACGCAATAGCGGATGGTATATATATAGCGATGGAGTTATTAACAATTTCAGGAGTTATAGTTGCCACATCTGCAATACGTAATTCATAAGTCAACTCAGCGCCGGGAAATGTAACAGAATCGCTTACAAATCCTTCTTTTCTCAGCTGGTGTAATTCAGATTTTTTTATCCGGTAACGTACACTGTTTTTCTCAAACCTTAATTTCATTCCCCTAAAATTTACTGCAAGTTAAGATTGAATAATCTTTTCAGCGCCACTATAAACATTAAAGCTTTCACTTTTCAAAAAACCTATTAATGTAATACCATACGCTTCGGCAAGTTCAACAGCAAGGCTGGTAGGAGCGCCTATAGCGCAAATAAAAGGTATACCAGCCATTAAAGATTTTTGAACCAGCTCGTAACTTAATCGTCCACTAAACAAAACAAGATGCTGATGCAGAGGCAAAGCTTGCTGATTAAGCATTGCGCCAACTAATTTGTCCATGGCATTATGTCGCCCCACATCTTCTGCCATCGCCGTTATCTCTAATTTATTATTAATCAAGGCAACGCCGTGCGCACCACCGGTTGTATTAAATAACCCTTGTGATGATTGCAATAAAGCCGGCAACCTGTATAAATCTTTTAAATGAATAAGCATATTTTTTTTGAGCGGAAGAAAAACTTCCTCCCCTATCCCTAAATCACCCATGGTTTTGCCACAATATCCACACGATGAGTTAATGATAAAATTTCTTGAAGTTCCTGTTTTGTTAAAAATAACTTCTTCAGCAAGTTCAACAAGCAATATGCTTTCACTCAACGTTTCATCTTCTGTGTCACCGATATACCTCATTGAAACAATATCGCCTGCCTGTCTTATAATACCTTCACAAAAAAGAAAGCCTTTTACAAGATTAAAATCATCGCCCGGTGTGCGCATAGTAACAGAGAGTATTTCTCTTTTACGATTGCTGTTGTTTCCATAAGCAATAACAATTTGTAAAGGCAACTCTTTTATAATACTATCTGTCTGCTTGTTTAACTGCTGTGCACTGGCTTTGTACGTTAAAGCATTTACAACACTCTTGACTGTTGCATTGGAAATATTTATACCTGGTGTATGTGGCGTTTGCATCAATTAAAAAGGTTCAACAATAAAACTGTTATTACAAAGTTGAGAAAACAATTTAAGCAGTTGTTATCAATTATCATGCTTTGCTTTAAAACACACTTCTTAATCAGTCAACTATTTATATATTTACCAGATAGT
>Ga0105237_10003444_pt1 | contig 18788 bp, 12 predicted proteins | sample KBSC24metaG_FD_81520 | JGI IMG/M metagenome (GOLD analysis project Ga0105237, IMG submission 81520) | Corn rhizosphere microbial communities from Kellogg Biological Station, Michigan, USA - KBS C2-4 metaG | ecosystem: Host-associated > Plants > Roots > Rhizosphere > Soil | place: Michigan, USA... | reverse complement strand
TATCGGCTGGAGTATCTTCACGCACGTCGTAGAAGACGCGTTTTCCCTGCAGTTTCAGCAGCCATCCCACCGGCATCAGTTCAGTATTATGAAAATGGTACACCTGCGCTTTCTGCCGCAGGGCCTCTCGATACACATACCAGGTGGTTCGAATCATGCGAGACAATCGGGAGTCAAATTTCGGGACCGCCCGAATACTAATGCCGGACACCACCTCATCGCGAGGATGAGGAGCTACGATACTGACGCAATAACCAGTGCGCGCTAACGAGGTTGCCTCTTTCAAAAACATACGCTGCTCGAGCGCATTGCGCGAGGAACTCATCATGCAGACTTTGTCGCCCTTCGCCGCCCACGCAGGTGCTTTCTGCACGCTCGCCGGGTCAGGGCTATCGCCTTCACTCAAACGCACCCGGTTAAGAACTGGCGTGCCAGGCACAGTTTCCCCGCCATTAACCTCAAATTTCATGTTCTTGTAATCAACTGTACGAGACATTATTTGGCCTTTAGAGTCATTGTTGAGAGTTACAAACAGTGGACCACTAGAATGTTTCCGCGGTACCTAGCGTTCCTGACCCGAACCGACCAGGGCCGGGTTTTCGACTTTGGGGTCCTGGGCGGGGGTGGGATCGAGTTTCCGGTTGAGCCGTTCCAGCAGTTTCCCCGAGGGCTGCCATCCCGTGTCCCGCAGCAACTGCGCGCTGCCGGCTCCGACGTCGCGATACAAGGAGAGGAGCCTACGGCGGTTAATGCTGGGACCGAAGCCGGTGATTTTCCTGACCAGAGTGGCCATCAAGCCCAGACTGCGCAGGGCGATATATGGAACATAGAGCACGCGCAGACCGGGGTAACGATTCCGCACACATGCCTTGACGTACTGCCGAACCGTGATCCGGTCGGGATCGGAGAGGACATAGATCTGACCCTGAGTATTGGGTCGGGAAAGGACCTGCAGTACCGCAATGGCGACGTCTTCGACGTGCACCAGAGCCAGCCGCTTGCGGCTGCTGGAAAAGGACAAGAGGTTGTTCCCCGCTTTCGAGCCTACGGGAGAAAGAATGTCACTGCCCCCCCCCACGATCAGGGACGGCCGCAAAATCGTCCACGGGGTGGTGGGATCGTTCCGATGGGCCAAGGCGATATCTTCGGCGCGCCTTTTACCCAGCGAATACGCGCCCCGGCTCTCGGCCTGGGATTCGAGCGGGCTGGTTTCGGTGAAATCCGATCCGTTGGGCTGGGCCGAATAGTCATAGACCGACAGCGAACTCATGTAAATGACGCGTTTCACCTTTTGCCGCGCCGCGGCTTCGGCCACGTTTTTAGTGCCGCGCACGCAGGAATCCACCATGAACTCGGGGCTGCCTTTCATGCCGGCGGCCATGTGGACAATCACGTCCATACCTTCGGCAGCGGCACTGACATCATCCAACCGCCGCACGTCGCCGAGGAAGACCTCCACTCCCATCCCCGCCAGACGTTCGGGAGATCCAGTGGGCCGGACCAGGGCACGCACGTAGTAACCATTTTCGAGCATCGCTTTCACCACGTGGGCGCCGACGTAGCCATTGGCGCCGGTCACCAGCAGGCGTTGTGATTGCCGGACGCCGGCCTGGCGGGAAGGGGCGTAACAACCCTCGAAGCGGGGCGCCACCGAGCCGGAAAAAATCTCTTCCTCAGCCCATACCACGGCAGTGGCCAGGTCGGGAGAAATCGGCGGAGGCGTGGAATGGCGAATGCTGTTGTAGAAGCGCGGAAGGAGGGCCTGCATGCCCGCGTAGGGCACCAGTTTGCCACGCAGATAATTCACGATGGCGCTCGTTCCCTGGCCGGACAGTTTGTACGATGCGGCATAGTTCGCGGTGGCGGAAACGATCCTGCGCGGGAGGCCGCTTTGCCGGGTCACCAGGAGACTCTGGGTTTCGAAGTTGATTTCCGCCGCGCCTTTCTCGCAAAACAGGCGCACGTAATAAGCGGAGGGTCGAGGCAGGCAGGAAAGCACGACCGTCGCGGTGGATTGCGCCCCGTCAATATGGACGGTCAGATGATCGGTCATGCCCTGCGGCAGCGTACCGCGAGAATTCCGGCTGACATGGATATTGTTAGGCAAGCCTGCGAAGTACATCGCCATGTACAGCAAGTGGCTGGTGTAGTCGCGCAGCAGGCCGCCGGGCAGACGATAAGCCCAGTGGATGCCTTCCGCTTCCAGTATTTCAGGACTCTGGTCGAGGTTGACGTGCAAGCCGGTCTCGACGTGGACCACCCGCCCCAGATCGCCGGAGTCGAGCAGCGCAATCAACTCCTGCATCTTGGGATGAAACAGTTGCAGGAAATCCGGACACAGCACCAGCCCCCGGGAGGCGGCCCGCTCGTATAGATCGGTGACTTCCCGGGTGGTAAACGCCACCGGCTTTTCGACAAAGACATGGACACCACGCTCCAGGGCGGCGCGGGCGCATTCGTAGTGGAATGCCGGAGGAGTAATGACGTGGAGCACATCGATTTTCGTGGACTGGAGCAGTTCCTCGACCGTGCCGAAAACCAAGGGGATCTGGTGGGCGGCGGCAAATTGACGGACGGCTGCTTCGTTCTTATCGGCGACAGCAACCATTTGAACGTCGCTCAGATCCTTGATGAACCGGGCGTGATACTCCGCCACCCGGCCACAACCCACAATCCCGATTCGCAGTGGTGTTTGCGATTTATGATTTGAATTCATGATTACGTCTTAAATATCCTTCCGGGCCAACCGTATTCGGGGTTTCAATCACGATCCCAGGTTGGCTCCGGGAGCGGTTACCACTCCCGGGTCAGCCGCGGTGCTTCTTCCGGCGAAAACCCCCGAGGCCGTGCCGGCGGCGTAGCAGGCGTGCATGATCAGGAACACCGTGGCGACTCGCCAAAATCCAACCGTTCTCGAAGCCAGCAATGCCGCCGCCAGCGAGCCCAGGAGATAAGCCCCGAGCACCAGCGCCAGCACCAGCCGGGCGGGAAAGAAACCACTGAGGCTTAGTCCCAGCAGGAGGGCAAGAGTCAGAAAAAACAAGAACGGGATCAGGTGCCGAACCCCAAAGGGAAAGCTGCGTTTGCGAATGATTGTGGCAGAAACCCACCATCCGTTGTGAAACATCTGTGAAGCCAGACCGGAAAGCGTGGTCCGAGGGTGGTACAAGGCCACTACGTCCGGAGAGTAGTACAGCTTGAAGCCACGCCAGCGGAGCCGGGCATGGAGATCGTTGTCTTCGCTTCGGCCCAGCGACTCGTCGAACAACCCGACGGCCCGAAGGGCGCGTAAATCATAGAGTGGAACCCCAAGGGTCTCGGTAAAGCCCGCTTGCTCGGACAAACGGTAGCCGGCATTTCCCACCCCGAAACTGCAGGATTGGGCCAGGGCGATGGCGTCCGCCCACGCGCCTTTGGTGCGGGTAACCGAGAGCCGCCGGCCCCCGGTAGCCGCGACCGCGGGGTCGGTTTGCTGCAACCGGGTGAGCGTCTCCACGCAATGACGGATATAGTTGCGCGATTGCAACCGGCAATGAACTGCATCAATCCGAAAGATATACGAACCGTTGGCCGCGCGAATTCCAATGTTCCAGCCGGTGGCCTGAATGCGGCCGGGATTATCCAGCAGCCGCACCGAAATGCCGGGCCGCCCGGGCACGTATTCTTCCACCAGGGTCCGGGTTCCATCCTGGGACATGCCATCCATCACCAGGACTTCCAGCGGCGTATAGTCCTGCTGTTCGAGCGACTCAAACAATCCTTGAATGTCCTGGCGGCCGTTTCGCACCACGACCAGCACACTGACCAACGGACTCGGTTTCATCGTATCGGCGCTAGTCATGGTTCAGACAGCCCTTGGTGCACGCACTCGCGCTCTGTTCCGGCGTGGCTCTTCGCAGGACCAGGGTGGAAGAGTAGATCGGATTGCCTCTCTGTTTGCGAACGATGAAAGCTCGCAGCAGGGGGAAGGCGCCCGGGGTGTAAAGAAAAGCTTTCTTGGCGAGGTTCCGGAGGCGCGAACTACCCTTTTCACGGAATCGCTGTTTACTGTATAGCACGTTGGGCAACCACTTACGCTCACGAGTCAGGAGTTGAAAACCGAGGCTGCGGCAATACCATTCAATGGTGTCGTCCCCCAGATAATAGAGCTCTTCTCCCAGGGTCCATCGGAAGTTGTGTCCCTTGCGCAAACCCGGACCAATCTCGGCCGTGACCAACAGCAGTACTCCACCAGGAACAAGGATGCGGCCGATTTCGGCCAGGGTCTCGGACGGCGCCCTAAGATGAGAGAACAGGTTGATTGCGATGACGGCGGCGAAGGAGTGGTCAGGAAGGTGAAGGTCTTCCAGAGGTCTTTCGTAGATCGGCGCGCTGGTAGACGCCCTCGCCAGTGCAGCCCGGCTGGGAGTGAGTTCAATCCCGGCGCCAGCGATTCCCTGTTTCTCCGCCCGTTGCAGCAGCATCCCGGCACCACAACCCACATCCATCCATTTGCCGGGCGGGGCAAAACGTTTCAGGAGGTCGATATGGCCATCGAATTCCTCCAACCGGAGCCGTTCGTCCTCCAGTTGAAGCCTCGCATCCAGCAGGATGCCGGTGTCTTCGTAGTGCTGAAAAGCGTCCAGCCCGGCAACGTAATGGAGCCCACAATGCCGGCAGCGGCCGAGGTCCACATCTTTATCCCGAAATATGAATTCCCATTCGGAACGGCCACAGCAATCACAGGGTGGCGACAGTACGGGCCGGGAAACAGTTTGCTGGTGCATGATTTTGACTGGGGAGTGAAGTGTAATTTACCCGAGGGGGCAAAGAAGTCTCGCGTGAAATCAGCCACGCCAGTCGGGTCAGGGAAGCGGCAGCTGCGGGGGGACAGGACTCAGAAGAGAGGTTCCGGGCGGTCCGAACGATCGCAGCATGTCGTGATACACCGAAACTACTAACTGAGCATTAGCGTCCCAAGTCAGATGCTCACGCGCGAAGCTATGCGCCCGTGCCGCCATGGCGTCGGCGTCCTCCGGGCTGCCCAGGACACGGCCCAGGGCGCGGGCCAGGGCCGCAGCATCCCCGGGAGGCACGAGAACCCCGGTGTCGCCGTCCAGAATCACTTCCGGAATCCCGCCCACGGCGGTTGCGATGATGGGCAGGCGGCACAACATCGCCTCCGGAAGAATGGTGGGGAAACCCTCCATCTGGCTCGGAATCACGAGACAGTCGGCGGCGGAGAGCCAGAGGGGAACGTCATCATGCGGGCAGCGTCCGGCAAATAGGCAATGCTCGAAGATTCCCAGTTCCTTTGCCCTGGCTTCCAGACTGGCCCGGAGTTCCCCGTCGCCCACCAAGCAGAGCCTAACATCCGGAAGGGCAAGCTGAGCAAAACTCTCGAGCAGCAGCGAAACGTTCTTGATCGGAACCAGGTTGCCCAGAAACAAGACCAGCTTGCCAGACGCACGCAGGCCCAAGCGTGTCCGGACCTGTTCTTTCTGCGCCGGACGAAATCGTTGCGGGTCGGCTCCGTTGTAAACCAACTCGACCTGCCGGTTGCCAGCCAGCGCATAAATCTTGGCGGCCAAAGCTCGACTTACCGAAAAAAGACGATGCACCCGCCGCAGGGCCCATCTGGTCGCCCAGCGGTTTGCCAGGTTGCGCCAGGGCTGCACGTTGATGTCCGAGCCGTGGGCGGTGCAGCTTACCGGAATGTTGAACTCGCGGCCCAGCAGAACGGCGGCGAATCCCGGAGGAAGGATGGCGTGTGCATGGATCAGATTGATGCCGGTTTTTTTGAGCATCCGGCGAACCAGGCGGCGGCACCAGAGGTATTGTACGAAGCCCGAGAGATACATCAATCTTCCTCCGGGGAACATTGGAACCCGGGGAAAGCTCACCGCGAACCCGTCCACGCTGGAGGGTAGCGGGTGAGCCACATATTTCTGCGCCGAGGGCAGACGGCGCAGCAAACCGGGAATCCAGGGGATGGGACATATAACCTCGAACTCAACATTCTGCTGCCGCAAGGCCCGCATCTGTTCCAACACGAAGACGCCCGCCGTGGGATTGCCGGGGATGGGAAACCACTCCGTGAGAACGAGAACCTTTACCAAGGCGAAGTCATCCTGCCTGGGGTAGAAAACGACGATAAAGGAAGATGAAGCGAGCGGTCAGGCGCGGGTTCCGGTATCTGGCCGGAAGACCGAGTGGGGTTCTGCTGAAAGCGTGCCGCGACCGCCAGCATGATCCAGACAAACCAGAATCCTTTCTTCCACGTGATATCGAGAAAGAAGCCTCCGACAAGCATTCCCCAGGCAGCTGCCTCACACGCTATGGCGGCATGCCAGGGAGACGGCACGCTGGAGAACTGCCTGCCCCGTAACTGCTGTCTGAAGGCCAGCAAGAGGAGAAGCAGGCCTATGACACCGAACTCCACGGAGACGCCCAGATAAATGTTATGCGAGCCCCGACCATAGCCTTCGAAGCGCGGCGCTTCCCCGGCGAAGCGATCAAAGGCCGCGGGAAAATTACCCAGGCCTGCTCCAAAGATCGGATAGTGCTGGAAGGCCACGAAACCCGCCTTCCAAATGTGCGTCCTACCCGCTCCGCCCGAGTCAACGGCGCTGAAGATTCGCTGGAAGAAAAGGCTGGGCGCCGCCAGCAGCGCGAGGGCCATGATGGCCACCGGAATCAGTGCCTTCATCCGCAAGCGAAACCGGTAGAGGTAAACGATCGCCATGGCGAAGACCGACAACAAGCCTCCCCGCGACATGGTTAAAATGATGGCGATCATTATGATGGCGGCCACCGCGAGTGCGAGCATTTGCGCTGTGCGCCGACGCGCGGTGAGCACGACACCCACTGCCAGCGAGAGCGGTAGCAAGAGGTTGTTTGCGTAATCGTTCGGGTCCGTCTCCCGGTTTCCGATGATCAGGGAGCTTCGCATGGTCATCAAGCCGTGGTAAGAGACACCGTGGCGAAAAGAATTGATCGAGTAAAGAGCGGCGGCAAGACCTCCCAGAATGGTACAGCCCACGATCCAGGTAAATTCCTTGCGGGTAAAGCGCAACAACGTAGTGGCAAAGTAAATAGTCAGAAGAGACATCACGGTGGGCAGAAAAGCCAGAGACAAGTTCACATTCAGGGCCCAAGCCGCAGTCAGCAGCGCCCAGCCGACAAAGAGCGCCCACGCCAGGGTTTGGCCGCGCGGTTTGTCCATGCGGCGACCCGCAATGCCGGTGAAGAGAAGCAAACCAGCGGTTGCGGCTCCGGCCACAAATGTGACGGTCATTCCGGATTTGTCTTGCCCAAGGGCCCCCACCGAATCGAACGGAATCAAGAGTGCGAAGATCCCTAGAGAAAGCTGCACCGGCCAGAGGATTACCAGGGGCACGGCGGCCATGAGGATGACGAACGGCCACTTGCCGAGCCCGATGGAGAAGCCGATACCCACGGCCACGACCAAGGACAACAGCATAGCGATCATCTGCGGGCTCAGGTAGGGAGCGAACCTCGCCCGCGGCGCATCGAAGAAGCTCTCCGTGGTCAATGGCGCGGCTGCGGCTTTTGCTTCCGACGTGGTCATGCTGCTCTCTGTTCCGCCGGTAATTCACGGTCAAATATCGCACCCGCAGTCCTGAACAAAATCCCGAGATCGGTGAACAGACTCGCCCTCCTGGCGTATGCGAGATCGGTCCGGACCTTCCTTGGAAGCAGGGTCCCCGTATAAAAGCTTACCAGCTCAGCGGGCGGAACCTGGGCCAGCAATTCTTCTTCGTTTCGGAACTGGATGGAGGCCGCCCCGGTTAAGCCGGGCCGCAGGCGAAGAACTTCGCGGCAGGCGGAGTCCAGCAACTGATAGTACTCAGGCACGTCAGGACGCGGTCCTACCAGGCTCATGTCGCCGCTGATGACATTCACCAGTTGCGGCAACTCGTCCAGCTTGGATTTGCGCAGCCAGCGCCCGACCATGGTTATTCTCGAATCGCCGCTTCGGGTCACTGCGAGTCCAGGATCCAGGGGTTGGTACGCCATCGTGCGAAACTTCAGCAGCCAAAAAACCTCGCCACCTTGACCCACCCGGCGCTGACGGAACAGAACGGGACCACGCGAGCTCAGGCGAACCAGCAAGGCAATGAGTAACATCGCGGGCGCAAGCGCAGTCAACATCGCGCCCGCCAAAACAAAATCAAAGCCACGCTTGGCCCCGGACACGCACCAGGCACTCACCGGACCATCGACGGACAATGACGCGCTCTCGAAGGCCGCAGGCACGGGGGTTGCACTCTTCATCAACGGACCGCTATTGTAGAAGTCTTCAGATTGCTGGCCACCAGAGACTGCACCGCCTCCACCACCCGCTCGACCTCCGCGTCTTTCATATCGGGAAAGATCGGCAAAGAAATACAGCGAGAGAAGGCATCGTCAGCATGCGGAAAGTCTCCGTGACGGTAGCCGTAGGTTCTGGAATAAAACGGGTGCTGGTGAAGGGGTATGAAATGCACGCTGGTCCCAATACCCATGTTCTTCAGCTCCTGGATGAATTGGTCCCGATCCAGGGTCAATGCATCCGGCCTTAAGCGCAGGATGTAAAGATGCCAGGCGTGCTGGGAACCGCGCGCCGCCATAGGCGGCAGCTCCAATTCACTGACGGACGCGAAGCGCCGCGAGTAGGCGTCGCTGATCTCACAGCGCCTCTGCCAGAAGGATTCGCATCGGGTCAGCTGCACCCGTCCCAGCGCCGCAGCCATGTCCGTCAAATTGAGCTTGTATCCCGCATCCACCACTTCGTAGGCCCACGATCCGGCGCGAGAATAGCGCTTCCACGCGTCGCCGCCAATGCCATGCAGCCGCATGACCTTGGCGCGTTCTGCATAATCGTCGTTGTCCGTCGTCAGCATGCCGCCCTCGCCCGTGGTAATGGTCTTGGTGGCATAAAAGCTGAAGGCAGTCATTTCGGAAATCGTGCCGATGCGTTTGCCGGCGAAACTGGCTGGCAGGGCGTGGGCCGCGTCCTCAATGACCGGCAGGCGGTGGCGAGACGCAATTTCTCGCAGACGGTCCATGGCGCAGGGCTCGCCGGCAATGTGAACCGGAATGATGGCACGCGTCCGCTCTGTGATTCGCCGCTCGACGTCATCAGGGTCCAGGTTGAAGCCCCCGGCGATGCTGTCGCATAACACCGGCCGCGCCCCGAAATAGGTCACGACCTCGGCCGTGGCGGTAAAGATGTAGGTGGGCAGCAGCACTTCATCGCCGGCCTTGAGTCCGATGGCATCCAGTGCCAGCTGCAGAGCCGCAGTCGCGGAATTCACCGCGATGGCGCGCTTGCAACCGATGTATCGGGCAAATTCCTGCTCGAAAGCCAGCGCGACCGGACCGGTGGTCAGCCATCCCGATGCCAGGACATCCTGGACGGCCTGCATTTCCTCAGGTCCGATGGAGGGGCGGTGAAATGGAATGTGGGTTGGATCATTCATGAATTTATTCCTGCAGTGCAACGAATATGGGCTATCGACCCACCAGCTCATGTTCGGTCTTGAGGGTTGTTCCGGTTGCACTGACTTCACGGCAGGAGCGCGCGTCGATCTGGTACTTTCGTCCACACTCCGGGCAAACCGGATCCGCAGCCCCTTCCGGCAGGCGTATTCCGCAGTTGCACATCCAACCGATGGGATGGGCCGGTACACCCGCGACCATGGCATGATCCGGGACGTCCTTGGTCACGACCGCACCGGCGGCCACGAAACTGTAGCGCCCCAGCGTGGTCCCGCAGACGATGGTCGCATTGGCCCCGATGGACGCTCCCTTTTTCACCAGCGTCTTCCTGTATTCGTCCTTGCGGCTCACGTGGCTGCGCGGATTGATCACGTTGGTGAACACCATGGAGGGTCCGCAAAATACGTCGTCTTCGAGTTCCACTCCGGTGTACACGGAAACATTGTTTTGAATTTTTACGTTGTTCCCGATGCTGACCCCGGGGCTGATGACCACATTCTGTCCCAGGTTGCAGTCTTTGCCCAGCTTGGATCCACTCATGATGTGCGAGAAGTGCCAGATCTTGGTGCCGGCCCCGATCTGGCAGCCAGAATCAATCACCGCGCTCGAGTGAGCATGGTAATCCACCGCGCGGCGGCTGACTTCGACCGGTATGCCATGTTGCCGCGCCGAGGTCTCGCAGGCTTCCAGCACTTCGAGCACGTGCAACGCGCTTTCCCCCGACGTTCGAGGAGTCTTCCGGGTGCCAACGCAATCCAGGAAGTGTTCGCATTCCCGGCGCAACGGTTCCTCATTGGGTAGAGCCACCACCTGGGCATCGGCCTTTTCCGCTACCGGAACGCGATCGACCCAGTTGATGCGATGGGAATAGAGCACCAGCTTGCGCTCGCTCTGGGTGTCATCAAACACCGCCATCTTCTGGTCGCCGATGATGGCCAGTTTCTGTTCCTTGAAGGGATGCAGCCAGCTCACAAAAATGTGGGCTTTGACGCCGCTTTTGAAATCGCAATTGGTCAATGTGGTGTCCATGATCCCGTCATTCAGGTAAGTGCCGCCGTGGCTCGAAACCCGGCTCGGTGTTTCACCCAGAAGGAACAGGATGGCGGAAATGTCGTGGGGCGCGAAACTCCAAAGAATGTTCTCTTCGGTGCGCAATTTGCCCAGGTTAAGCCGCGACGAGTAGATGTACTGGATCCGTCCCAATTCTCCGGCCTGGATCATCCTCTTCAGTTCGAGGACAGCGGGATGGTATTCGAGAATGTGGCCAACCATGAGAATGCGGTTGCGTTGCGCCGCCAGCTTGACCAGTTCTTCGCCTTCTTTGACGTGCAATGCCAGCGGCTTTTCCACGTAAACGTCCTTGTCGCGCAGCAGGCAGCGCTTGGCCACTTCGTAATGCTGGGCGGCCGGGACTGCGATCACCACCGCATCGACGGCGGGATCGGCCAGTACGGTCTCCAGTTCACTGGTGGTCTTGACCCCATACTTGGCTTCCATTTCCGCCAAGGTAGCAGGCCTTTCATCGCACACCCAGGCCAATGCTCCCAGTTGGTGGAAGTTACGTACCAGGTTCTTGCCCCAATACCCCGCTCCGATTACTGCGACTTTCGGATTCAAGCCTTGCATTCCATTCTCCCCTTGGGTTCGATTTCTGAAGTTATTTCTTTGCCGCGAAAAATTCCGCCAACGCCTCTACCACGGTTTCCTGCTGTTTCTCGGTCATGGTCGGAAAGACCGGCAGCGCAAGAACCTCATGGCAGGCGGCCTCGGCCTTCGGGAACGCGCCCGGGCCGTAACCCAGGTAAGCGAACGCGGGCTGTAGGTGAAGCGGGGAGGGATAGTAAATCTCAGTGGGTATGCCGCGGTTGCGCAGGTGTTCTTTCAACGCGTCCCGTTGCTGGCTACGAATGACAAACTGGTTGTACACATGGCCCAGGCCCTCGGGTTGGGCGGGCGGCGTAATCCATTGCTCCAAGCCGGCCTGCGCAAACATCTGGCGATAGCGTTCGGCGTTGCGCTGGCGGGCTTGGGTCGCGTTCGCCAGGTGCTTCAATTTCACCAGCAGAATCGCGGCCTGCAAGGTATCGAGTCGGCTGTTCATGCCCAGCAGGTCATACTGGTATTTCTTGCGGCTACCGTGGATCCGCAGCACCGAGAGCCGGTCGGCAAACTCAGGATCGCTGGCCGTGATCATGCCGCCGTCGCCCGCTCCCCCCAGATTCTTCGCGGGGAAGAAGCTGAAGCAGCAGCAAATGCCCAGGTTGCCGACCTGCCGGCCCTGATAGGTCGAGCCAATGGATTGGGCTGCGTCCTCGATCACCGGCAGACGGTGGACGGCGGCAATTTCGGAAATCTTTCCCATTTCTGCCGGGAGGCCGAACAGGTGGACCGGGATGATGGCCTTGGTCTTCGGCGTAATGGCAGCCTCGACCTGCTTCCAGTCCAGATTGTAGGTTTTGGGGTCAATGTCCACGAACACCGGTTTGGCCTTGAGCCGCGCGATACTTCCCGCCGTGGCCACGAAGGTAAAGGGGGTCGTAATGACCTCATCCCCGGAGTCCACGCCAAGGGCCATCAAGGCGAGCAGGAGCGCGTCCGATCCGGAGGCACAGCCCACGGCGAAACTGCTGCCCACGAAAGCGGCGATTTCGGTTTCGAGCTTGCCGACTTCAGGGCCCATGATGAAATGTTGTCCGTCCATCACGCTTTCGATGACAGCCATAAGTTCAGCCTTCATCGGGGCGTACTCGGCTTTCAAATCAAGAAACGGGAAGAGCGGTTTGGGCACGCTGTTCTTGGGCGAAGTGCTTGACTTGGTCAGGAGTTCCGTGCTGTTCATTTTTTTCGGTGTCCTTTGGAGTGAAAAACTGAAAACCTTGAGGCGCGAACGGATCTGCGCGGGGAGGGGCTGGCGGACGTTTTTTGAGCACTACGGGGAGGACGTAGCGTGGCCTAGTCAAGCAGCAGATTCTTGGGTTGACGTCAGGGTCTCGCGGGCCAACCGGTGGCTCAGCGCCTGGTCGTGGCGATCGATGGCGCCCAGGGAAATAATCTCCGGGCTGGGCCAATACTCAGGCACAATCTCCACCAGTTTGGTGACCAGGCCGTGCACATTTTTGGCTTCGACGAACACCGAGAGTTCAGCCAGCCAGCCTGACATTTCCTCGAATGTCATCTTGCTCCCGGTCAACACGCGGATCTTGCTATGGGCGGTGGGGCCGATGTCCTCGCCTTCCAGTTTGAGTTCCTCGAACAGCTTTTCTCCGGGCCGCAAGCCCACAAAATCGATCCTGATGTCACGGTCTGGTTCGAGGCCGGAGAGCCGGATGAGGTTGCGAACCAGGTCCAGGATCCGCACCGGCTCACCCATGTCCAGAATAAAGATTTCTCCGCCTTTACCCATGCTGGAAGCCTGCAACACCAGTTGCACCGCTTCCGGGATGGTCATGAAGTAGCGCCGTGCGTCGGGATCGGTAACCGTCACCGGGCCGCCGGCGGCAATCTGCTGTTCGAACAGCGGCAAGGCACTGCCGTTGCTGCCCAGTACGTTACCGAACCTCACCGCCATGAAACGGGTGCTGCTGTTCTGCAATCCCTGCATGATCAGTTCGGCAACCCGCTTGGTCACACCCATGATATTGGTGGGATTCACGGCTTTGTCGGAGGAGATGAGCACGAAATCCTCTACGCGAAACTGCCGCGCCATCAAAGCAACGTTATAGGTGCCAAAAACGTTGTTACTGATGGCCTGGAAGCAATTCCGTTCCATCATGGGCACATGCTTATAGGCGGCGGCATGGAAGACCGACTGCGGGCGATAAGAAGAGAACACGTCGCGCAGCAAAGCCACATCCTGGATGTCGCCCACCACCGGAATGTAGTCCAGTTGAGGAAACTTGCGGGAGAGTTCGTGGCCCAGCTTGAAAAGGTCATTTTCCGAGCGGTCGAGCAAAACGAGTTGCTTGGGGCCGAGGGCGGCCGCTTGCCGCACCAACTCGGAGCCAATCGAGCCTCCGGCTCCGGTGACGAGCAGGACCTTGCCGGCGATTCGGCCTTGAATCTGGTTCACGTCCAGGGATACCGGTTCGCGTTCCAGCAGGTCTTCGACCCTCAACTGGCGCACCTGGCTCATGGAAACAGATTTATTAATCAATTCGCCGATGGGCGGAAGAATTTTGAAATCCACTTTGCACTCGCGGCACTTGGCGATGATCCTCTCCACTAAACGGCCCTTGGCCCGGGGAATGGCAATCATGACGCAAGTCGCGTTGTGCGAAAGGATCAATTCATGCAATGCCTCGGTACTGCCGAGGACCTTGACCCCGTGGATCTTGACCCCCTTCTTGCTCAGGTCATCGTCCACAAACCCGACCGGGTTGTAGTTCAGGCTGGAATTTTGCTTCAATTCCCGCACGATGGCACTACCCGCTTCACCGGCACCTACGATCAGAGTGTTGCGCTGGCTGCCGTAGGAGCGGGCTCGTTCGGTGTAGGCGCGCACGGCAAAGCGGGCGCCCCCCAGTACCATGATGGTCAGAAACAAGTCGATGACGACTACCGAGCGGGGATATGCATCGAACCGGAGAACGGCCTCGACCAGACAGAAAATAATGGAAGAGCTGAGCAGGGACGCTTTACTGATGTCCAGTAGATCGCTCATGCCGACGTACCGCCACCAGCCGTGCATGAGGCCACATCGATAGGACAACACCAGCTTGATCACCAGGACAAATGGCAGGGTCTTCCAGAACAATGCCCGGTTGGCGGCATCCAGGTTGGCGTCCAGGCGCAGCAGAAAACTGACATAGTAGGTGAGCACGATGAGCACGACCTGGGACACGAGGATCAGCCCGGCCCGGTACGGGAAGAACCCGTCGCTTGTCGTGTTCTTGGGCTGGATCTTCAATGCTTCACCAACATTTTCGATGGTTCCGGCGGACATAACTGGATCCTCTTTGATCGATAGTTCTGAGTTGTTTTTGGCCATTGAATTTCAAACTCAGTGCGGACTGAGGTGATATCGGATCAGGGTAAGGTTGTGTCCTGGTAAGCGTATCCGTAGCCGTACTGCTTGTAATCGGTGGCACTCTGGTCGGCCGCGTTCAACACCACCTGGAGAATGGGGGCACCGTGAATTTCAGAAAGCAACTCCACGCTGCGTCGCATGGCCTGACGAGTGGTAACACCAGAGCGTCCGACCAGGATCACGGCGTCCACCAGGGTGGAAAGCGCGCGCCCGTCCACGAAGGGAAGGATAGGCGCGGAATCGATGACCACGAATTGAAAGCGTTGCCGAAGTTCCTGCACCACCATCTGCATGGTTTCAGAGCAGATGAGGCTTCCCGCGTTGCCTTTTAACAGGCCCGCCGGCAGTATGGAAAGATTGCTCATGCCGGGGACTTCGAGTAAGGCGCCGTCCAGAGCGGCCGTTCCCTTTAACACTTCACTCAATCCCTGCGACGCGTTTAGGCTGAATGCCCGCGCCAGCCTGCCTTTGCGGAGGTCGGCATCGACGAGGCAGGTCCTGCCCTGTTTGGCCAGGGCGTAAGACAGGTTCAAGGCCACCGTGGTCTTGCCTTCACCGGGGAAGGACGAAGCCATGAGCAGGGCCTGCGGCGGATTGCCCGGCCACGCCAGCATGATAGAGGCGTACAGGGCTTGCACGGCTTCTCCTTCCGGCGAATTGGGCCGCTCCAGGAAGAACGTATTGGTTTGTGGCTCCCCGGCGGTCGAACTGGGCAGGAGTCGAACCATGCGGCGCGGCCAGGGCAGGCGAGCCTCCTGACGCTCCGCTTCCCCGATGACAGGAATAATGGAGACATTTGAACTCCCGATCCAACGCCGGATGTCTTCCGGGGAATGCAGTTTGTTATCCAATTCTTCAGAGACAAAGGCCAGGGCCACGCCACCAAAAATGGCGGCCAGGAGCCCCACCGCCAGGTTCAAGAGGCGACGCGGGCTGGCCGGGGTCTCGGGTGGCCGGGCGGCGTCCACGACCCGAATGTTTGCCGACTTCGAAGCGGCCGCAATGCCCGCCTCTTTGATCTTGGCGTAGAGCGAGTTGTACAGCTCGACGTCGGTCTGCAGTTCCTTTTTGAGCGCGGTGTAGCGCGCCATCTGTCCCATTTCTTTCGTGGTGCCCTTCATCTCGGCCGCCATAAGCTGTTCCCGCGCTTCGGCCGCAGCATAGCTGGCGCGGAGGGAATTGACCGTGGCATGCTTTTGCGCATCCAGCTGGCTCTGCAATTCATCCACCTGGCTCTGCAGCTTGCGGGCTGCGGGATGATTTTTGCCATAAACCACGAGAGTCTGCGCCAGCTCCGCCCGTTGCTCGGCCAACTTCTGGCTCAACTGCTGCACCACCGGATTGCTGCGGACTTCGGGCAGTGAATCCGGGTTGTTGCCCTGCATGTTCTTGAGCAGCGACTGAATCTGAATTCTCTCCGTCTCCGCCAGGGTGTACTGCCGGCTGAGTTAACTCATGTGTTCGCTGTAGGTGCTCTTGTCCGCGTCCACGTCGGCGATCCCCACGGAGCCCTGAAACTCAGCCAGGGCGTGGCTGGAATTCTCCATCTTCGCGCGAATGTCGTCGAGCTGGCGCGAAAGCCATTCCGAGGACTTCATAATGGCGTTGTGCCGGGTCTGGAAGGTGTCTTCGATGAAGGTTCCGACCACAGCATTGGTGACTGGAGCGGCAAATTCCGGATCGTGGCTGGAAAAGCTGATCTGGATGAGACGGCTGGAGGTATCGCGTTTTACTTTGAGCCGAGCGCGGAAGCCTGCCAATGCAGCTTTCTCGGCGGCGGTAAGTTGCTCCGCATCCGAAGGCGAAGGCACCGTTGCGACCAGGTCCTTGGTATCGCCGGTCAGCTCCGGGTAGCGGTCGAGGTGCATCTTTCGAACCACATCAATGGCCAGGTTGTCAGTTTGCAGGACCTGGGCCTCGGTCTCAAGATATTCGGCATCACTAACGGCGGCCCCACCATCGAGAGAAAATACTTCGCCGGGCGGGTCAATTTCAATACGCGCCGTGGCTTCGTAGGTCGGCGTCATCAAATAGGTGACGGCAATGACGGTCAACATTACGACCAGGGCGAAAGCCGCAGAATATCTCCAGCGCTTCTGCAGAACTTCAAGAGCGTGCAGCCAATCGGAGACCCGACTGTCCCCGGCAGGCACAGCAGCTTCGATTCGCGACGTAGAACGTTCGCCCAGCTGGACGCTGACATCCGCTGGGTGTTGTCGCCCAATTCCCTTGCCTGCACGTTGCATTAAATCAAAGTTTCTACTCACGCCGTGCCCTCCATGACTGGAACTGCGACTGCACCGTCCCGCTTGTCTTGCCGGGCGGACCGTATTCGCCTGCTGACCCGGACCGGGGCCAAGGCTACCGCACCCTTCACGAACGAATCGGCCCTGTCAGGGCCGTTGGTTTTATCGAACCCCATAAATTGCCAGCCCGGTTGCGGCTTGAACGATGGCGTCCACGGTGCGACGGGTGGCACTCTTGGCCGCACTATTCGGAACGAAGATGATATCTTCCGACTGCAGATGGACGTCTGGGATTTTTGACGCGAGCATGTCCTTGAGAGCTAACGGAATCTCCTGCGGACCATTCGGCGTGGTGCGAATGAGCCGGGCCTTGTTCAGGTTCGCCGTCGGATTGACGCCTTCGGCCACGGCGAGGGCCTGCAGCACGGTCATGCTGGTGTTGTCCATGGGCACGGCGCTCGGTTTGTGAACGTCCCCGGACACATACACCAGGCCAGCCTTGGAGACTACGATCGTGTCCCCAGGGTAGATGGGAATGTTGCTGCGAATCGACTCGGTAGAGTCGTTCGACAGGGAAACCGTGGTGGGGGTCTGGGGCGTGTCGCGATGCGTAATGCTGATCAGCTTCCCGGCCTTGGGCGTGGTGCCTCCGGCAAGTGACAGGACGTCAAACAGGCTGCGTTCGCCGAGCACGGGATAAATCCCTGGCTTCTGTACCTCTCCCATCACCGAAACTCCCTGGGTAACATATTCCTTGGCGAAAACTGAAACCTGCGGGTCAGTGAAGAAGCCGCCAGCCACATACTTCTTCGCGATTGCGGCCTGGGCCTGTTCGGTGGTCAGTCCCGCCACCGGCACGGCCCCGATGAAATTCAAAGAAATATTTCCCGACGCGTCCACTCTTACTTCCTGATCGGAATCAGGGGCCCCGAGAACGCTCACCTTCAGCAAATCACCTGCCCCGATGACGGGCACGCTGGGATTTTTCTGCAGCGTACCAACCGCCTCGGTGGGAATCGCCGCTGCACTGTGCGAGCCAGTGGACGGCTCGGACTGGGCTGTAGCCGGGGACGGTGCCTGGATTTGAGACCGGGCCTGCTGGCCGCCGGCTGAAAGAAAGTAACCCAGAAATAGAACCACGACGATCAGGCTGTAGATTTTTGGAGAATGCCCCATGATGACTCCTACTGCGGAATTGCTCTGCCTTGGCCCACTCGCGGCCTGGTTTTGGTTTATGGATGTGATGAATTCGATCACTGTAGATCTCGATTCTTGTACGCTTTTCCGGCCGCCCGCAGGCGTACCGCCTAGCCCTTATAGAGAGCGCGTTCTCGCAGCCCGCCGTTCCCGTATCCGGACAAGGGATGAGTGGGCGGACTCATGTGATACTGCTCGATCTTGTAAAGCAGAGTCCGGTAACTGACCTGGAGCAGCCGGGCTGCTGCCTTGCGGTTCCAGCCGGCCTGCTCGAGCGCGGTGCTGATGGCATTGCGCTCCGCTTCTCCCCTGACGCTCTGCACGATCGATTTCAGACCCGCAACGCCGGGTTCAGTCTCAGCCGGTTCGCTTTTCCATGCCGACTTCTCCGCCGCCGACGGCCGGCCGGAGTTGCAGAACTCCCGGTCGTCGTGATCGAGAGCGGTGAGCCCGGGTGAGCCCTCTCCCATGACCAGGTAGCGCTTCACAAACTTTTCCAGCTCCCGCAGATTGCCAGGCCAGGAGTGGCGCTGACAGGCTTCCAGCGCGGCGGCAGAAAAGGTCCGCGCCGGCAGGCTGTAACGCCGGGCCAGCTGATTCATGAAGTGTCCCAGCAAGAGAGGGATTTCCTCTTTACGCTGCCGCAGCGCGGGCACATGCACGGTGAAGGCGCTCAGACTGTAATAAAGGTCTTCGCGGAGTTTTCCTTCGGCAATCGCCTGTTCGATGTTGACCTGGGTGGCCGCCAGGATGCGAACATCCATCGCGACCTGTTGCCTTGCGCCCGGGCGGACAAAGTATCCGTTCTGCAGGGCGTGCAGCAACTTGGCCTGCAG
>Ga0105237_10003443_pt1 | contig 18789 bp, 18 predicted proteins | sample KBSC24metaG_FD_81520 | JGI IMG/M metagenome (GOLD analysis project Ga0105237, IMG submission 81520) | Corn rhizosphere microbial communities from Kellogg Biological Station, Michigan, USA - KBS C2-4 metaG | ecosystem: Host-associated > Plants > Roots > Rhizosphere > Soil | place: Michigan, USA... | reverse complement strand
TTTCCGTCAAGTGTTGGTGTAAACCCACAAGTAACTGTGATGACACTTGCGGATTATGCTGTTCCTTTTGTTGCAGCGAACAGGTAAGACTTTATTGGTTCAAAGTTTAAGGTTTAAAATTCAAAGTTATCATTCAAACAGCCTTATCAATTGTGGCTAAATTCTTTTGAAATGAAACCAACATTGATGAGGCTTAAAAATAAAAATTATGAATAGTATATTAGGTGAAGGTAATTCTGTTATAAGCTATCTGTTGGTATTGCTAATTTACCTGTTGATGTTCTTATTCATCAGGTATCCAAAGCCGGTTATAGAACTCAATTACCGTTGCAATTTCTGGTTTCTTGCTATTGTGTGGGCCATTCTTATGTTTAGTGGTAATTATCTTTTTTACCTGCTGGGCGTTATGAGTTTCCTGCCTTGGCTCAACAATTTTATGCATTGCTTTTTGTGGATTGGTATTTGTCTTACCTGGCTCTATTATATATCAAATCAACGGCCCGTGTGGGAGTTGTTCATTCATTTTTCGTTTACCAGTTTTATCATCAAGTTTGCGGAGAATAAATTGCTTGGCACATGGAGTATGGATTCTTTTATGGGCATCAATAATCCATATGCTTATCTTATCGCTATGAGCCTTGTGGATGGCTTTTATCCGATCATTTCAAAATGGATGCTTAACTTCTTTGCCAGTCGTGGAAAATTCGGTTTGTATGTGGCACCGTAAAGAAATCAGCCTAATATTTTTGAAACAAAATCTGAGTGAAGGCTGATTTTCATGAATGCGGTCAATCCTAAAATAATTCCTGTCAGACTTATAAAACTTGCAAAATATAGCAGCCAATTCTTTTGTGTTAAAGATGTAATGCCAAACATCGCAATTGAAATGGTTAATAAAGCTTCGGTCATATCAAACTGGTCATCAAAAAGATTTATATTATCATACTCTTTTTGAAAGCCTTCTGCCTGTGCCTTTATTTGTGCTTTCTCTTTGTCATAGCGACTTATTTGTTCTTCATACTTTTTTATAACCTCTGCATTGCCCGGATTATTTTGAAGCCTTAATAGTTCCAGTGTATTTTCTGCAATCGACTGTTTGGTGCTTTTTGCCTGGAAGTAAGACCATGCATCAATGCTGTGTGCCTGTGCTTGTGACATGGCTTGCACAATATTGCCATCTTTAACATTGCAAAGTGCCATAATTGTGGCGGTAATTGCCACAAAAAGAGCAACTCTTGAGTTGATTTTACTTTTATTGCCTTGCTCAAGAGGTTCCTGGATTGTTTCTGCTATATCTGACATGAGGAGTTACAATTAAGGTTAGTGATAATGCATCTAAAGTAAATAAACTGCGTTTATGGTTAAGCTAAAGAATTATGAAAATTAGTGCATGAATGTGCTGTACATAGAACAACATGTATGACTGGATAAAATACAAAAAGTTAACTGCGTGAAAATTTTAAAACCTATGTACAAGTCCAAGTGCTAAACCACCTTGCTGATAGGACGGGAGTATAATAGTTGATGCTGTTTTGTCTTTTTTAAACAACCATCTTTTAATAGAAGGATAAACCCAGTAAGCAACATCTGTAGACAGGATGCCAACGCCTGCGCCGCCAACGATATCTCCAAACCAGTGCTTGTTATTATACATTCTTAAATAACCTGTCGTGGCTGCTATTGCGTAGCCTGCAACGCCATACCAGGGAGAAACATCTTTGTATTCCTGCCGCATAAATTCAGCGGCGGCAAAAGCGGTGGCTGTATGACCGGAGGGAAATGATTTCTGATCCGATCCATCAGGTCTCCATTCTTTGCTGATGCTTTTTGTTATCTCCACAACAGATGTCATAAGAATGGTAGAAATGCCATAAATGATGCTTCTGTCCCGCAGGTTATTTTTGCCTTTTATTCCGGCAAGATTTAATCCGTAAACAGCAATGGCTGGTGTCCATTGAAGATAATTATCAATATGTGTTTTGTTATGTGTGTGCTCCGTCCAAATTTCTTCTTTCATTTGTTCATTCCAATTCTTTAAGGTGCCACTGTGCAGGGAAATAACCCCATAGCTAATCAATGTAGCCGGAACTGCAATTTTCGCAATAACAGATGTATGATGTGTTGTTACAGAAGATGTATCTGTTGCAGGTGCTGTAGCCTGTAATGAATCTGTTTGACAATAAATAGCAGGAGAGAGAAAAGTGAATGCCAATAAAAAAAGAATCAGACCACGGTTCATCGGGTAAATGTGATGACTAATTCTGAAGAAATTTTGAAGAGCGTTTTGCCGGATAGCGTTTGTTGTAAATTGCTGGAGGTGATAGAATAAAGCTGCGAAGCGAAGACGCTTCGCAGAGCTTATAAGATGTCACTCAGTTGAATTGTTGAGTACTGAATAGAACGTACACGAGTGCGACGCAACGGACGAACTATAGCAGTACTGTTGCCGGGTTCATAATTTGTTACCTCTTATCAGGCAAAGCAAAGGCGATGTATTCATCACCGGACTTGCTTCCAATCTTGCCGCCGCCACAGGCAATTACCACATATTGTTTACCATTGACAATATAAGTAGAAGGTGTTGCATAACCGGGAACAGGCAGTTTTGCCTCCCACAAAACCTTGCCTGTTTGTTTATCAAACGCTCTTATTTTGGCATCTTTTGAAGCCGCGATAAATATTACACCTCCTTTGGTTACAACAGGCCCGCCATAACCTTCTGTGCCGGTAGCAGGCATGCCGGTTTTCTTTAATTCTTCATACTCGCCCAGTGGCACTTTCCATAACAATTTGCCACTGTTTAAATCAACAGCATTTAAAGTGCCCCATGGTGGTTTAATGCCAGGGTAACCATCTTTATCCAGGAAACGGTTATAGCCCGTCATGTTATATTTTACTTCATCAAGAATAGTTTTTTTTGAGGGCTCTTTCAACTGCTCCGTTGCTTTGGCTTTGGCACCAGGTTCTTTGTCTTCCAGGTTTAAGAGAAAAGCAAGCAAGGCGTTCTTTTCACTTTCCGGTATCTGTTTAAATGCAGGCATCATATTTTTCCCTGTTGAAATTATTTTCCATGCCTGCGTTGCATTGTATTTTTTCTCTAATCCCACGAGTGATGGAAAAGAGGTTCCATTGCCTTTGCGTTCAGGGCCGTGACAATTAACACAGTATTTTCCATATACCGTCTGGCCAATACCTTTTAAAGAATTGTCAGCTCCCTGCACAGCATCAATCATGGTCAGTGACCAGGGGAGCTCGCTGCTGTTTATGTACAAAATACAAGATTCAGGATCAAAGGCGGCACCACCCCATTCACCACCGCCATCAAAACCAGGGAATATCCAACTGCCTTCTTTGCTGGGAGGCGTAAACATGGCCTGGTATTTAACCTGGTTATATTTTTCCATCATTTCTTTGTGTACCTCCGGCGTGCGATCTGTTAAATCATTTGCAGAAATTGTTTGTCTTGCAAATGGCTCAGGAAGCGTTGGTATAGGTTGTGTTGGCCATGCTTCTTCACCGGGTAAATCAGAAGCTGGAAAAGGCTTTTCTTCAATGGGAAATACGGGTTGACCATTTGTACGATCAAATAAAAATACATAACCATGTTTGGTTATCTGTGCCACAGCATCGATGTTTTTACCATCATGCCTGATGGTTACGAGATTAGGGTTGGCTGGTAAATCGCGATCCCACAGATCATGATGCACCACCTGGTAGTGCCACAAATATTTGCCTGTTTCTGCATCCAGCGCAAGCAATGAGTTAGCATAAAGATTCTGCCCTTTCCTAAAGCTGCCATAAAAATCGCCACCAACAGAACCTGTGGGTATATATACGATTCCCCTGTCTTCATCCAGTGACATGCCGGCCCAACTATTGGCGCCTCCAAGTTTTTGCCATGCATCTTTATCCGGCCAGGTTTCATAACCTTTTTCACCGGGATGAGGGATTGTATGAAAAATCCATTTACGCTCGCCGGTAATAATATCGTATGCCCTTACAGAACCGGGAGCTGCATCTGCTGATTCTGCAACACGCATCCCCACAATGTAAAGATTCTTGTAGACTACACCGGGCGTGTTATTTGAGATGTATGGATTGTAAGTGCCTGTATCACGATCAAGATTTTCTGCAAGATTAATGTAACCCTGGTGACCAAAACTTCTTACTGGTTTGCCATCTGCTACATTAATAGCATATACTTTATTGCCAACGCCATAAAGAATGCGTTTGTCTTTACCCGCATCATCCTGCCAGTAAGCAACGCCTCTTGCAATTTTAAAAAAAGCAGAAGGATCATTTCTGGCACTTGTGTCTTCTTTTGCAGGATCGAATATCCATTGCTGTTCGCCTGTTGCTGCATTTAACGCAAATAATTTTACCTGTGGGGATGTTCCATATAATATACCATCTACTACTATAGGGTTGCATTGATTTTGTGTTCTGTTGCCTGTGTCTTTATCATGCGTACTGTATGTCCATGCAACCTGTAATTGTGTAACGTTGGTAGTATTTATTTGTGTGTTTGATGAATAGCGGTTGCCTTCCTTAGTGCCTGCATAAGTACGCCAGCCACTGTAATCTGCAGGCACAGATTGCTTGCAGGAATAAAAGCCTGATACTAAAAATATAAATGCGAAAAGAGTAAGTTTAAATGTGTGATGAGTTCTTTGGTGTTTATTATACATACAGAAGCAATTGGTATTTCCTAAGCATTAAAAATAAGATTGAAGTATTGATGAACTATATATACAGGATGGTGAATAGCTTATTTGCAAATATTTTATTGTGATTTTGCTGTTGATGATGTGCAATACAAAAACAATTTTTTAAGGTCTGAGGTGCTATAAAAATTTATTTTTTCATGTTTGATGAAATCTTCAATATCAGTTTTGCCCGGCTTGAATAATTTGATAAAATTTGATTTACTGGCAGCCATTTCACTGCCATCTGAAAGGATAATTACGTAAGTAGTTTTTTTCTTGACATCAATATCTTCATCAAGCGTTAACTTGTTGGTGCCCTGGCTGCTGAGAAGACTTGTATAATCTACCTGGTAATGATTTTTGTCGCGCAAACCCATCGCGCCTATTTTCACTGACTCAAAGCTTACCTTTCTTAAAACAGCAAGCCTGATGTTATCGCTGGCTGCAATCACTTCAAGGTAATTTCCGTCGACAAAGTAAAAAGTGCTGCTGTCTATCTGAACGGAACTAAATTCACCGGGCTTTGAAACAGATAAAGTATCGCCGGCAGGATTAATAAATTCTATTTTGCAGGTAAGCGTACTAAAATTCATTTTATAAGACTGTGAACCTCCAGCTTTGAAATTTACCGTGCCCGTTGTAAATGCCGGGAAAAGATAGTCCTTATGCTGTATGAGGTCTTCACCGGCTTTGTAAGTAATTGTATTGTATTGTTGGGCATTGCAAATAAGTACAGATGAATAAAATGCCAAAGCGAACGCAACTTTTTGCATGGTAAATATGATTATTCTTCCAAAATAAGTAATCTTTTGACTTGTGGTACACTTTTAATTATCTTATCAATACTGTTGTTCCATGTGAAGATTGCGGTACGTTTTTATCATCAGTATACGTCAGTATCCATATAAAAGCCCCTGGAGGTTGCGGGTATCCTTTAACTGTGCCATCCCATTTCTTAGTCCAGTCATTTGTTTCAAAAACCAATTGGCCAAAGCGATTGAATATTTTAAAGGTGAGATGGGTTGCTTTGTATGCGTTAAGCGGGTATAAGTAATCATTAAGTCCGTCACCATTAGGTGTAAATGCAGATGGAACTGCGATATAACAATTGTTGACAGATTTTAGCATCCGGTAGGTAGAATCAACACAACCCGCAGTGTCAGTGACAATCAACTTTACTGCATAATTCGTAATGCGGTTACCTGAAGTAAAGACCTGGGCAGGCGGGTTTTTAAGTGTACTAGTTGAACCGTTGCCAAAATTCCAATACCAGTTTGCAATAGTTCCTGTGCTTGTATCCTTGAATAGAGCAATATCTGTTGGGCACACTAAATCAGGGCCGATAATGCCGGCTTCTAAAATGCTGTCGAGCAGCCGCACAGTTATAGAACCTTCTGCGCTACATCCTGAGCTATCTGTTACTTTAACTTTATACTTTGTTGTGGTAACTGGTGATGCTATTGGGTTAGGTATATTGATATTTGAAAGACCATCCGGTGGGGACCACGCATATTTATTACCACCGCCTGCATGCAACTGAATTTTTTCTCCATAACAAATCGCTTTATCCCCACCCAGTTCAGGAGTTGGAGGGCCTAATATTTTAGCAAAAACGCTGTCTGTTACAATGCATCCGCCAAAAGAAGTTATCTGTGCATAATACCAGCCACTATCAGCGAGGGAAGGATGATAAAGATGTGAAAAAGCAGAGTTGTCGTAAAAACCATTTGGGCCGGTAACCACATATGACGCTCCGCCATCAAGATTAAAAATTAAATCACCATCTGTACAAACAGGCGAGTTATCTGTAAAAGTATATCCTGTGGGAAGTCCGTCTACTTGTACTTTAATAACATTAGATACAACACTGCAGTTAGAGTTATTGATGCTGTTGAATTCAGATGCTCTTAAACGTATAAAGAAAGTATCTGGTATTGAAAAGACATGAGAAAGATTGAGGTTGGTTTCGCCAGGTATATCTGTCCATGTAGTGCCATTGTCAAGGCTTTGCTGCCACTGCACGGCAGAGTTTGTAAAAGGGGAAGGGTAAAAACGTTCTGCACCGAATATTGTGGCGCTTGTGCTTATGTTACCGGTAAGTTTAACGGGTACATTTCCCTGGAAGCAGGCGCCTGTTACCCAGGCCTCTGGGGTGCCACCCGGTGTTGTTACCGTAAGCGCAGGACCTACAGGTGTAAGCAAGATATTGTCCATTGCAAAAAAAGTATTGCAATCAGCATAAGCATTTGAAGCGTTAGCGATTATTTTCACTACAATTTCATTCATGCCGGCAGGCAATGTGAATATGCCTCCGTAATAAGAGGGAAAACTCGTTTTGGGATCAGGCGCCAGGTAACCCAGGTATCCGGCGGATTTATCTGTTGGCCCGCCTATATCGCCAGTTTGGAAAGATTGTATAACCTGTCCTGAAAGTGTTTCTGCATTAAAACTAAGATTTGGATAAAGACATGTTCCATTACCCAGGTTATGTATGCCGGCCCAGAATAAATAAGTACTGTTGCCACAAAGATTTTTGACCGTATCCCGAAAAATTGCACGTGGTGAAGTGGACGCTTTGTAATTAATAAGCATCATATAACCAGAATCGCTTTCCAATGGATGAGTGCCAAAAAAAAGAGTGCCTGCATCATGCGGCAATGGATTTATATTAGAGCAATGCACTTTGTTAACAACTGTATAGAAGCCTGGTGATGGGCATGTATCAGTTGTATATGGAAAGTCAGAAGAGCCGACTGGGAGGGGAGAACCTGGATTAACAACGCCTTGTCCGAAAGTTATATTGACTGATGAACTCCATGGTATTGTTGTTTGTGCGAAGCTGCCTGCACAATATATAGCGCAAAATAAAAGGCAATAGAGTTTGGCAAGCATAGCAGTCATTCAGTAAAATTCGTCAAAAAATTTTAGCGGAATGATGAAAAGTGATTGGCGGAGTAAGGGAAAAGCCGATAAGAAAAAATAAAAATAATTCAGTTGCAAGGCTGCTTTTCTTAAATTTATTGTATCATAAACTGATGGACAGGTAATCGAAATCATGGAGAAAAATATAAAATGTTAAAGTAACAATTGATTTCTTCGGTCATAATAAAATGGACTAGGTTTACGTTTAATTTTTAATCCTCTGCCACACTCCTTATTTAGCAAGTCATTTTTGTAACCCGTTCTGCGCTCCGGTATTTGTCCTGGGTAGCAGTATAATTTGTTTATATGAGACGATTATTAGTTTTTTTAAGCGGATTTACGCTTTGTGCCTTTACCAATTGGCGCTACAACCTTGATGACGCAAAACAGATAGCTCAGCAGCAACATAAGCATATATTGCTGAATTTTTCGGGCTCAGACTGGTGCGGCCCTTGTATAAGAATGCATAAGGAAATTTTTGACAATTCTTCTTTTCAACAACTTGCAGATACAAGTCTTGTTATGGTAAATGCAGATTTTCCACGTAATAAAAAAAATCAATTATCAAAAAGTCAGCAACAGATTAATAACGCGATGGCCGATAAGTATAATGCCGGCGGTAATTTCCCATGTACACTGCTGCTTGATGCCAGTGGCAAAGTAATAAAAGAGTGGGATGGCTTTCCGCAGGGAGATGCGCTCTCGTTTACAGAAGAAGTTAAAAAGCTGGTTAATGCAGACAATCGTTGAAAGAATATCAGTTGCCACGGCATGGAAAAAGAGTTTTCACCTGATGGGCAACCACTTTGAAATTACTGCAGTAAGCGATGATAAAGAGTTTGCTTACGACTGTATTGATGCCGGTGCCGATGAAATAAGGCGTATTGAGCAATTACTTACAACTTTTAAAGAAGACAGTGAAACCAATCTTATTAACCGCAATGCAGGCATCGCTCCGGTTAAAGTAAGCAATGAAACATTTGGTATTATTGAGAGAGCGATAAGTATTTCAAAAGTAACACAAGGCGCCTTCGATATTACCTATGGGTCTATTGATAAACGTCTTTGGAACTTTGATGCATCGATGACCTCACTGCCAGATGCGGCGACTGCAAAAAAAATGGTACGGCTGATAAATTACCGAAACATTATACTTGACAAAGACAGAAGCACAGTGTTTCTTAAAAATGAAGGTATGCGTATAGGGTTTGGAGGTATCGGCAAGGGATATGCAGCTGAAAAGGCGAAGCAACTAATGAAGTCAATGGGGGTTGAAAGCGGTATTGTTAATGCCTCCGGCGATCTTACAGCATGGGGCTTTCAGCCAGGTGGTAAACCATGGACTATTGGTATTGTAAAGCCAGATGCTTCCGGAGAAGTGTTTTCTTATCTTAATATTACCAACATGGCAATTGCAACTTCGGGGAACTATGAAAAATTTATTAAGATAGATGGCAAGCGCTACTCTCACACAATCAACCCGAGAACAGGGTTGCCTGTAACAGGCATTAAAAGTGTTACCGTGATGACAACCAACGCTGAGTTTGCAGATGCAATGGCTACACCGGTAATGATTATGGGAGTAAAGGCCGGCCTTGATATGATTAACCAGATGAATGATATTGAAGTTGTGCTTATAGATGATGATAACAGAATTTATGTTTCCAACAATATTCGTTTCACATAAACAATCCAGGTATGAATAATTATTTATGCAGACTTTGTATCGCCGCCATGCTTACGGTAAGTATGGTGTCGTGTGCTCATGTAAAAGAGTATCAGAAAAGCCGTATCAATGACGCTGAAATGACTTTGTCAAATCGCCAGGTAGAAAAGAATGAGCTTAATTTTCAGTCTTACCGCGAAGGAGCTTCCGGGGCAAACGGCGGCAAAAACGGGGGAGGATGCGGCTGTAATTAAAATTTTATTCTTCGCCTTTTATTGCTCAGCTAATATCATTTAAAGTTTACTTGTAACCCCATAACATCACATGAAAAAAATCTGCCTTACTGTTGTCGGTTTATATATCAGCTTTGTGCATTTGTTCTCACAACAAACTTCAAAAGATACCAGTGTTTATCAATCTAAAAAACTTGGCCTTGAAGAAGTAAATATTGTCTCAAGTCTTTACGGGCAAGATGGCAATCATTCAGCAGTTACCGGCGGCATAGGTACTGAAAAGGTGACTGATTTTGCCAATGGTCTCGAACTAAAATTTGTGGGTCAGAGTTTATCAGGTCATAAGCATACACTTACCGCCTCTTTGGGCATTGATCATCATACTTCCGCTTCTTCCGCTTATGTATCTAAAACAGGCGCTTCAAAAACGGGTGGCAGCAGAATATATCCATCACTCAACTGGTCTGTAGAAAATCTTAAGACAAAATCAGGCTTTGGATTAGGCGTTTATTATTCATCTGAATACAATTATAAGTCATTTGGAATAGATGCTGAATACACTAAAAAGACAAATAATAACGGAGAGTTTAACGCGAAAGCCACAGCGTATTTTGATAAAGTAAAACTTATTTACCCATCGGAATTAATCCCAACGGATACGGTTACTTCTTCTACAGGCACGGTTTATTATACCACTGCCAGCGGCCAGCAGGTGACACTTAATTCAGACGGTCATCGCTCTCACGACGTGTATATTCCATCAAGCCCCAGAAATACATATTCTGTATCATTTTCTTTTTCACAGGTTATTAATGAAAGAATGCAGGCAAGCATTGCAACTGATCTTGTATATCAGAACGGTTATCTGGGTCTGCCTTTTCACAGGGTATATTTTACAGATGGTTCAGTGCAGGTAGAAAAGCTTCCTTCAACGCGTTATAAACTTCCCATTGGTCTAAGGCTAAATTATTTTATAGGCGACCGAATAATACTTAAAACCTATTATCGCTATTACACTGACAACTGGGGGGTGCGCTCACATACTGCAGGAATTGAAGTACCCGTAAAAATTACTCCCTTCTTTTCAATATCTCCTTTTTACAGGTATTATGTTCAAACTGCCGCAGATTACTTTGCACCCTATGAATCGCATTTAACAACGGACCAATATTACACTAGTAATTACGCTTTGTCTGCATTCAGTAGTCATTACTTTGGAGTGGGCTTGCGCATTGCGCCACCAGATGGTGTTTTTCACAGCCACCTTAGCACACTTGAAATACGATATGGGCATTATACGCAAACAACAGATCTTGTATCGAATGTAATTTCAGTAGCATTAAAATTTAAATAATAACAGTCTTCAATGAATAAGAGAATATAACCTAATCTTGATTTTGTTTCAAACTTTCTTCCGGTTTAGATTTGTTTATTTGGCAAAATCACTTTCCTATGTCCATAAGAAACGCGTTGCTGAAAGATGCACCTGCTATCACAGCATTACTGGATACTTTGGAGTACCCGGGATCTGAAATTTTTATTAAAGATAAAATGGAACAGATGTTTCATAATCCGTATGTATACATACTGGTTTATGAAGATGGAGGGAAAGTTTTGGCATTTATCGTTCTTGAATTTTTGATACAACTTGGATTGAAAGGCGATATAGCACGCATTGGTTATTTTGCAGTAGATGAACAAGCCCGTGGTAACGGAATAGGAGGTATAATGGAAACCTATTGTACACAGCTTGCCAAAGAAAAAGGCTGCGATCGAATTGAGGTACACTGTCATGAAAGACGTAAAGATGCCCACCGCTTTTATCAACGGCAGGGATACACAGAATCTCCAAAATATTTTATGAAGAAGCTAAATGAATAGCGGAACTACTGAGAAAAGGGCAATATAGCCGGCAAAATTCATGAGATAAGTATGTAAGATCTCCCTAATTTTCGCCTTTTTGCTATCCGGTCCAGTTCTCTCAAAAGCCTTAATTGATGGGCTTTTTCGGGCTGTACAAAATCTTCCAAATAATGTTTGTTCACAGCCGTTGAAAACTCAGGTAAAAAAAAGACACTAAAATTTTGCTGATTAAAGTTTTCTCTTACCTTTGCCATCCCGAAAAATAAAGTAGTTCTCTGAAGTTAAAAAAACATCTCCTCAAATGATAAAGCAATTGCTTAACTGTTTGAGCCTGATTTGTTAAGAGAATTTGGATTGGATAAATTTGCTTTGCAGATTTTTAGTTCAACTATTAAAAAGTTTTTTGAAATACATAAGCCACTTTAGCTCAGCTGGTAGAGCAACTGATTTGTAATCAGTAGGTCGTTGGTTCGATTCCGACAAGTGGCTCTGATAAAGCACTGAAAATAATTGTTTACAGCATTTATATTTCGCTTTCTTTGTGCTTTATTTTAAAAATGGGTAGATGGCCGAGTGGCTAAAGGCGACAGACTGTAAATCTGTTCTCTTCGGAGTACGGAGGTTCGAATCCTTCTCTACCCACTGTTCTTTGAATTAATAATTATTTTGATAATTATTAATCCTGCGGGAGTAGCTCATTTGGTAGAGCGATAGCCTTCCAAGCTATAGGTGGCGAGTTCGAGCCTCGTCTCCCGCTCTGATGGAAGTCAAAAGTCAATAAGTCAATGGTCATATAATTGATGACTTACTGGCTCTGCTGACTCAATGACTTTTAATAAAAGCCGTTGTAGCTCAGTGGTAGAGCACTTCCTTGGTAAGGAAGAGGTCGTGAGTTCAATTCTCATCAACGGCTCGGAAATCAAGTCGCGAAGTCAGTTGAATCAAAAAGAACTAAAATGACTTTATTTTTTACTGACTGATGACTTTGACAGAAAAAGTGCGATGTAACAATACTTAATAAGAGTAACGTTACTTACTTAATAGTCCTTCATTATTCAATATGATTGAAGGATACTTATAAATTGTAAACACAACTTAAAAACCGATAAGATGTCTAAAGAGACCTTTAAGAGGGAGAAACCTCACGTAAACGTTGGTACCATTGGTCACGTAGACCACGGTAAAACTACTCTTACTGCTGCCATCACTACCATTTTGGCAAAGAAGGGTTTGGCTACAGCAAAAAAATATGACGAAATTGATGGTGCGCCTGAAGAAAAAGAGCGTGGTATTACAATCAATACAGCGCACGTGGAATATCAGACTGCAAACCGTCACTATGCTCACGTTGACTGTCCTGGTCACGCTGACTATGTAAAAAATATGATTACCGGTGCTGCGCAGATGGACGGAGCTATCCTTGTGGTGGCTGCTACAGATGGTCCTATGCCTCAGACAAGAGAGCACATCCTTCTTGCTCGTCAGGTAGGTGTTCCTCGAATGGTTGTGTTTATGAACAAAGTTGACCTGGTAGATGATCCTGAGTTGCTTGAACTTGTGGAAATGGAAATCCGTGAGTTATTAACTAAAAATGGTTTCGATGGTGATAATACGCCTATTATCCAGGGTTCTGCAACTGGCGCTTTAGCTGGTGAAGAAAAATGGGTCGCTAAGATTGACGAATTAATGGCTGCTGTGGATTCTTATATTCCATTGCCTCCAAGACCAGTTGATCTTCCGTTCCTGATGAGCGTTGAAGACGTATTCTCTATCACTGGTCGTGGTACAGTTGCTACAGGTCGTATCGAGCGTGGCCGTGTAAAAGTTGGTGAAGCAGTTGAAATCGTAGGTTTAATTGAAGCTCCTTTGAACTCTACTGTAACTGGTGTAGAAATGTTCAAGAAATTATTGGATCAGGGTGAAGCTGGTGATAATGCAGGTTTACTGTTGCGCGGTATTGAAAAGAAAGATATCCGTCGTGGTATGGTAATCTGTGCTCCTAAGAGCATCACTCCGCATACTGAATTCAAATGCGAAGTTTACGTACTTAGCAAAGAAGAAGGTGGCCGTCACACTCCATTCTTCAACAAATACCGTCCTCAGTTCTATTTTAGAACTACAGACGTAACTGGTGAAGTTGCATTAGCAGAAGGAACTGAAATGGTAATGCCTGGTGATAATGTAAGTCTTACTGTTAAGTTAATCATGCCAATCGCGATGGAAAAAGGTTTGAAATTCGCTATTCGCGAAGGTGGTCGTACAGTAGGTGCTGGTCAGGTTACTGAAATCATCAAATAAATAAACTCTCCAAATCTCTCTGAAGGGAGACTTAAGAAAGTTTCATAAATTTACAAAGTACTTAGGGTTATACCTGGGTACTTTGTTCTTGAATAAAAGTTCTTTTTATCCCTTTTAAGGGTTGGGTTCATACGGGCATCGTACAACGGTTAGTATAGAGGTCTCCAAAACCTTCGATCTGGGTTCGAATCCTAGTGCCCGTGCAACGTTAACGTGCTGGTTGACTAATGAAGTAAAAGAGTGTAAATTATTGGCACATTAACTATTGGCTAATTAGCAAATTGGATTTTAAATGAATAAAGTATCAACATACATCAGAGAATCTTACAGAGAATTGCTTGAGAAAGTAACCTGGCCTACATGGGGGCAGTTACAGCAGAGCACTGTAATTGTATTGGTTGCTACCGTTTTAATTACAGCAATGGTTTCTGTTATGGACTTTGCAAGCAACCAGGTGCTGAAATTAATTTATTCACTATTTAAGAGTTAGCAATGGAAGAAGTTTTAGTTCCGCAGGCGGAAACAAAATGGTATGTGCTGCGTGTCGTGAGCGGAAAAGAACGTAAGGTGAAAGAGCAGCTTGATAAGGAAGTATCACGTAATGGCTGGACTGAATCTATAAAGCAGGTTTTCCTTCCTATGGAAAAAGTGTACAAGGTTCAGAATGGCAAAAAGGTTATGCGTGAAAAGAACTATTTCCCTGGCTATGTAATGTTGGAAGTGGTAGACGGAAAGCTGAATGATGATATGATTCATTATATCAGCAATATCAGCAATATCATGCATTTTTTAACAGACGGTAAAGGTTCAAAAGGTAATATTATCTCTTTGAGAAAAACCGAAGTAAACAAGATGCTTGGTAAGGTTGATGAGATGAATGATCAGGGTGTTACAATGAGCGAGCCATTTATTGTAGGTGAAACTATCAAGATAATTGAAGGGCCTTTCAATGACTTTAACGGTGTTATAGAAGAAGTAAATGATGAAAAGAAGAAGTTGAAAGTTACTGTAAAAATATTCGGACGTTCTACTCCTGTTGAATTGAACTATATGCAGGTTGAAAAGCTTGGTTAGTTTTTGAAAGAAAAAATGATTAGGAACCATCCATTTTGGATGGTTTTTTTATTTTAGATTTATAGTCATTAAGTGTCTTGCTTTATAAATAATTCTGCCATGAAAAAGTATCTGCTATCTCTTGTATTAATAACATCAGTAGGTTTTGCATTATCTCAACCACCCCAGGTTCCGGCTGATAAAGGAAGTGCATTTGGTGCTAAAGTTTCTTTAGAAAAAGTATTGTCAGTAGACGAATTATATTCAGCTATGGGTGACAAAAAGGAGGGGAACAAAAAAATGGAAGTAACTTTTAAAGGAATAGTAACAGATGTCTGCCAGATGGAGGGTTGTTGGATCAAGGTGAAATCTTCAGATGGAAAAATGATGGTACGAATGAAAGACCATGCCTTTAAAGTTCCACTCGTATTAAATGGCAAAACTGTTATTATTGGTGGAATAGCTGAAGAAAAAATAATTTCTGTTGAGCAACTTCGGCATTACGCAGAAGATGCAGGGAAAAGCAAAGAAGAAATTGAAGCAATTAAAGAATCTAAAAAAGAAATTGTGGTGCAGGCAAAAGGTATTTTAGTTGTTTAAAGTGGTACATAAATTATTCTATAATAAAGGCTTCTCATTCTTCATTAAGTTGCTTATGCTTTACATAGTTTCTCCATTTTTCAACCAATGCTTCCATATCTGACGGTAACGGTGCTTCAAAAAATAAATCTTTACCTGTAACCGGATGTTTAAAACCAAGCGTTTTTGCATGTAATGCACAGCGGGGACATACCGCGAAACAATTGTCAACAAATTGCTTATACTTCGTATAAACGGTACCTTTCAAAATTCTGTCGCCGCCATATTCCCAGTCATTAAACAAAGTATGCCCTATATGCTTCATATGTACACGAATCTGGTGTGTACGCCCTGTTTCAAGTACACATTCAGTTAAGGTAACATAGTTGAATCTTTCCAGAACTTTATAATGAGTAATGGCATGTTTGCCATGATCGCCATCGGGGTAAGCATCAAACATTTTTCTAAACCGCTGATGCCTGGCAATATGCGCAGTAATTGTTCCCTCATCTTCTTCTATATTGCCCCATACAAGTGCCACATATTTTCTCTGTACAGTATGATGAAAGAATTGTTTTGCCAAATGCGCCGCAGCCTCAGGGGTTTTAGCTAATACAAGCAGACCCGTAGTATTTTTGTCTATACGATGAACAAGGCCATAACGGGGCAGGGATTCATCTGTAAGAGATGGGTTTTGCTGCAACAAATAGTAGGCAACGCCGTTCAATAATGTGCCGGTATAATTACCCACACCAGGATGAACCACCATGTTTGCAGGTTTATTTAAAACCATCACAACATCGTCTTCATACACAATATTTAATGGAATTGGCTCAGGTTTAACCTCCGTTGTCTCAGGGTTTAAAAGGCTCATCAGCAATATTTCATCACCCGGTCTTACTTTATAGTTGCTTTTTACCTGTTTACTGTTTACAGTTAAAAAACCCGCATCAATCGCGTTTTGAATTTTATTTCGGCTTGCATTTTCAAGACGCATCTGAACCCATTTGTCAATACGAATGGGTTCTTGTCCTTTGTCTACAGAAAATGATTTTCTCTCATAAAGTTCTTCCTGTACCTCTTCATTCAATATTTCTGCTTCTTCGCTCATGCGGCAAATGTAATAGTGAATAGTGAATTGTCAATGGAATGGGAGTGAGCATGAGGAGTGAGTGGACGCAGGTTGCTGGTTACAGGCGACTGGTATCCGGTAACTTGCAACCTGCTTCCTTCTTTGTGCCTGTGTGCCTCATCTTGATCAATCATTTTTAGAGATTAAGTATTTTTGCTGAATGAATCATCAAGTAATGTTTAGTGATTTAGGCAGGCAGTCATCTTATAAAAAAATATGGGATTACCAGGAAAGTTTATTGAGGGAAAGCGTTCAGCAAAAAGCACAGGGTTTTAAACCTGTTAATCACCTGCTTTTTGTAGAACATTCGCCAGTGTACACGCTTGGTAAAAATGGCAAAGCGGAGCATGTGTTAATAAATGAAAATGAAAGGATTCAAAAGGAGATAGAATATTTTCATATCAACAGGGGAGGAGATATTACTTTTCACGGTCCTGAGCAATTGGTTGGCTACCCTATTTTTGATCTTGAGCAGTTTAAAACAGACTTAGGATGGTATTTGAGAAGTCTAGAAGAAGTGATTATTTTAACCATGGCGGAATATGGTTTAAAAGGTGAGAGAAGCACTGGCGAAACGGGTGTTTGGATTGACCCATCCGTGAAAGGAAAAGAGAGAAAAATATGCGCCATGGGCATTCGCTGCAGCAGGTGGGTTACCATGCATGGCTTCGCTTTTAATGTAAATACAGACTTAAGTTATTTTGATAACATTGTTCCTTGTGGCATTTATAACAAGCAGGTTACATCGCTTGAAAAAGAATTAGGCTTTATAATACCATTTGGTGAGGTTAAAGAAAAAGTAAAAAGAAACTTTGAAAAAGTATTTGAGGCCTTAGTATCGTGAGTGATGCAGCCTCAGCAATTAAAACTCACGCTGCAGGTAAAACTTGTTTCTCTCTTTTAATTTTTCATTTTCATACAACTCAAAATTAAACCAGCCTGCATGCATAAAATTAGCTTTGTCGAGCATTAAATCAGGTTCTGTTAAATGATTTATTATGAAAAGCTTATTACCACTTTCATCATAGAAAACAATCCTATATTTTTTTTGCAATGCATCAGGAATATGAACACTTATATAACCTTCTTTGTTTGTAAAAACATATATTGATGGTGTCCATGCTCCCTGCTGAACATAAGGTCTAATCATTACTGTACTATCGCTAAGAAAGAAAAGACTGTCCATCGTTTGTGTAACAATAGAGTCTTTGAATTGCAGAAACTGCTGGTAAGAAAGTATCTTATAAACTTCATTTCTTATTTTAACGGTTATGTTATTGTTGGCAGATGTAATGTTTTGTGTAAGCTGGCTGTCTTCAAAACCCTGTGAAGCTCTCCTTGTCTTTGTAAAATAGTAGGCACCTCCGCTTAGCACATAAAAAATGCGGTAATAAGTCCTACCGGTTGCTTTGGTATCAATAAAACCATTTTCAGGAAGCTCTGGTGACGGAGTGGAGAAGATTGTTCTAAAATTCTTTAAGCTGTCGTAAGAGCGCTGAACATTTAATTGAATAAGCCCTTGCCCGAAGGGGTTTTTCCATCCAATTCTTATACGATTCTTACCAAGATTTTCTACTGCAAGGCCAGGCAATGTATCCTGTGCATACGATAAATAAACGGAGAAAACTAAAACAGTTAACAGCAATACCTTTCTGAACATCATTGGGAGTTATAATTGCAAATATAATTGCGAGGGTTGTTATAAAAATGGTAACACACCGGCAGGCAAAGATAGGTTTCCCTGTAATCCGCCACTATGAATCATCAATATTTTTGAACACTCAGGAAAAAAAAGATTAAGCACTAATTGCCTGATTGCATAGAATGTTTTGGATGTGTAAACAATATCCGTTGGGAGATGATGATCTTGCCATATCTCCTTCATAAAGTCAATGAGAGATGATGGATGTTTGGCATAACCGCCAAAATGAAAATCATGCATGATAGTAAAAGTGTTACTGGTTAATTTGCTTACTTCATTGTTAATGCTAACATTGTTTTTCAAAACACTGATGCCAATTATTTTTTGATGAGGCAATGCCGCTCTGCAAATACCTGCAAGCATAGTACCTGTTCCCGTTGCGCAAACAATATGTGTGTACTGGTGAAAATTTGTTGCGAGCGATAAAATTTCTGCTGCACCTATTGCACCCAGGTTGCCATAACCGCCTTCATCAATCCAGTAAATATCGGGGTGCTGTTTTTTTATACTTTCCTTATCATTGAAATCCTGGCGTGAGACGAAATGTAAACGCATACCATACTCTTGCGCCTTTAATAAAGTGTGTGATAGTTGTAAAGGCTTATCACCTCTTATCACCCCTATACTTTTTTTAT
>Ga0105237_10003442_pt1 | contig 18791 bp, 16 predicted proteins | sample KBSC24metaG_FD_81520 | JGI IMG/M metagenome (GOLD analysis project Ga0105237, IMG submission 81520) | Corn rhizosphere microbial communities from Kellogg Biological Station, Michigan, USA - KBS C2-4 metaG | ecosystem: Host-associated > Plants > Roots > Rhizosphere > Soil | place: Michigan, USA... | reverse complement strand
TGACGATCCCGAGCGGAAAGATCGTCGCGATCGTCGGCCCAAACGGCGCAGGCAAAAGCACGCTGCTCAAGCTGCTCTGTCGTTTTTATGACGCGGATCAAGGCACGATTGATATCGATGGTACCGATGTAAGGGATCTTGACACCGATGATCTGCGTCGACTGATCACCGTGCTGTTTCAACAGCCGTTTCACTACAACACCACGGTGCGCGAAAACGTTCTCTATGGTGATCTAAAGCGCGATCCATCCAACGAAGAAATTCGAACAGCCTTGAGCGCCGCCGGCGCAAACGAGATCGTCTCGCGTTTGCCACAGCAAGACCAAACCCTGCTCGGCCGTTGGTTTGCCGGTGGCACGGAACTGAGCGTCGGCGAGTGGCAACGCATCGCACTCGCTCGCGCCTTCCTCCGCCAAGCGCCCATCATCATCCTCGACGAGCCAACAAGCGCGTTAGACCCGTGGGCCGAAGCCGACTGGCTCGAACGCTTCCGCGAACTCGCTCAAGGCCGGACATCGATCATCATCACGCACCGTTTCACAACCGCGATGCACGCAGACGTAATCCACGTCATGGACCGCGGCCGAATCATCGAATCCGGCAATCATCACGTGCTGCTGAATCAAAGCGGCCTCTACGCCACATCCTGGTCCCGACAAATGACATCCGCAGCATCCGTGTAATCTGTGTTGACGAAAACCCACGAAAACGAATTCCTTCTCTGCATCGCGCGTCGCGAGTTCACCAACCCACGCGCTGGATTAGATTGGAACTACATCTTCAACACCGCACAAGCCCACGGACTTCTCCCATTGCTCCACAAACACCTGAGCAAAGCGGATGTTCCCCTCCACTTTCTCTCGCGCCTGAAACGCGAATCGGTCGCTAACTCGCAATCGATCCTGCATCTGATCGCAAAACAACTGCGCGTTTACAAGCTCTTCAAAGAAAACGAAATCCCGGTCGCGCTCTTCAAAGGCCCACTGCTCGCACAGATGGCCTACGGCGACTTCTCCCTGCGCCAGGCCGGCGACATCGACATGTTGATTCACCGTCAACACTTCACTCGCGCAAGATCGCTGCTCGAATCCCTCGGCTATGAAATGTATCCGAAGTTAACTGCGCCGCAGTTGGCGTCACACCTGAACAACCATTGCGAGATTCAGTTCGTGCGCGACGATTGGTTCACAGTTGTAGATCTGCACTGGGATCTCGCGCCGCGAAGTTTTGTCTTCAAACTCAAAGCAGACGAGGTGATGTCGCGCCTGCAATCAGTATCTCTCGCGGGAACGGTCGTGGAAACTTTCAGCGCTGAAGATTCGGTGCTTTACCAGGCGATGCACGGAGCCAAACACCTCTGGCGCTGCCTGGAATGGATCACGGCGCTCGCGGAGACGATACGCGCGACGCCATCGATCAACTGGGACGTCGTTATCGATCGCGCCGTGCAAGCACACGCGACGCGCATTCTCGCGCTTGGTCTGCGGCTGGTAGAAAATTTCTGCCACACCCCGATTCCAAACGCAGTTGACCCCGATCGATCCATGCAGCGAATGGCGCAAAACATTCGCGAACAGATTTTTGCAACCGGCGGACCCGCGCACTCGACCGAAACCAACCTCTACAACCTCCGCATCATGGATCGCAAACGCGACGCTCTGCTCTCCGCATGTCGCGCTCTCTTCGTCCCAACCCTCTCCGACTGGCAAGCACTCGCACTGCCTCCGCGATTGCATTCGCTGTACTATGCATTTCGTCCGTTGCGTTTATCGAAGGTCTACAGCAGTGCCCTTTTACGGAGAGTCGCGCGTAATGTTTAAGCCGCCCTTGAAATGGGCCGGCGGGAAACGTTGGCTGGTCTCGCACCTCAAACCGATTTGGGAACGAAACGCGCAGCGAAGGTACGTCGAGCCGTTTTGCGGCGGTCTTGCGGTTGTGCTCGGTTTGCAGCCGCAGCAAGCGTTACTGAACGATATCAATCCTCACCTGATTAATTTTTATCGCCACCTGCAAAACGGGATCGAGATGCGCATTCCGATGCGCAACGACGAGCGACTCTTCTACCGTCATCGCGAGCGGTTCAATCAACTCATTCGAGACGGTCAGGCGTACACGGCGGAAGGGGCGCAGTTGTTCTACTATCTAAACCGCACGTGCTTCAACGGTCTGTGCCGCTTTAATAAAGGAGGGGATTTCAACGTTCCTTTTGGCACTTACAAGACGATCAACTACGCGACGGATTTCACTGAATACGCGGCAGTGTTCAAGCGCTGGAGATTTACGAATCGAGACATTGAGGAGCTCGAACTCGACTCGCAGGATTTCGTCTACGCCGATCCGCCGTATGATGTAGAGTTCACGACGTACAGTGCGGGCGGTTTCTCGTGGGACGATCAGGTACGCACGGCAAACCTGCTCGCGACGCATCCTGGACCAGTCGTCATTTCTAACCAGGCGACCCCGCGTATTGTTGAGCTGTATGAAGGGTTGGGATTTCAGTTGACGTTTCTTGATGGTCCAAGGCGAATTAGTTGCACGGGCGACAGGACCGCCGCACGCGAAGTGCTGGCGATAAAATGTAGACAGGATTAACAGGATTTTTCAAGATGAAGGCGTGGTTGCCGGATTTCGTTTATGTCAATGGGCGCTTTGAGTCCGATCGCGCCGTTGTGTGCGATGACGGGAAGGTTGTTCAGATAGTCGACGGCAATCAAGCTCCCGATGGCGTTCGCTTGAAGAATCGCGCAATGCTGCCTGGGTTGGTGAACGCTCACTCGCATGCGTTTCAGCGTGTGATCCGCGGGCGCACTGAACGTCGTTCACAAAACACGACTGACAGCTTTTGGACTTGGCGCGAACAGATGTACGACGCCGCGAACCGTCTCGAGCCGGAAGACATTTACGCGATTTCGCGGATGGCGTTTCTCGAGATGGCGTTGACGGGAATCACCGCTGTCGGCGAGTTTCACTACATTCATCACGCGCGGGATGGTTCGACGTATTCGGATCCAAACCTGCTAGCGCGTGAAGTCATTCGTGCGGCGCGCGACGCCGGCATTCGCATCGCACTGCTGCGTGTGGCGTACGCGCGAGCAGGTTTCCAAACAGAAGCGGATCCGCGCCAAACACGTTTCATCGAGCATTCTCCCGATACCTACTTAAAACATCTCGAACAGTTACTCGCAGCGCCTGAGTTGAAGGATGGCATGTCGTGGGCTGGCATCGCGCCTCACAGCGTTCGTGCCGTGCCGCTTGATTACCTGAAGCGAATCGGCGAGTTCGCAAATGAGCGAAAGCTTCCGGTTCACATGCATGTTGCTGAGCAGCCGGCAGAAATTTCTGCGTGCATCGAGGAATACGGACGCTCGCCCGTGGCGCTGCTCGAGACGGAAGGTTTGCTCAGCAAAGGCTTTACTGCCGTGCACGCCATCCACGTCACACCTAAAGCCATCGGCGCGATCGCACGCGCCGGTGCTTTAGTTTGCGCTTGTCCGACAACTGAGCGAAATCTCGGAGATGGTGTCGTGCCGGTTGATGCATACTTTAACGCAGGCGTGCTCGTCGCTCTCGGAACTGACAGTCAGATTCAGATCGATCTGCTGGAAGACGCACGTGAACTCGAGTATCACCTTCGCTTGCAACAAACTGCCAGGAACGTGCTCGCCCCACAGGATGAAACAAGCAGCTCAGCATTAGCACAGCGCCTTTTCAATTGCGCGACGATAAACGGCGCGAAGAGTATCGGCTTTAACGGTGGTGGAAAGCTCGAGCCGGGAGCTCCCGCAGATTTCTTCACGGTCGATCTGGATGATCCCTCGATCGCAGGAGCGTCGCAGGATGATCTGCTGGCGACTATTGTGTTCTCACTTTCGCGCACCGCCGTGCGGGACGTCGTAGTTGCAGGAAAGCAAATTGTCGAAAACGGTAGACACCGAGATCAGCAGGCAATAATCGAAAGCTTTGTACACAGATGACACAGATTAAGCGGATACTTGCAGATTTGGTCAGGATTGATTCCGTTTCGGCGCGATCGAATGCCGAGATCATCGAATATCTTGAAAGTCGCTGTCAGGCGATGGGATTGATTACGAGACGGTTTCCTTACAACGACGATCATGGGATCGAAAAGTGCAACATGATCGCGCTTGCGGGTACTGACTTTTCCGACGACACGTCAGTCGAACTCGCACTCGTGGGCCACACCGACACCGTTCCCTACGATCCGAATTGGACCGAAGCCACGAACCTCACTGAACGCGATGGAAAACTCTACGGGCGCGGCTCGTGTGATACGAAGGGCTTCATCGCAGCCGCACTCACGGCGGTCGAAACGATCGACTTGTCGCAATTAAAGAAACCGCTCGCAGTGATATTTACAGCGGACGAGGAAATCGGATTGCGCGGTGCGAAGCGATTGGCCGATGCGAAACCCTTGCGTGTGCGTTACAGCATCGTCGGCGAGCCAACCTCGCTGAAACCGATTCGCGCGGGCAAGGGTTATTCGCTCGCCGAAGTGATCGTAAAAGGACGCGAAGCGCACAGCGCGTATCCATCGCTGGGCGCGTCCGCGGTTTTTCGCGCCGCCCGACTCATCACCCACCTCGAATCGATCGCAGTACAACTCAAAGAAGACCAGCACCCCTCGTTCGACCCACCGTACACGACGCTCAACATCGGTTTGATTCACGGCGGCTCAGCGAAAAACGTCCTCGCTGGTGAATGCCGTTTCACACTCGAGTGGCGTCCGATACCGACGCAGTCGTCGGGCTACGTGCTCAATCTTTTTCGTGCGGCAATTCAGGAAGAGACACAAAAGGATCCGGGGTTTGAATGCGAGGTGGACGCAAACCGCCAGGATACGGGATTCGAGACTTCTCCAGACTCGCCGTTAATAAAGATGCTCGAACAAGCCAGCGGACTCGAATCGGGCACGGTTGCATTCGGCACGGAAGGGGCACAAATGATGAGGCTCGGCAGCGAATCGGTCGTGATCGGTCCAGGAGACATCCGTGAAGCGCATCGCACAGGAGAATTTGTGCCCGTCGATGAACTTGAGCGTTGTGCCGAAATTCTGAGACAATCCATTCAACAACTTTGCTCTCTATAGTGGGACTGCAAGGCAACCGCGATAACTAAAAGTCCATCGGATGTTGCAATGCTCCGTATTAATAAACTCGTTTTAGCAATTCTCCTTTTGTTGCCGTGTTTGCCGCTTTCGGCACAGGATCTCAAGCCGCTCACCAGTAAAGAAGTCGTAACTCTCCTTTATCAACTTCAGCGTGACCCGCAAGTGCGCGACGAGATGATCGACGAGATTCGGAAGCGTGGTATCGGGTTTCCGCTGACCGACGGCATGCGCTCGCTCGTCGCGACGAAAAGCGGTAACGATTCACTGCTGCGCCGTACGCTCGAAGAGGCCGAGCGACGTCGCGTTAATCCGACAGCTTCGACACTACCGTCCGACACCGAAGGATCTGAACTTCTCCAACGCACGCGCAACGTGACGCTCGCCGCCGCGAATGCGATGCCTGATTTTGTCGTCAAGCAGATCATCAAACGCTCAGTCGCTTACGGCAACACCGCCAACTGGATCCCGCAAGACAACCTCACGATCGCAGTCGGTTATCGCGCGAACGTCGGCGAGGAGTACAAGATCCTCACGGTGAACGGAATGCCGGCTGGGCCAGACGTGCAGGCGAGTCGCGACTACAGTAAGTATGCGCCGAAAGGAGCATCGTCGAGCGGCGTGGAATACATTTCGGCGCTTGCGGATGTTTTCAAGCCGGAGTCAAAAACAGAATTTCGCATGGTCGATACAGACGTTATTCAGACCAGGCGAACTGTGATTTACGAATACGCGATCAAGAAAGAGTTTTCACAACTCACGTTGGGCCTGGCTGATACGGGCGCTCGCGCCGTCGTTGGTTCGCGAGGGCGCCTCTGGATCGATCGTGAGTTGGATCGCGTGGTGCGCTTCGAACAGATCGCGACCGAGATTCCGGCTGACTTTCCGATTACGGCTGCCAGCAGTTTGATCGACTACGACTGGGTAACGATCAACGAACGAAAGTACCTGCTGCCCTCGCACTCGGAGATTCTGCTGACGACCGTGAACCCGAAGTTTGTGCTTCAGAGTCGCAACGACGTTCGCTTCCGCGGTTATCAGAAGTTCGGAGCGGAATTGAAGGTCGTGGACGAAGTCGGCGAAGACGACGACGAGCCTCCTCCGCCACCAAAGCCTGTCAAGCCACCGCAATAAGAAGACGCGGAGACGGGGAGACGCGGGGACACGGTGAATGGCTCCGCGTCCCCGCGTCCCCGCGTCTACAATTGTAGACGCCTGTTTCCCTCAGTCGACACACAAAGATCGTTGCAAGGTCGAAATCCGCTTTGTTTCTCGCTCTCGTTGATCGATCAGCCTCCGGTACGGGCTTTGCTCCACCTCGCCAGCAGGAAGGCAGGAAAGCTCCCTCATATGAAGCCCAGGATTTTGATAGTTGACGATGATTCTGCGATTACGCAGCAGCTTTATTGGAGTCTTTGCGACGAGTACGACGTGGTGACCGCCAACGACATGCAGACCGCGATTCGACGGGCGACCTTTTACAAGCCCGACATCTCGATTCTCGATTTGCAAATGCCCCCGGACAATAGTTCGCCGTCGATTGGCTTGAAATTGTTGGAATACATCAAGGGTCACTTCGGGCACTCGAGAGTTTTGATCATGAGCTCGAACAGCGGAAGCGAAGTGCAAAAACAATGTTTCGCCGCAGGTGCTGACGGGTTTTTTGCGAAACCATTCGAGCTCCAGGACATGCTCGCGAGCATTTGCAAGTTGACCCCGATTCATAGGCTGGCGTTGTTCGCACACATTCTTTGAAAGATCCGGACGCACACTCCCTTTTGGCGTCCGTCAAAACACCGTTCCGAAACCCTCTTTCCGCGAACGGTGTGCTCGAAGGCCCCGCGACGTTTCCCAACCGGCGCGGGGCCAACTTTTTTCGCTCGCAAACTGACTTCTGTCTGCCGCTCTGCCATAATCCGATTTCATATGAGTGAAGCGAGCGACAAAGTTCGTGGGCTTTCCGATCTCCCACTGTTTCCGCTGCCGGTGGTCCTGTTCCCCGGCGTGCCTCTTCCGCTGCACATCTTCGAGCCGCGGTATCGACAAATGCTGCTCGATATTCGGCTCGCGAATAATCTGTTTGGTCTCGCGTACTTCGATCCGACGAGTGCTGAAAGTGAAAGTCCACCCGTGGGCCACATCGGCTGTGTGGCTGAAGTTACTGAGACGCAGACGTTTCCCGATGGACGTTCAAACATAATCACGCTCGGCGTAATTCGTTATCGTATCGACTCGTATGTCGACAGCGGTGCTCCGTACCTCGTTGCGCAGGTCACATACTTCGAAGATGACGAGGAAGATGAATCGCTACTGGCCAACACGTCGAAAGAGGTGGCGGAAACATTCACGCGCATCGCGCAGGCAGTGCGCACGATCAACGACGAGCGCGCCGCATTGCCGGACATTTCAAACACCGAACCACAGCGATTGTCGTTTCTGGTTGCGGCGGCGATGGAGATTGATGCGGACCTGAAACAGGAACTGCTCGAGCTGCGTTCAACGTCGGAGCGTTTGCAACGACTGCGAGGGATGTTGGCGATCGCGGTCAAGGGTTACGAGGAACGAGCACGCATTCACGAACTGGCGAAGAGTAACGGGCACGGCGGTAAAAGGATTGAGATCGAATGAACGATTCGCAAGTAAGGGTTCGTGTGTTGTTTTTCGGCGCCGCGCGTGATGCAGTTGCTTCGAATCCGGTCGAAATGTCGGTTGCTGCGCCGGCGACCGTTTCAAATGCGTTTCGCGCTTTGGTTGAAAGATTCGGAGAGCTGGGACGGTTTGGGAATTCGTTGTTGTTTGCTGTGAATCAGGAATACGCTACGCCTGACACGTTGCTCAAAGAGAATGATGAGCTCGCGGTGTTTCCGCCGGTGAGTGGGGGCTCCCACGACTTCTTTGAGTTGACGACAGAGCCGATCGATGTAGGCGAGGTCGCGCGACGCGTCGTGCTGCCTGAGTGCGGTGCGACGGTCACACTCGACGGGTACGCACGCGAGTGGACCAACGGAAAGAGAACGCTCTACCTCGTTTACGAAGCCTACGACTCGATGGCCGTCACGGAGATGCAGCATCTCGGCGCTGAGGCGCACAAGAAATTCAACATCGCCCATCTCGGCATCGTGCACCGCACCGGACGCCTCGACATTGGTGAGACGAGCGTCGTCATCGCCGCGAGCGCCCCTCACCGCAAGGCGGCCTTCGAAGCCTGCGAATGGGCCATCCGCGAACTGAAACGCACCGTGCCGATCTGGAAAAAGGAAGTATTTGAAGACGGGGAAGAATGGGTGCAGCCACAAAAAGGCACATAAGGCACACAAAAGGTATTTAAATCAGGTAAGGCGCCCAATTCCTCTCAGAGAAGGCGCCAAGTTCCTTTCCAGGAGGCGCCAAGTTCCTCGTTAGAGGATTTTGGCGCCTTACCTGATTTAAATACCTTTTGTGTGCCTTTTGTGCCTTTTTGTGGCCCTACTCCACTTCCTGTGTCTCTTCCTCGGCGGCGGCTTCTACGAGGGAGGCGCTCGTGACTTTGTCGCCTGCCTCGGTCTTGATGAGGCGCACGCCCTGGGCGCTGCGCCCGGTCTTGCGGATGTCCGCGGCCTCGAGCCTGATCAATTTACCCTGTTGGGTGATGATCATGATCTCCGATTCATCTTCCACCGGGAAGACCGCGACCACCTTGCCGGTCTTGTCGGTCGTCTTCATGTTGATGACGCCTTTACCACCACGCGACTGTAGTCTGTAGGTCGTGATCGGCGTCTGCTTCCCGTAACCCTGCTCAGAAACCGACAACATCCTTTCCTTGTCTTCCGCCGACACAGCGCAGACCGACACAACATAGTCGTCCTTGCGCAACTCGATTCCGCGCGTTCCTCGAGTGGCCCTTCCCATCGGCCGCGCATTCTTCTCGTCGAAGCGAATCGCCAGACCGTTGTGCGTGGCAATGAAGATGCGCTTCGTACCATCCGTCAGTATCACGTCGAGCAACTGGTCGCCGTCGTCTATATTGATCGCGATAATGCCGTTGGTACGAATGTTCTGGAAATCGGCGAGCGACGTCTTCTTGATCACACCTTTGCGCGTGACCATCACGACGTAGCGGCCTTCGGCAAACTCGCGCACCGGAACAACGCCCGCCAGCCTGCGATCGGATGGTATGTTGATGAGATTCACGACCGCCTTGCCGCGCGCCGAAGCCGCAGCATCCGGCACCTCGTGTACTTTTATTTTGTAGACCATGCCGTCGTCTGTGAAGATCATCAGGTAGGCATGCGTCGACGCGATGAAGAGATGCTCGACAAAGTCGCCGTTCTTCGCGGCAGCGCCAAAGCGGCCTTTACCGCCGCGACCCTGGCGCGAGTACGTCGTGATCGGCGTGCGCTTGATGTAACCACTATTCGTAACGGTGATCGCAACGTCTTCATCGGCGATGAGATCTTCGATCGAGAGTTCGACGCCTTCGTCGACGATCTCCGTCCGTCGCTCATCGCCAAAATCTTTCTTGACCTCTTCGAGCTCCTTGGCGATGACGCGGCGCAACGATCGCTCGTTGCCCAGAATTTCTTCTAACTCTGCGATGAGCTTGATGATCTGTTCGTATTCGTCGGTGATCTTCTGCCGCTCGAGCGCCGAGATGCGTCGCAGTTGCAGATCGAGAATCGCCTGCGCCTGAATTTCGGAGAAGGCCAGACTATCCATCGCCTTCTGCAATCGAGCGAGGTACGCCTTGAGCTGGACGTCGGAAGGAACACCTTTCCACGTCTTCACTTCGCTCGTCGTTTTCAGTTGACCCGTCAACCACTGTCGCGCCTCGTCGACCGAACGCGAATTGCGAATCAGCGTGATGATGTAGTCGAGCGCATCGATCGCTTTCGTGAGTCCTTCGAGAATGTGTGCGCGTGCTTTTGCTTTGCGAAGCTCGTACTCCGTCCGCTTGCGCACGACCTCGCGACGAAACTCGACGAACGCCTCGAGCATCTGTTTCAGGTTCAACACCCGAGGCTGGCCATTCACGATGGCAAGATTGATGACTCCGAACGACGACTGCATCGGCGTCAGCTTGTAGAGCTTGTTGAGCACGACCTGCGGCACCGCATCGCGTTTCAACTCGACGACGATGCGCATTCCACTGCGGTCTGACTCGTCGCGCAGATCCGCAATGCCGTCGACCTTCTTCTCGTTGATCAACTCGGCGATGCGCTCGAGCAGACGCGCTTTGTTTACCTGGAACGGAATCTCAGTGATGACGATTGCGTCGCGTTCCTGTGCGCCGCGCCCGATGCGATCGATGCCCGCGCGTGCGCGCAACTGCAAAACGCCGCGCCCCTCTTCGTACGATTTTCTGATTTCGTCGCGGCCGTAAATGAATCCGCCGGTCGGAAAATCCGGACCAGTCACGATCTTCGTGAGATCGGTGATCGCGATCTCCGGATCCTTCAACAACGCCAACGTCGCATCAACGATTTCAGTAAGATTGTGCGGCGGAATTTTCGTCGCCATGCCAACGGCGATTCCGTCGGAACCATTGATCAGCAGGTTCGGAACGCGAGTCGGTAAAACTGTCGGCTCACTCAGCGACTCGTCGTAGTTCGGTTGAAATACAACGGTTTCTTTCTCGAGATCCGCAAGAACTTCATTCGCCAAACGCGCCATGCGGATCTCTGTGTAACGCATCGCGGCCGCTGCGTCGCCGTCCACCGATCCGAAGTTTCCCTGACCGTCGATCAGCGGATAACGCATGGAAAAATTCTGGGCCAGGCGCACGATCGTGTCGTAGACCGGCATGTCGCCATGCGGGTGATACTTACCGATGACGTCGCCGACGATGCGCGCGCTCTTCTTGTACGGCTTGTTGTAGGTGTTGCCCAACTCGTGCATGGCCCACAACACGCGCCGGTGCACCGGTTTTAATCCGTCGCGAATGTCGGGCAACGCGCGGCCGATGATCACCGACATCGCGTAGTCGAGATACGAACGCCGCATCTCGTCTTCGATGTTTATGTGGTTGCGTTCAGAAGTTGTTTCCATCTACTAGCCTTTCCAGTACAATCCGCCACGCAGTCCGGCCCTGTTTAAGAGATAGTGAGCTTGTCTGTCGCGTGTTGTTGGGGAGAAAAACAGGGTGAAGCATTGCTATCAAAAGTAAGCCGTATTTTAGCCTTTTTTCGGGGTGGTTGGCAAACCCAAAAGAGCCGAAAACTCTAATAAAATCAATAGCTTCGTGTAGCACTCCCGACGCGTTTTTTCGACGCTTTAACTCCCGTCGGCTCCCATGAGTGAAGAGCGAAATCAGAAGCGGATTCGTGAGCGACTCGCATTGCATTTACCCGTCCGAGTCGAGGGCCGGGAAACGCGCGATTTTGCCTGGATGGAGATGACGCGACTCAGCGACGTGACGCCTTTCGGCGCGGGTTTCAGTCTCAAACGTCCGACCGAAAAAGGTCGTTTGTTATACATGACCATCCCGATGCCCCGCCAGTTGCGCGTGTTTGATCACGTCGAGGACCAGTATCGAGTTTGGGCCATCGTCAGACACGTGAGAGTGACGACCTCAGCTAAGACAACACTGTTTGACGTAGGGGTCGCTTTTATCGGCAAACGCGCTCCGGCGAGCTACGAAAAAGAACCGTGGAAGCGTTACGAGGTTGCAACCAGCGCCTTTCGACAAGTAACGGATCCGGAAGAGATATTGAAGCCGTTTTCTTCCGCGGACGATCGCGCTTACACAAGGCATCACATCGCCGTCGACATGCGGCTCGAACTGGTGGACAGTAATGGTCAAGTAGCTGAGAGTGAACAGACCGTGACTGAGAACATCAGCAGCAAGGGTGCTACGCTGTTTACGACACTGCAACTCTCGCCAGGACGGTTCATTCGCTTGACGAGCGACCAATACCGGATTACGGCACATGCGGCGATTCGGTCTCAAAGCACGGGGGTCGACGGAGTTCCGAGAATTCACGTCGAGTTCATCGATAGGGAATGGCCGTTGTAAGATAAGACCTCGCGAGCGTGAGCATTTGAGTACGAACGGAACATTTCCGGCCCGGAAACACGACGCGCAGACGCCGTCTGGAAGTCATGTGCTGCCACAGTGGACGCTTGACATCATCCGGCCTGTCGTCGGCGTTTTCAGTCGCATGCTGTTTAATATTGAATTCCGCGGCGTTGAGAACATTCCGCCTGACGGGGGATTGATCATTGCCGCTAATCATCAGACTTACATCGATCCGTTCTGGCTTTCACTTCCGATCAAACGGCCGATACGTTATCTCGCGTGGAGTGCGGCTTTCACCTGGCCCGTCGTGGGAAAGGGTTTGGTGTGGTTGGGTGCGTGGCCACTCGCGCTCGAAGGTAGCGATCCGAAAGCGATTCGACGTTCGTTGCAGTGGTTGCGTGATGGTGGTGCGGTCGTGATTTTTCCGGAAGGTGGGCGTAGTACGTCGACGGGTTCTTTGGAACGGTTTAAGGCGGGCGCGGTGCGACTGGCGCTGGAGGCGGAAGTGCCGATACTGCCCGTTACGATCAAAGGCGGGAATCGCATCTGGCCCAGGGGCTGGAAGTTTCCGCGACTCGGAAAGGTGGTCGTGACCTATCATCCGCTCTACCATGCAGAACAGTGTGCGGATGAAGAGACACGCGCGTGCGCTCGACGTGAGAGCGAGCGCCTGGCGCAGGTAATCGGCTCTGCACTGTAGCCACAAAAAAGCACACTATTGTGCCTTTTTGTGGCTCAGTCCCTGGAGCATTGCGTCGTGGATGAGTCCATTCGAGGCGAGGATTTGCTCGTTGTAGATGTCGAGGGGGCCGTTGCTGAAATTCGTAACCTTGCCACGCGCTTCGTGAATCAAGAGCGCGCCCGCGGCTATGTCCCAGGGACTTAGACCATCCTCCCAGAATCCATCAAACCGCCCACACGCCACGTACGCGAGGTCGAGCGCAGCGGAACCATCACGCCGCACGGCCTGCGCGATCATCGTGAAGTTCGTGAAGTCGCGGGCGAAGTCCGGACGTTCGCGAACGTTGTAAGGAAAACCGGTACACAGCATCGAGCGACTCAGTTCGTCAACTGAAGAGACGCGGATCTTTCGGTCGTTCAGTGTCGCACCCTGACCACGTTCAGCAGCAAACATCTCGTCGCGCATCGGATCGTAAACAACACCGATCTCCAGCTCACCTTTGTGCTCGAGCGCGATCGAAACGCAGAAACACGGGTAACCATGCGCGTAATTCGTCGTGCCATCCAGTGGATCGATGATCCATTTCCAGTCGCTGCGCTTGCCGCCCACCATTACGGTCTCGCCAGATTCCTCGGCGAGAATTCCGTGCTGCGGGTAGTGAGAACGGATCCGCTCGATGATCAGATTTTCAGCGGCGATGTCGGCTTCGGTGACAAGATTGATGTCGCCTTTGTTTGTGACCTTCGCGACTCCGAGACGTTGGACCAGCAGATTGCCGGCGTCGCGCGCGATTTGAGTGGCGAAGTTAAGCACGTGAGGTCCTCGCCTTCACTGGTAGCCGCATCTTTTCCGCGGCGAGTTTCAGGATTTCAACGACCTGCCGGTCCCAGTAGGCCCAGGAATGATCGCCGGGCATTTGTCGAAACTCGTGCGGGATCTTTTTCTCGAACATGAGTGCCGCAAGCTCGCGATTGTAGGGGAAGATCAACGGCGAGTCTTCCGTGCCGCAGTCGAAATAGAAGTACGGCAGAGAGCCAATGCGCGCTGCGGTTAATTTGCCGAGGATCTCGAAAATATCGTTTGCGAGGCGTGTTTCGCTGCCGGCAGGTCCCAGGAGTTTCAACGACTCCTTCCAGGATTCGGGGACTTCTTTTTCGGTCAACTTTGTCACACCAAAAGCGCCGCTCATCGAACCAGCGAAGACGAACGTCGACGGCGATTTCAAGCCGAATTTGATCGCGCCATAACCACCCATCGAAAGGCCCGCAATCGAACGACCATACCGCGCTTCGATCGTGCGATAGCGTTGCTGCACGTCGGGTATCAGCTCGTTGAGAATGTAGCTCTCATACTTGTCTACGTACCAACTGTCGTTGCCTTCGGGCGTTACGACGATCATGCGGTAGCCGGCTGCATAGTCAGCGACGTTCGTGCGCTGCACCCAATCGTTGTAGTGACCAGTTAGCCCATGCAATAGATAAAGAACGGGGTAACGTGTCGTGCGGGATGTGTCGTAATCAGCCGGTAGGATCACATTGTACGGAAGCGTCGTGTTAACGAGCTTGCTCTCAAACCGAACAGTCTCAACTCGACCATGCGCGACCGCTGAAAAGATTAATGAAAGAATGAGGACTATCGAGAGTCTGCTTATGATAGGCATATGTTAGACAGGATTAACAAGATTTTTCAGGATGGACAGGATTGTAAATCATGAAAAATCCTGTAAATCCTGTCCAACCTAATCTGATAACAGCGGGATCTTAATCTCCCTCGAGCGCGCAGTCTCCTCCGCTTCTTCATAACCCGCGTCGACGTGCCGTGCGACGCCGAGACCAGGATCGTTCGTCAGCACGCGATTCAGACGTTTCGCTGCTTCTGCCGTACCATCTGCCACGGATACCTGCCCGGCGTGCAGCGAATACCCAATCCCGACACCACCACCATGATGAAACGAAACCCAACTCGCACCGCTCGCCGTGTTTAGCAACGCATTCAGGATGGGCCAATCCGCCACGGCATCCGATCCGTCTTTCATCGCTTCTGTTTCACGAAAGGGTGACGCCACAGAACCGGTATCGAGATGATCGCGACCAATCGCTATCGGCGCCTTCAGATCGCCACGTTTGACGAGGTCGTTGATCGCCTCGCCCATCTCAGCGCGCTCACCATAGCCGAGCCAGCAGATACGCGCCGGCAGTCCCTGAAAGTGAACGCGATCGCGCGCGAGCCGCAACCAGCGATTCAACGTGCGATCCTCGGGAAACATCTCGAGCGCGAGATCATCTGTCTTGCGAATGTCTTCCGGATCGCCTGAAAGTGCGACCCAGCGAAACGGCCCCTTGCCTTCGCAAAAGAGCGGTCGAATGTATTCCGGAACAAACCCGGGTATCTCAAACGCATCCTCGCAACCAGCATCAAGCGCCTGCTTGCGAATATTGTTACCGTAATCAAACGCGACCGCACCCGAGCGCTTCAGCGCCAGCATCGCCTCGACGTGCACGGCCATCGACGCCTTTGATTGTTCGACATATGCCGCCGGATCTTTTTCACGAAGCTTGGCGGCCTCGTCGAGCGTAAGACCTTTCGGGACATATCCATTCAACGGATCGTGTGCACTCGTTTGATCCGTAACCGCATCGACGTGGACTCCACGTCTCACGAGTTCCGGCAACACCTCAGCGCAGTTGCCTACGAGCCCAACCGAAACGGCTCGTTTCTGTTCGCGCGCGTCTTCACAAATATCGAGCGCCTCGTCGAGCGTCATGGCAATGCGATCGCAGTAACCCGTGCGCACGCGCCGCTCAATGCGTACCGGATCGACGTCGATCCCGAGAAACACTGCCGCGTTGAGAGTCGCGGCCAACGGCTGCGCGCCGCCCATGCCACCCATCCCGCCCGACACGACAAGCCTTCCCGAAAGATCGCCACCGAAATGTCTGTCAGCCATCGCAGCGAACGTTTCAAACGTCCCCTGAACGATGCCCTGCGTGCCGATGTAGATCCAACTACCCGCGGTCATCTGCCCGTACATCATCAGACCGCGGCGTTCGAGCTCGTGAAAGTGTTCCCAGTTGGCCCACGCGCCGACAAGATTTGAATTCGCGATCAAAACACGCGGCGCATGTTCGTGAGTGCGAAAGACGGCGACTGGTTTTCCTGACTGGACCAGCAACGTTTCGTCATTCTCGAGCTCCCGCAACTCGCGTACGATCGCGTCGAAACTGGCCCAGTTGCGCGCGGCCTTGCCCGCGCCGCCGTAGACGATCAGCTCGTCGGGCCGCTCGGCGACGTCGGGATCGAGATTGTTCATCAGGCAACGAAGCGCCGCTTCCTGATGCCATCCCTTGCAATTCAACTGCGCGCCACGTGGCGCATGAACTGTGCGGTGGTCCATCGCCACTATTCCATCGAATTCCAAAGATTACGAAACCAGCGCGCAGTATCGGTTTCCGTTAGTTTTTCCAACTCACCTGAATCGAGCCACGTGCCGGCGCACTTGTCGCAACTATCAATCGCGACGTTTTCAATCATGACTTCTTTCAGAATCCCGTCACACCGCGGACACTTCATCGACGACGTGCCCGCCTCTTTCGCCTGTGCCGCGAACCTGATTTTCGCGCGCAGTTTCTCGATTGCTTCCTGGTTTTTCCGGTGAAAATACTCTTCCTCGAGACCTTTCCTGCGCTCGTCCATTCCGTTCGACATTAAATGTGCTCCTTATTCACAGATTACACAGCATCAAACTCGCCTCGCCTGATCGCCGCCGTCAGTTTCTCGATATCGCCCGACATCGGACGATCCTGCGTCAATGGCGGCACGAGTTTGCGAACAATCTCGTATGCCTGCTTCACACCGCGTCCCGGTGCGAGCGGTGCGTGACTTTCGAGTGCCTGTGCCGCCGTCACCAGTTCAATCGCGGTCGTCAGCTCGGCGAGATTTACGATCGATCTCAGCTTGGTCGCCGACGTCATTCCCATCGAAACGTGATCTTCCTTTCCACCGTCGGTCGGAACGTTGTCGATACACGCCGGATGGGCCAATATCTTTGCCTCATTCAGAAGCGCGACGGCGGTGACTTGCAGCATCATGAATCCCGACGAAATGCCCGGCTGCGCGGTTAGAAACGGCGGCAGTCCCTCGTTTGAATCGGGATTTACCAACCGGTCGATGCGCCGCTCACTGATACTCATCAAGTCTGTCAAAGCGATTGCGGCGTAGTCAAAAACAAGTGCGAGCGGTGCGCCATGAAAGTTTCCGCCGGATAACACTTCGCCCGTGTCCGCAAAAACTAAAGGATTGTCTGTCGCACTGCCGCTCTCAATTTCCACGACTTGCCTGGCGTGGCTCAGCGACGTTCGAACGGCGCCGTGAACCTGCGGCATGCAGCGCAAACTGTACGCGTCCTGCACGCGCGGATCGTTTTCGAGATGCGACTGGCGGATCTGGCTATCGCGCATGAGCTCGCGCAGATGCGCCGCAACTGCTAATTGACCGGGGTGCGGGCGGGCAGCGTGAATGCGCTCGTCGAAAGCCACTGGCGTGCCTTTCAGCGCTTCGAGTGCCATCGCACCTGCGACGTCAGCTAATTTCACGACTCGTTCGGCGCGATGAAGCGCGAGCGCGCCGACGGCGCCCATGGCTTGAGTTCCGTTCAGGAGCGCCAGTCCTTCTTTCACTTCCAGGTGAAGCGCTTGAATTCCTGCGCGTTCGAGCCCGGCGGCTGCTGCGAGGCGCTCGCCTTTATAAAACACTTCGCCTTCGCCGATCGCGGCCAACGCCAAATGTGCCAGCGGCGCTAAATCGCCACTCGCGCCCACGCTGCCTTTTTCAGGAATGACAGGCGTCACGCCTTTCTCGAGCATCGCGATCAACGTGTCGATCACTAACGCTCGTGCACCACTGAATCCCGACGCGAGCACGTTAGCGCGCAACAGCAACATCGCGCGCGCTTCGTCTTCAGGCAACGGCGCACCCAAACCGACCGAGTGGCTGCGCACGAGATTTAGTTGCAACTGCACCAGGTCAGACTTATCGATTCGCACGTCTGACAGTTTTCCGAAACCCGTGTTCACTCCGTAAACCGTGCGGCCCTCAGTGACGATGTCTTCGACTACGCGGCATGCTTTTTCGACGCGTGCGCGCGCTTCATCGGCGAGAACTACCTGTTCCCGGCCTTTGGCGACATCTGTGATCTGCTCGAGAGTTAGCTGTGCACCATTAAGCTGAAGCATATGAAATTAGCCACAGATTACACTGATCTATACTGAACCAGTTTGCTGGATCTGCATAAATCTGTGAAATCTGTGGCCAAATCACCGAACGCCCGCATGTTTCTCAGGCGTTTCGGAGATGTCGATCTTCTTGAATTCCTGCGTTGTGTCGCGGCTGCGAACGCGCTGGCGCGCGCGTTTCGCACGGACCGTGGTTCGTCTTGTGGTTGCGGTGGTCCAGTTCGTCATTCGTTTCAACGGTCGTAACGAAAACTCGTGCTTCGGCAAAACTTCACCAGTGGCTTCGCGCAGTCGCACAGTCCCGATTGCAAAAACAAACACCGCGGCATTGAAAATTATTCCGACTAAAAACACGATCCAACCAGGTACGATTCCGACCGTGGCGCGCTCGATAAAAGCGTCAAAGTCGCGCGCCGGCAACGGCGACAGGTAAACTTTCAGATTCCAACTCAACGCCAGCAGCGCGAAGATCCACAAATAGTTGCGGCGCAAACGACGACCCACCGCCTCCCATTCCGTGATCGTGAAATGCGGCGTCGTGAGATCGTCCGCGAGATGTTCTGCCCACGCTTCGTCAACAGGCCGGTTATCCGGCTTCAGTATGTTTGCGAAATAGCCTGTTTCCAGAATTCGCACGCGGCTGGACCAGATCTCGTAATAACGATACCGGCGTGCTTCCATCAGGAGGAAGATGGCGACGAGTATCGAGTTGATCGGAATCACAAAATGCGGATTGTTCGGAGAGCTGAAGACGAACGA
>Ga0105237_10003440_pt1 | contig 18793 bp, 23 predicted proteins | sample KBSC24metaG_FD_81520 | JGI IMG/M metagenome (GOLD analysis project Ga0105237, IMG submission 81520) | Corn rhizosphere microbial communities from Kellogg Biological Station, Michigan, USA - KBS C2-4 metaG | ecosystem: Host-associated > Plants > Roots > Rhizosphere > Soil | place: Michigan, USA... | reverse complement strand
TAAGTACATCGCTGCAACTCGTTGTTGCACATGCACGAAGATCCTGTTAGTGTAATCACAACGCCGCAAACCTCCGCGGCACAGACGAAAGAGATGAAGAGATGAAGGATCTGACCCAGGTCAACGGCCTCAAGGTCGAGTCGCGCGAGTCGGCGACGATGGACGCCCCGGGTGGTGACGGCTCGAAGCTCGTCGTTAAGTCCGTCGACGTCCTCCTGCTGGAGGACGGCCGGATCATCTATCAGTGCGTGCACAAGAACGACGCCAACTGCGAATACACGGCCGAGAACGTCAAGTCCGTCACCGCGCATCAGCGAAAGCACGGTGACGCCAAGATCGCCCGTGAGGCACTGGCCACCGCGGCCGCACTCGAGAGGGAGCTCGCCGAGCGTGTCGCGCGACGCAGCGAGGGCAGTAAGCGCGGCGCACTGACGCGTCGGAAGGCCGGCACCGTCGCCACCCCCGCCGAGGTCAGCCAGACACGTGGCCTGCACATCGGTGATGAGGAGCTCGCCAAGATGGGCCAGAAGGTCATCACCGCGTACAACGCACTGCGGACCGCCGAGGACGAGTTCCAGAACGTCCTGATCGGGTACATGCGTGCGGCGCAGGTCGCGACCGAGCGTCCCGCCTTCGACCCGGTGATCGCCGCGAAGGCGAAGAAGTGGGACGCATACCTCGAGTTCCAGAACCTCATCAACGAGAAGTAACGCGCATCTCCTGGTACAATAGTCATGTAAGAGAATGAGCCGGTCGGCGACGGTGTCGACTCACCGTCGTCGGCCCTCCTTCCAGACAGAGGACAGAGTGATGAAGCGTAGGATCCTCACGGCGGGTCTCACCGCCGTACTACTCGCGCTCAGCGCCGCGAAGTGTGACACCTCGGCACCGACGCAACCCGGCCACAACCCCGGGAACGAGGCACCTCACGCCGACCCGGTCTTCACGATGAAGACGTGGGTTCCCGACAAGTGCTCGCCCTACACCGTGACGATCGACATCAAGGGTGGCGTCGGACTCGTCGCTGAGCCGACGATCCACGTCGCCGCGGGTAACTGGCACAAGGACATCAGCTACCGCAGTGGGAAGGTGCTCACCGTCTCGCTCGGCCTGACGATGTCCAAGGCCGGGTGCTTCGACGCGTACTGCCTCATCGACGACGGCCCAGGCAACCAGAGTAAGCGCACCCTGTCCACGGGCGTTCCCAACACCACGTGTCAACTCAACACCAAGCGGTAGGAGGACGAGACGTGAAACTGCGACGACGCATCACCGCGATCGCACTGGTGCTCGCACTCCCACTGGTGGGTGCCGGTAGCTGTGACAAGCGCGAGGACGGCACCACGCCCTCTCACGCCGATCCCACTAAGGACAGCCGGCCCGGCTGCCCAGACATCGACTTCCGTGCAGACTACGAGCGCTGCTTCTCGATGCAGACGTTCGTCGAGTCTCGGCTCGGTCCGTACGACGTGTACCTCAAGATCGAGGGTGGCGTCGGCGCGTATCCCGCACACATCCCGGTCGCCGCGGGTGGCTGGAAGCACTCCATCGTGTATCACACCGGCTCTAAGCTCACGGTGACGCTTAAGCTCACGTACGAGGGTGCGCCGAGCAGTGATGGATTCTGCTCCATCACCGACGGCGCACAGTCCACCGGATCCATCCGCCTCAAGTCGATCCGCGCGCAGGGTGGGTCGCCGTACGAGGCAGTGTGCACCCTCACCACGCACCAGTAGGCATTACCGGGGCGGCTAGCTCGCAACGCGATGGGGTTCCTAGGGAACGGCCTTACCCACCGACAGCCAGGGTGCAAATCCGGGCTCGCCCACTTGCTATGATATCGATAAATGATGAAGGGACGCACCGTGAACTCTCTCGATCAACTCTGCTTCATCGCCGCGCCATGTGTCGTCATTCTCGCCGGCCTCCTGCTCGTCCTCATCTCGCAGATCACCAAGCCGGACCCGTATGTGCCACCGAACGCGCCGCGTCACTCGGTTGAAACGTCGACCGCCATCGAGTTCAACACCGAGGTCTACGAGGGAACCATTGACACGCTCGAGAGCTACGTCCAGGTGGGTCGGCGTGGTCGATACTCGGCGGCGCGTAGCATGCCCGTAGCGGAGGACTGGAGGCCCTACATCGGCGACCTGCGCGTCACCATCCTGCTTGAGCGGACGGCCGAGTACCTCTTCGTTCGGCAGCCTGTGCAGCAGCTCACCGATCCATACGAGCGCGCCCAGTGGGCGACATAGCTCGCGACGATCAGTTAGGATGTCATCATGGACCCGCTGTACGAGAATGAGTCGAACCTGTTCCTCGGTCCGAGGGGTCGCTTCTCGCGGTACTTCGAGCCGCTCATCATCGTGTATGTGCTCTTCTGGCCGATCGCGGTGTGGATCGGATCGCTGTGACCATTATCGTCATCAGCGAAGTGATCGTACTGATTCTTCTCGCACTTGGCGTGTATCTTCTCTGGAAGAATCGGAGAGATCTATGACCATCATCGTCGTTGAGGGACCCGACCTCGCCGGCAAGACCACGCTCGTGCAGAACCTCGTCGCAAACCTGATGAACGTCGAGATGCTGCGACAGGGTCCACCACCCAGTGGTGTCGACATCCTCGAGCACTACCTCCGTCCCATCCAGGACTGGTGCTACGAGCCGATGATCATTCGTCCCGACTGGCTCATCCTCGATCGCTGGCACGTCGGCGAGTTGATCTACGGACCACTCCTCCGAGGCAAGAGTCTCCTCACTGGACAGCAAGCGGACTACATTGACATGGTGCTCCAGACGTTTGGCTGCAACTTCACGTACGTGACGCAGCCGCCATCAATCCTGCAGGAGCGATGGGACCAACGTGGCGACGGTCTGATCAAGCGCGAGTGGCTCGCGGACATCTACCACGATTACGCACATTGGATGGGACCACGTACCCACTGGGCTGTACACAACACGTACGAGGTTCTCTGCCGCGTGAAGCCGGTACCGATGGCCGGTCCATACATCGGCCCTGCGAAACCCAAGGTGTTGCTCCTCGGTGATGAGCGCAACGATCCACGCTTCATCTTCCCGTTCGTTCCCGCTCGAGCCACATCCGGTCACTGGCTCATGGGTGCGTTGCGTGAGGCCGATGTGAACCACATGGATGTTGGGATCATTAATGCGTGTGAATTCGACTTTGATGATCTGTACTTTCAGTGGCGACAGCTTGGACGACCTCCCGTCATCACACTTGGCCGCAACGCCGAGAGGGCTTGGCAGTCAAATGGCATCGCTCCCGAGTCACATTACCTTCACCACCCGCAGTACGAACGGAGGTTTCACTACACCGCGATGAAGCGATACGGACAGAAGATCAATGATGTGATGAACAATGGGTGACGAGTACAATCGTGCTGAGGCAGAGGCATATGGTCTTGGTTACGCCATGAATGTGCCGCGTGGTGGCTATAGTGACACACAAGGCATGTATAACTTTCTCAACCCGACACCGCCGTCGGTTCGTGAGGCAAGACGTCTCGTCGAAAAGTTTGACGAGAACTTCCCGCAAGTCAAGGAGATGGGACAAAAGATGAGGACGAACGAGGACCTGATCACCGAGGCGGAGAACCTGCGGCAGCAGGCGGAGCGGCTGGAGGAGATCGCCGCGCAGCGTGAGCGGTACGGCGAGGATCCGTTCCGCAACGGCACCGTGTTGAAGGTCGACATGAAGTACCGCACGGGCAACCGCTCGTACGCCTACGCGGTCATCAAGGTCGGCGGCAAGTTCTACCTGAGCGGCCGGATGAGCGGCCCGAGCACGATGGATCTGAACGTCATCACGACGGCAGATCACTCCCGCGGCTACACATGGGAGCAGTTCGTCGCGTGGCTGGCCCAGGGCGACGCGACCGTGTGGCAGGCCAGCGGGCTGAAGCAGGTACTGTAATCACATGAGTGAGATCGTACTCCACAGCATGGCGGAGTACCCGCAGGTGCTCCGGCGCGTCATCCAGCATGGAGAGCGCCGGAGCCCCCGTGGCTTAGCCACGTTTGACCTCGGGTTCACCACCATCGTCGTTCTCGACCCTCGCGGCGGCATGCCGCTCGGGTTGGGCCGCAAGCTTAACCCGGCGATCGGTGCCGTCGAGGCGGTGCAGCTGATCGCCGGCGTTAGTGACCCCCAGCTCGTCCTGAGGCTTGCTCCGCAGTTCGGGCAGTATTCCGATCCAGCGGAGTTCAACCCACGTGAGCGGATGTTCTGGGGTGCGTACGGTGAGCGCATCAAGATGCAGGCGTACCTCGCGATCAGGAAGCTGACCGCCGATCCGAACTCACGGCAGGCGATCATCACCCTCTGGGATCCGTGGCTCGACAACGTCGAGGGCAAGCACGACTACCCGTGCACCGTCGCGCTGCACTTCTACCTGCGTGACGGACTCGTCGACATGAACGTGATCATGCGTTCCAACGACGCGTGGCTCGGCCTTCCGTACGATGTCTTTCAGTTCACGCAGCTGCAGTCATCAGTGGCCATGGCGCTCAAGACGCAGCCGGGCATGTACCGACACACCGCACTGTCGCTTCACCTATATGAGCGTGACTGTCCCGCGGCGGCCGATCTCGTTGACGGCTGGAAGAACGACGTCAACGCTCGAGTTGCGGCGCGAGAGATCTTCCAACCCATCGGCATTGGTCACCCGGGCCAGTCGTTTGGTGACATCATGCTTCGTGCACGCGCGTTGATCGACAACACCGAGATCACCGAAGAGACGAAGAGCGAGGAGTGGTACCGTGCTCGACTCCACCCGTCCGACGTGGGATGACACCTGGCTCGAGGTCGCGCGCGTGATCGCCAAGCGCTCATTGTGCGAGCGTGACCAGGTCGGCGCGGTGATCGTCACGCGAGACAACCGCATCGTCGCCACGGGGTACAACGGACCACCCAGCGGGTTCAAGCACGACGGTGCCGGTTGCTCGTCATGGTGCACACGTGCGATGTACACTGTGAATCACCTGTACGACACGTCGTACGTTCCCGAGCGTGACTACTCCGACTGCCCATCACTCCACGCCGAGGCCAACGCGCTCTCTGTGTGTGACCGAAGCGTTCGCGTTGGTGGTACGATCTACGTCACGGGAGGCATGTGCTTCCCATGCGCAAAGCTCGTCGCAAATTCTGGTCTCGTACAGGTCGTCATCGACGAGGCAGCCAGACCCGCGGAGCATCGCAACAGCGAGAACTCATACCGATTCCTCGAGAGTTGTGGGTTGACCGTTGTCACTGGATGATGTCGAGCTTCGTCTCGTCGACTCCGTCGATGAGGCATTCGCCCTCATGCGCTGGCTCGGCACTCGCCGACCAGACAACGTGCTCGGTGTCGACATCGAGTCGGAGGGACTAGAGCAACGCAAGCACAAGGTGCGTCTCGTCCAGGTAGGCGATGAGAACACCGGCTGGGCCATTCCCTGGGAGGACTGGGGTGGCGTCGTACGAGAGGTGGTTCGAAAGTGGGACGGCTGGTGGGTAGGACACAACTTTGTCAGCTTTGACTGGCGATTTCTTCACCGTGTTGGGGTGGATCTACCTCCTGATCGGCTCCACGACACTCGTCCTATGGCGCATATTCTCAACCCGATCGGATCAACCGCGCTCAAGACGCTCGCCTCGAAGTACGTCGACTCACGAGCGGCGGCGATGCAGGACGAGCTCGACAATGCGATCGGCAAGTCGGGTGGTTGGACATGGGCGACTGTGCCGATTGACTTCGGCCCGTACTGGTCGTACGGTGCGCTCGATCCGGTCATCACGAAGCGTCTCTTCATGCACCACAAGGAGGCAGTCGAGCGAGACGGATCCTGGAAGGGATACGAGGTCGAAGTCGCCGCATCATGGGTGACCCAGCGCATGGAGGAGAACGGCGCACACATCGACCGCGCGTACGCCGCCGAGTATCTTAAGAAGTACGAGGAGTACTGCACGCGAGTTACTCAGTGGGTTCAGGACAACTACCACATCTCGCCAGGCGCCGATCTCGCCGTTATCGGAATTCTTCAGCGTGAGGGCTTTGACTTCGTCAAGCGAACGAAGGGCGGACGACCGGCACTCGATAAGGAGGTTCTCGCCAACATCGACCATCCACTCGCCGAGGCCGTGCTCTCACGTCGTCAACTTCAAAAGATCGCCTCGACGTACCTGAGCCACATCGTCGAGGAGGCCGATGCCGACGACCTCATGCATCCCAGCATCAACCCACTGGGTGCTCGAACCAGTCGGATGTCGATGTCCAAACCGAACCTGCAGAACCTCCCTCGGGCATCGGAATCCAACCCCGCGGCGACAACTGTACGGAACTGCTACACCACCCGCTACGGAGGCGACGGCCGTCTCGTCTTCTGCGACTTCGACCAGATCGAGATGCGTGGCCTGGCACACATGTCGCAGGACCAGGGACTTCGCGACGCCTTCCTCTCGCCGGACGACTTCTTCATCGTCCTAGCACGGAGCGTGTTTGCCGATGCAACAATCACGAGCAAGAAGGATCCTCGTCGCCAGGTCGTCAAGAACGTGGGTTACGGTAAGATCTACGGTGCGGGTATCGCCAAGCTCGCTCTCACTGCTCGTATTTCTGAGGAGCAGGCGGCGGCAGCCATGCACGCCTTCGACGCCGCCTATCCCGGTGTTCGTGCGTTCCAAAACCGCGTCCAGCGCACGGCACTTCAGCGCAAGGCTGACGAAGGAGTGGGATACGTTCGATCTCCGCTCACTCAGCGGCGTCACCCTTCAGACCCAGGCAAGGAGTACGCGCTCGTCAACTACCTTGTGCAGGGTCTCGCGGCGGAGATGTTTAAGATGAAGCTCGTTGAGCTCGACAACGCGGGACTTGGTCCATACATGATTCTCGCGGTGCATGACGAGGTGATCCTCGACGTTCCCAATGATGAGTACGAGGATGTCATCGCAACACTACGTGACGTGATGAATGATGATAAGATGCTCTCGGTGCCGGTGACCGCCGGCATCGCATATGGCGAGCGATGGGGGAAGAAGATCGATGTCAACTGATCCGTTTCACGTGGTGGCCCTGGACACCGGACTCATGACGGGTGTGTGCATCGTCACCATCTCGTCGGTGGCCGGTGTGACGCACAGTTCGAACGAGATGTCGTGGCTCAACGCCGTCGCGTACGCAGAGCGATGGGCCAAGGAAGGCGCGGGCAACGGCAGCGTTTCACTGTGTTGGGAGCGCTTCGACACGCCACCCGGTAAGCGTGTTCTCACCGCGCAGCCGGATGCGCAGAAGGCCAATGGCGCGCTCGAATATGTTGCCACGCAGTGTGGGGTAACCTTTCGGCAACAGTCCAGGGGCGACGCCAAGAAGGTTGGCTCTGACGCGGTGTTGCGTCGGCTCGGTTGGTATATAAAGACGAAGGACGGCCACGCCAACGACGCATCTCGTCAGGCGGCGTACTTCCTCCACCAACATCACCCAGAGTTGTGGCTAAACATGCTCGACCGAGTACAATAGCTTTTAAGAAACCGACGAACGACGGAGGACGAACGAAATGTGGATCATCACGGTAAAGCTATCACGTAATCCTAATCATGATCCACATAATAAGAAGACGGGTGCGTGCTCTGTGAGCGAGTACTGCACCGATGTGACCGGCGAGCATCACAGCTTCCTCGTCACGACAGAGTCAGAACTTGAACTCACTAAGGTGACATACAAGCACATCACGCGAATTGAGCGTGTTTAATGCCGCACGTTGAGATCCACGAAGACGCCATTCGCGTCGATACGTCGTGGAACGAGAAGGAACTCGTCAAGGCCATTCCTGGCTCACGCTGGAAGGCCGACGACAAGATGTGGACCGTTCCGCTCACGATGGTCGCATGTTCACAGCTTAAGGGTCAGTTTCCCAAGACGCTCGAGGTTGGGCCGCTTCTCACCCAGTGGGTGTGGGACCAGTATAACACCCGCGTGAAGCCATCTCTTGAGCTGCGTGAGCAGTTCACAGGTGACCGATTCCGAAGCATGGATGATCGGCTCTACGACTTCCAGCGTTTCGGCGTGGCGTGGCTCGTCAAGGCCGGCAGTGGTCTTCTTGGTGATGAAATGGGCACCGGTAAGACCATTCAAGTGCTCTCCGCAATGAACTTTCTGGATGAAGATGATAACGACGCGGTACTTCCCGCGCTCGTGATCGCTCCCAACTCCGTGAAGGCCAACTGGGCGAAGGAGGCAGCCACGTGGTTGCCACAGGCGACTCCGTACGTGCTCACTGGGACAGCTACCGCAAAGGCGAAACTGATCGCCGCCGCTGCGAAGGACCCAACTGCGTTGGTCATCACGAACTTCGAGTCGACGCACAGGTTGAGCCGTCTCAGCGGGTATGGCTCAATCCGCCTCATCCGGTGCGTGACATGTGATAAGACGTATGGTGTGCCGGGTATCAAGCCGGCGCAGTGCGATGTACATCCACGTCCGCTCAACGACATACCGTTCCGGACGGTGGTCGTTGACGAGGCGCACCGCATCAAGGATCCAAAGGCTAAGCAGACACGTGCCACATGGGCCCTGGGCAGTGGCGCATCGGTGCAGCGTCGCTGGGCTCTTACTGGGACTCCCCTGGCGAATGATCCGAGTGATCTCTGGTCGATCATGCACTTCGTGGCTCCGGACGAATATCCAACGAAGTCCAAGTTCGTAGACCTCTACTGCCTCCTGGCGTGGAACGTGCACGGCGGCATGGACGTCGTCGGCATCAACCCCGAGCGCCGTGACGAGTTCTACAAGATCTTCGACCCGCGCTTTCGTCGCATGCCCAAGGCACTCGTCCTGCAGCAGCTGCCACCGAAGATTCGCCAGACACGTCTCGTCGAGATGACGCCGAAGCAGAGGAAGGCGTACGATGAGGTTCAATCACGACTCGCGACCCGACTGGCGGACGGGAGTATTCTGGTTGCGAAGTCTGACTTGTCTGCGCAGATCCGCCTCCTGCAGCTGGCCTCTTCGTACTGCATCGTCGACTACCATGACGCACCTGATGACCCGACTCAGTGGACTGTCGAGTTGGCGGAGCCCAGCCCCAAGCTCGATGAGTTTATGGCGGTACTGGATGAACTTGGAGACCGTCCAGTCGTGGTTGCTGCCGAGCAACGTCGCCTCATTGAGCTGGCCGCCGCGCGACTTGACAAGACCCAGATCTCTTACGGGCTTATTACCGGTCAAGTCGACGCCTATGAGCGACAGCGAGCTTTGGAGCAGTTTCAGGCAGGACGACTTCGATGCCTACTATTCACTCTTAAGGCGGGCGGTACTGGACTTACCATGACCGCGGCAGACACGATGATCCGACTGCAGCGCTCGTGGTCCATGATCGACAATAAGCAAGGTGAGGACCGCGTCCACCGCATCGGCTCCGAGATTCACGAGGCGATCAACATCATCGACATCGTGACCGAGGGCACCGTCGAGGAGGCACAGGTCACTCGCCTGTACGAGAAGTCGATGAGACTCGACGAGATCACCCGCGACCGCGCGACGCTTCTCAAGGCCGGCCGGTCCATCGTCCACCTGGATGACGAGGAGAACAAGATCATGAACTCGTTCCTGGGGGAGGCATGATAGATGGTCCTTCAACCGTCGTGGATCCATTCGCTCACTATGAAGATCGCAAAAAGCAGATCACTCTTCGTCACGATGCGCGACTCATCTCGCACTCGGAGATCGCAACGTTCAAGCGATGTCGTCGAAAGTGGTGGCTTGCTTGGTACCGCGGACTCCGACTCGCCAAAGAGTCACCCACGGGGGTCCGCGCCGTGGGTGACCGCGTTCACCGAGCACTTGCCCGGTGGTACGTTCCACCCGGACACGATCGTGTCGACCCACGAACCGCCCTCGAGCAGCTGATCGAGAGTGATACGAAGGTCGTCATCGAGAAGTTCAAGAATGACGACGCACTCGCCGGCATTCTGCTCGACATGAAGAAGGACGACGATCTCGAGCGAGCCATGATCGCCGGTTACGCACAGTGGCTCGAGGAGACGGGAGCTGACGCAGACTATGAGGTACTTGCCTCCGAGACGTATCAAGACGCACTTCTCCCAGGTGTCGTGGGCCGTGGGAGTCTCCCTGTTTACGTCATTGCTAAGCTGGATGCGAAGGTGCGTCGACGCTCTGACGGTGTCCTTCGCTTTGTTGACCACAAGACTGTCGCAGATTTTTCCTCTAAGACCATGCTTCTCGCCATCGACGAGCAGATGCTCTGGTACGACCTGATCGAGATCCTGACGAACACACCGCAGGGTGAGCGATCGGGCGGCGCGATCTACAACATGCTTCGCCGCGTAAAGCGCACGGTGAAGGCTAAGCCACCGTTCTACCAGCGAGAGGAGGTGCTCCACAATCGTCACCAGATCGAGTCCTTTTATCACCAGCTCTGGGGAACCGTTCGTGATCTTCTTGAGCTCGAGCGACGACTCGATGGGGGAGCACATCATCAAGGTGTGGCTTATCCAAACCCACTGGGCGACTGCACCTGGTCTTGCGACTACCGCGCGGTCTGCCCACTCTTCAACGACGGCTCCCGCGCTGAGGCTATGATTGATCGGTTCTACGTCGCGGGAGATCCGCTCTCGTACTACTACCAGGATGAGGTGATGAAGTGACTTGGCCCCAGGCGGTGTCGATCAGCGTGATTGCACTTTCAACCGCACTCACGCTGACGGCGATCTTTGGTAAGAAGGACAAGAGTGACAAGTAAGACACTTGAGACCGTGTCCATTCTCGTCCACGCCGCGGCAAAGGTGGGTAAGTCAACACTGTCGTCGACGGCACCTGTGCCACTCCTTGTGCTCGATGCCGAGGGTGGCTGGAAGTTCATCAAGGCGCGGAAGAAGCAGTGGGACCCGATGACTGAGGGCATTCCGCGCTACGACGGTACGTGGGATGTATGTGTCGTCACCATCACCCAGTGGGCACAGGTCGATCGCGTCTACCAGTTCCTCACACAACGAGAACACGACTTCGTCTCGGTGGCCATCGACTCGATCACCGAGATCCAGCGACGGCTCAAGCAGAACCTCAAGGGCACGGACTCGATGCAGATCCAGGACTGGGGGCAGTTGCTCACCAAGATGGACAGCACGATTCGCGCCTTCCGGGATCTCACACTGCTTCCAGGTCCCGTCCGGTGCGTTGTTATGATCGCTGAGACGCGCGAGGACAAGGGCAAGTGGCGCCCGTACATGCAGGGGCAGATCGGTGTGTCACTGCCGTACCTCGTCGACATCTGTGGGTATCTCTACGTCGCGCCCAAGCTCGACGAGAACGGGCAACCCACGCAGAACGTTCGCAAGCTGTGGATCGGACCGCACCCGCAGTTCGAGTCCGGCGAGCGTGTGCAGGGAGTCCTCGGCCAGGAGGTCGAGGAACCAAACATCGACGCGATGATGAAGAAGATCTTCGCGAACATCAAGATGGAGGAGAACGAATGACGGGAACGTCATGGGCCGACCTGATGAAGAACGCGAAGATCGCGTCTCAGCCGGTCACCGAGGGTGAGCACCCCGTTCGCATCACGGACGCGCAGGCCGTGCAGGCATCGACCGGCAAGCCGATGATCAAGATCACGGCGGAGATCCTCGAGGGTCCGGACGCCAAGCGCAAGGTGTACGGTCAGCAGGTGCTCAGCGAGGACAACGGCATGGCGCTCGCCATCTTCTTCCGCACCATGGAGGCGATCGGTCTCGACGACGCGTTCTTCTCGCATGAGCCGTCGATGGGACAGGTGGCCAGCAACCTCATCGGTCGCCAGGCACGCGTCGTCATCAAGCACCGCGAGTGGAACGGCGCAACTCGTTCCGAGATCGATCGCTGGCTGCCGAGCCTCGGCGGTGGCCTGGCCGGCGGTCCGATCGCTCCGGGCACCGTGGTCGGTCCCGCCGGACCGCCGCTGCCGACCGCCAATTCGTCCCTGCCCACGCAGCCGGCGACGCCTACCGTACCGACCAGCCAGCCCGGTCCGGTCGCCCCGACGGATGCGCCGCCGGCCCTGCCGATCTAACGAATGAACGTGGTATAGTAAGTACGAGGGCGCTCGGGCTTGTCGCTAGCTTGCCCGGGCGCCCTCTTCCATGATGAAAGGACGAATGATGCCGAAGCAGACTGAGTACATCACGTTCGCTGAGATCCTACGTGATCGTCGCATCTCGCTCGGTCTCACACAGCGAGAACTTGGCGAGGCGATAGGTTGTGGCCAGTCGCAGATCTCAGAATACGAAACGGGTACGGTGCAACCAACGCTTCCGTTGTTCATAGTCTGGGCATACGCACTTAACTTCAACATCACATTGGAGAACGTCAAGTGACGCGAGTCGCGCTCATCACCACGACCATCAACGTACCCAGAGTGCTCACCCAGTGGGCAAGTCGCGGGATGACCAAGGACGACATCATCATCATCGCCGGCGATCAGAAGTCGCCGCATGCCGAGATCGAGGCTGTCCTCAGCGACATCTGGCGCGACTTTTACGTCAACGGCATGTACATCCATCCCATCGCGCAGGAGACCCGGTGGGGTGCGCTGTCCAACGCCATCGGCTGGAACTGCATCCAGCGCCGCAACATCGCGCTGCTCGAGGCAATGAAGTTCCAACCTGAATACATCCTCACGATCGATGACGACAACTTCCCGACGTCATCGTGGCAGGTCGAGCAGCTCATCGAGCGGATGAACGGCACCGACGACATGTCAAAGGTGCTCTCGACGAACACAGGATGGTACAACCCGGGACGTCAGTGCCTCACAGACGACATGCGCAACGTGATCCACCGTGGCTTCCCACTGAGTCGCTGGCACGAGAAGCCGTTCTACACGTATGACATGAAACGGCCGCCCGTCGGCGTCGCGGCGATGCTGTGGACCGGCGACCCGGACATCGACGCGGTGACGCGCATCGCGAGCCGGCCGAATGTGATGCGCGTGACGGAGGACGTCATCGTGCGGCCCGGCACGTGGGGACCGTTCAACACACAGGCGACCATGATCCGCGGCGATCTCGCACCCGCGATGTTCATGTTTCCTCACGTCGGTCGGTATGACGACATCTGGGCCAGCTACGTGTACCGCAAGGTCGCCGATAAACGTGGCTACGGTGCGTTCTACGGTCGTCCGGCGGTGCACCAGGATCGCAACGAGCATGATCTCGTGAGGGACCTCGAGCAGGAGATCTTTGGCATGCGCTACAACGAGCGTGTCATTGAGATCATCAAGAGCATTGAACTCACAAAAGATGAGAGTGTGATTGGTGACGTATTGGACATCTTCGCCGCACTCTCCCTCGGCAACTTCCTGCCGGCAAAGACGGTTCACGCGATGGACTGCTGGATCGCAGATGTGGAGAAGATCCGTGGGTAAGTTGGTCGGATATGGAAAACTAGGACGTTCGATGCCATTGACACTGGAAGGATGTGGAAACCTCGGCGGCGACGTAGAGATGGTCGCAGTGGTGAAGGAGCTCGCGCTTCGTCACCCAGACGACACGTTCATCCTCGTCGGTCGCAACTCGGGCGAGCATCCGTCGGACGTTGGATTACCCAGCAACGTTCGCAACCCCTGGGTGCTGTGGCGTGAGCAGCTTCGGCGGAGACTCGCCGAAGCCGGCATCAAGGGTAACCTCACCGTCGAGCAGCACAAGGTCGTCACCCAGATCTACCGCGACATGATGGGTGACATCTGGAAGCGTCTCGATGGCCTCGTCCTCTGGGTCGGTCAGCACGGCTCGAGCAACATGTCCATCCCGAAGATCGATGATCCCACCCAGTGGACGAAGCCACAAGACTGGTGCGCGTTCTACGCGGGGTACATGCTAGACGGCGTGAACCAGTTCCGCGATGGTCGTGAGGACACCCACGACGTCGTGTGGCTCAACGCCGACGCCCGCAATCGTCACAAGATGCGCGACCTTAAGCATAAGCTCAAGAACCCGATCCTCACGCAGCGCAACTTTACGAACGCGCTCAAGCACGAGCAGTACGACGGCACTCCACCCATCTCATCCACCGTGCGCAACGTATACTCGCGGCTCGAGATCAATGGCCTCGCACCTGGCACGCCGTTCGGTGATCTCATCCAGTACAACCCAAACCCGACGCTGCGGCGTTATCGCTTTGGGATGTTCATCAACGAGGCGCGGGCCATCGGCGTGAAGGCTGGCATGGATCGACTCACGGTGATGAAGGAGTGGGTGATGCCGATCATCGACAGCAACTCGCCAGAGAATCCCCACTGGGTGCATGGCACGTGGAGTGAGAGGTCACAGACCGAGCTCGGGTTCGAGATCAAGCCTGCGCCGTGGGATCAGTATTACCCACTCCTCAACGACACACTGTGCACGTTCACCACACCGTCGTCCGGTTCGGGATTTGCCACAGCGAAGCCGTGGGAGGCATTCGCCGGTGGTACGATCTGCTTCTTCCACCCAGACTACGACGACCAGGACAACATCCTAAAGGATGCGCACGAGGTGCTGCGATCCTGGCTTCACGTCTCAACCCCACGGCAGCTCAAGCAGCGCGTCGCCGCCGTCGCCGCAAACCCACAGACCGCCCAGTGGTTGATCACGAGGCAGCGAGAGCACTTCGAGAGGGCCATGGGCGAGAAGCGATACCTCAAGATGATCGAGGAGATGATCTGGCAGTGATCACCAACCACAGGAAGCGACTCGCACTCGTCACGGGAGCGGCTGGGTTCGTTGGCCGGCACACCGTCGCCGAGCTGCGAGCGCGTGACTACGACGTTCACCGCTGCGACATCGCCGGTCCGATGGCGTGGTCCATGAAGGACTTCAACGACGTCGTTCGGTGGAACGACAACGTGTACGATCTCGTCGTTCACTGCGCCGCAGTGGGTGCGCATCGCGCGGCCATCGACGGCCAGCCGATGACCTTCGCGCAGAACATGCAACTGAACGCGGCGCTCTTCCACTGGGCAATGCGAACGAGGCAGAAGCGCGTCCTCTACATCTCCTCGAGCGCCGCGTACCCCATCGAGTATCAAAACATCCTCGGTGGTGATCACGAGATGCGTCTCGAGGAGGATATGATCGATCTCTGGGATCCGCGTCTCGCCGACGGCACGTACGGCATCACGAAGCTGACCGGAGAGCACCTCGCAGCGGCCGCTCGAGCCGCCGGTGTACCAGTTACCGTCGTGCGACCGTTCAGTGGCTACGGTGAGGATCAGGGTACCGATTGGCCGTTCGGAGCGTTCGTCCAGCGGATTCGCAACGGCGAAAGTCCGTTCACGATCTGGGGTAGCGCTCGCCAGTGTCGCGACTGGATCCACATCGATGACGTAGTGAAGGGAATGCTCTCCGTCGCTTTTGCACAACGGGACGGACAGAGCGACGGCGAGCCAGTTAACCTGTGCACGGGGCAGGGAACGTCGATGAGTGATCTCGTGCATCTCATGATGAACGCGGTCAGTCGTGACTCGTGGACCATCGTGGTTGATGAGACGAAGCCACTCGGTGTTCTCAATCGCGTGGGTGACCCCACTCGGTTCTTCGAGTACTATGAACCGAAGGTGACGATCGAGGAGGGCGTATATCGCGCTCTCAAGACGGAGGACTGATGTACGAGGTCACAGAGGAAGAGCTCTTCGCGGATCGTCTCGAGGAGATGCTTCGTCTACAGGCGTTGCTGCAGGAACGATTCGTCGGCGCGCACCCACGTCACCTAACGAAGGACAATCTCAAGGACTACGTGCGAACAATGGTCCTCGCCTGCACCGATGAACTCCACGAAGCACTGCGTGAGGTGCCGTGGAAGCCATGGAGTGCCGCCGTCTTCACCTCGGAGATGGAGGATCGGTACAAGGACGAGCTCGTCGATGCGTTCCACTTCTTCATGAATCTCATGCTCGTGGTGAACATGTCGGCGGACGAACTCTTCAGCCGCTACCTCCGCAAGCACGAAGTCAACCACGGCCGCATCGATGACGGGTACATCAGCCCCACTGGGTGACGGCCCGATACCGTAGACCACATGGCACACACGTTTGTCGACGCGCTCGGCTTCGCGGGCGGATTTACCTTAGGTATGGTCCAGGCGGGGTTCGAGCTCGTCGGCAAACGTGAGATGAAGGGAGGCTTTGGTGTCCCCAACTGCGAGGCCAATCGCGGACTACTGGGTCAAGGGTGGCGGAGCGAGGCCACTAACCCCGCCCAGTGGTCCGTCGTGGACGCCACCGTGGTGGCTGGCAATCCCCCTTGCTCGGGTTTCTCGGGTATGTCGGCGAAGCATTTTCGCGGTGCGAACTCTCCGATCAACCACTGCATGTGGGCATTCGCGGACTACGCCGCTCGGGTGCGTCCGCAAGTCGCAATCTTCGAGTCGGTCCAGTTAGCCTTCACACGCCCAGACGGTCTCGCCCTCATGAGGGCACTCCGCCATGACCTGGAGGAGAAGACAGGTGATCAGTGGACGCTCCACCACGTTCTTCACGACGCGTACAGTGTCGGCGGAGTCGCGCATCGCCGACGCTATTTTTGGGTCGCAACTCGGGTCCCCTTCGGCATCGAGTGGCCTCATCGAGACCGACTGCCGGTGCTGGACGACGCTATCGGCGACTTGGAAGATCAACCGCTGGCGTGGGGTGCCCTACCTCTTGCAGGTACTCCTTCCTGGTGGGCCCAGTCTCGGACGCGTGACGACCTTCTCGTGGACGGGCACGTGTCAGTGCGTGCTCCGCTCATTCAGCGAGTGGTTGATCTGCTGCAGGGCGTTCAGTGGAACGGAGGCGAACACCTCGCTCGACTTGCTCGCCGCTACTATGACACACACGGACGACTGCCTGATTCATGGCGAGCCACCGAGTCCAAGGTCGTCGCCAGCGACTTCAACCTCGGATACAACACCCCCGTCAAGTGGATCGGTGACGCGCCTGCCCGAGTTATCACAGGTGCTGGGCCCATCGTTGCCTTTCACCCAAGGCTTCAACGACCTCTCACACATCGTGAGGTAGCCCGCGTCATGGGCTTCCCAGACACCTGGCTCATCGAGCCATTGAGGAACACGCCGGGACTCGTGGCCACCTGGGGCAAGGGCATCACCGTCGACTGCGGCCGGTGGATCGGCGAGTGGATCCACTCCGCACTGGACGAGCAACCGGGTTCGTACGCCGGTGAGCCAATCGGAGATCGCGAGTTTCTCATCGACTGTACGAACGCCTGGTCATCGAACCTGGTACAGTCAAACCTGACACTCAAAAAGTTCAAGAAGCTACTTGGAGGAACAATGACGGAGCCTGAGGCCCCGGCCGTCCCGGTCACCGAGGGTGAGGCGCCGGCCACCGAGAACCCGGCGGAGGCCGCGAAGGGTGGCAGTGGTCGTCCGCGTCCGCAGGCCACTCTCGACCAGGACGCGCGCGTGCTGGAGTACCTGCGCACAGAGGAGGTCACCGCCGCCGGCGGCAAGACGAAGGCCGAGATCGGCGAGGCACTCAGCCTCGAATCGAACAAGGTGTACCTGTCGCTCTGGCGGCTCGGCAAGCGTGAGCACCTGATCCATCGGACCGGCTCTGGCGGGTCCGCGAAGTGGGTGGCTGGCGAGGCTCCTGCGACCACCGAGGCATCCCCCGCCTTGGCGGAGCCGGCGGCCGCACCCCAGGAGGAGTCCGTCGCGATCTGACCTGTCTCCGATCGCCGGCACCTCCGCACCGCCCCACGGCCCTATTCCGTGGGGCGGTGTGCTGTGTCAACGCGAAACTTGCTAGAATCCAGCTGTCACCCGGTGGGAGGCAGCATGGCATCACAGGGATACTACGACTGGCTCAACGCCGGTAAGCCCTACGCTCTCGTTCGTCCACTCGCGAAGACGCAGGCGAACATTCGTCGACACGGACTCACCGTGTACGATTACCCGGACAATTCTCACCTCCTAGCATCGAAGCCGGAGGATCACACGTCCTTCAGCTACACGGGCTGGCCCAACGCTTACACACGGTGGAAGGGTCGCGCGATCGACATCATGCCGCGTGATGACTCTGCGGCGGCGCGCGCGGAGAACACGAAGATCGCGCTGCAGATCATCAGGGACAAGGACGCGGACTACCCGGGTGCGCGCTGGGTCAAGTACATCAACTACACCGATGATGACGGTCACTGCTGGCATGTCAGCTGGCAGCCCACCAAGTCGGTGACATCGTCGGGTGACATGGGACACGTTCACGTCTCGGGTCGCTCAGACATGGACGACTATGCGGGAGCGGACGACTACGATCCCGTTGCACGCATGAACGGAGATGACGACATGCTCGGACAGGCAGGCATCAAGATCGAGGCCACCGAGAGCAGCATCGCGGTGCCGGGTGGCGCCAATCGTAGGCGACTGTGGCTGGTGCTCACGAACGACACCGGTATCTTTGACCACGCCGGACCGGACTACGCACTTCGCATTGTGGCGAAGCCGTATAACAAACCGTGGGTCTTCATCAACGATGATGGTCGTGTCGGGGGTGTGGTGGCCAACGGCGTCGTGCGCATCAAGAACGGTGAGACGATGTCATGGCCACTGCCCGATGACACGCGCTGCGTCTCGATCGTTCGCCAGAAGATCGGTGACACGGAGCCGTACGCGGGTCCGCTGACCGCCGCACTGGAAATGTGATCGCACAACGTGGCCGGCATCCCCCTCGATGTACTTCTTCAGAGGTGGGGCCCCACTGGGCTTGTGTCCCTCATTGTACTTCTGATTCTCTTCGGTCGACTCATCCCACTCAGCGTTCACAAGGACGTGGT